>Ga0209797_10000598_pt1 | contig 18078 bp, 18 predicted proteins | sample DOMMetBare3Fresh_2_FD_187472 | JGI IMG/M metagenome (GOLD analysis project Ga0209797, IMG submission 187472) | Wetland sediment microbial communities from St. Louis River estuary, USA, under dissolved organic matter induced mercury methylation -... | ecosystem: Environmental > Aquatic >... | reverse complement strand
GCGGCGCGCAACATGATGCGCTTCTTCGCCCACGAGTCGTGCGGGCAGTGCACCCCGTGCCGCAACGGCACCGCCAAGGCGTCGGCCCTGATCGAGCAGGACCGCTGGGACCTGCCGCTGCTCGACGACCTGTCAGCCGTGATGCGTGACGCCTCGATCTGTGGCCTCGGGCAGGCGGCGCCGAACCCGATCGACTGCGTGGTCAAGTACTTCCGTCAGGAACTGAAGAAATGACCGCACGCGAAACCGTCACCTTCACCCTCAACGGCAAGGACGTCTCGGCCTTGCCTGGCGAGCCGATCATCGAAGTGGCCAAGCGCGAAGGCATCGAGATCCCGCACCTTTGCTACAAGCCCGGGCTCGATGCGGTGGGCAACTGCCGCGCCTGCATGGTCGAGATCGGTGGCGAGCGGGTGCTCGCGCCCTCGTGTTGCCGCAGTGCGACCGCAGGGATGAAGGTCACGACCGACAGCGAACGCGCGCAGCGTGCCCAAAAGACCGTTCTCGAGTTGCTGCTCGCCGACATGCCCGAGCGCGCCTACACGCGTGACAACGAGTTGGACCAGTGGGCGTCCAAGCTCGGTGTCGGCAAGCCGCGTTTCGTGTCGCGCGAGCAACACAGGGCCGATCTCTCGCACCCGGCGATCGCCGTCAACCTCGACGCCTGCATCCAGTGCACGCGGTGCCTGCGCGCCTGCCGCGACGAGCAGGTCAACGACGTGATCGGCCTCGCGTTCCGGGGCGAGCACGCCAAGATCGTGTTCGACATGGACGATGCGATGGGCGCGTCCACCTGCGTGGCCTGCGGTGAGTGCGTGCAGGCCTGCCCGACTGGCGCGCTGATGCCCGCGCGCGACGCGGCGCTCGCGGTGCCCGACAAGTCGGTCGATTCGGTGTGCCCGTACTGCGGCGTCGGCTGCCAGCTCACCTACCACGTCAAGGACGACAAGATCCTGTACGTCGAGGGGCGTGACGGCCCGGCCAACCAGGGCCGCCTGTGCGTCAAGGGGCGCTACGGCTTCGACTACGCGCGCCATCCGCAGCGCCTGACCACGCCGTTGATCCGCCGTGCCGATGCACCGAAGAAGACCGGCGACTTCACGATGGACCCGACCCGGGTGATGGACATCTTCCGCGAGGCGAGCTGGGACGAGGCGCTCGCGCTGGCCGGCGGCAAGTTCGCGTCGATCCGCGAGACGCATGGCAAGAAGGCACTGGCCGGCTTCGGTTCGGCCAAGGGCAGCAACGAAGAGGCCTACCTGTTCCAGAAGCTCGTGCGCACGGGCTTCGGCAGCAACAACGTCGACCACTGCACGCGGCTGTGCCACGCCTCGTCGGTGGTGGCGCTGCTCGAAGGCATCGGCTCGGGCGCGGTCAGCAACCCGGTGATGGACGTGACGCAGGCCGAGGTGGTGATCGTGATCGGCGCCAACCCGACGGTGAACCACCCGGTGGCAGCCACCTTCATCAAGAACGCTGCCAAGGCGGGCACCAAGCTGATCGTGATGGACCCGCGGCGCTCCGACCTGTCGCGCGTGGCGCACCGCTTCCTGCAGTTCAAGCCCGACACCGACGTGGCGATGCTGAACGCCCTGATGCATGTCATCGTCGACGAGGGCCTGGTCGACGAGGCCTTCATCGCCGGCCGCACCACCGGCTACGCGGAGCTGAAGAAGAACGTCGAGGGCTACAGCCCGGAGGCCATGGCGCCCATCTGCGGCATCGACGCCCAGACGCTGCGCGAGGTGGCGCGCCTGTATGCGCGCTCCAAGGCCTCGATGATCCTGTGGGGCATGGGCGTGAGCCAGCATGTGCACGGCACCGACAACGCGCGCTGCCTGATCGCGCTCGCGCTGATGACCGGCCAGATCGGCCGCCCCGGCACCGGCCTGCACCCGCTGCGCGGCCAGAACAACGTGCAGGGCGCGTCGGACGCGGGCCTGATCCCGATGATGCTGCCCGACTACCAGCGCGTCGTGGAGCCCGCGGTGCGCACACGCTTCGAGAAGGCTTGGCAACTTGCGCCCGGCACGCTCGACGACAAGGTGGGCCTGACGGTGGTCGAGGTGATGGACGCCATCCTCGCGGGCAGCGTCAAGGGCCTGTACGTGATGGGCGAGAACCCGGCCATGTCCGACCCCGACGCCAACCACGCGCGCGACGCGCTGGCGGCGCTCGAGCACCTCGTGGTGCAGGACATCTTCCTGACCGAGACCGCCTACCTCGCCGACGTGATCCTGCCGGCCAGCGCCTTCGCCGAGAAGACCGGCAGCTTCACCAACACCGACCGCCTGGTGCAGATCGGCCGCCAGGCGATCGATCCGCCAGGCGACGCGCGCCAGGACCTGTGGATCATCCAGCAGATCGCTCAGCGCGTCGGCCTCGACTGGCGTTATGGCCACGTGAGCGAGGTATTCGACGAGATGCGCCACACGATGCCCAGCATCGGCGGCATCACCTGGGAGCGGCTCGAGCGCGAAGATGCCGTCACCTACCCCTGCGAGGCCGAGGGCGACCCGGGCCTGAGTGTCGTCTTCACCGACAGCTTCCCGCGCGAGGGTGGTCGCGCGCGCTTCGTGCCAGCCGACATCATCCCGGCCAACGAGCGGCCCGATGCCGAGTACCCGCTGGTGCTGATCACCGGCCGCCAACTGGAGCATTGGCACACCGGCAGCATGACGCGCCGCGCCAGCGTGCTCGACGCGATCGAGCCCGACCCGACGGCGCTCGTCCACCCGCTCGACCTCGAGGCGCTCGGCGCGAGCCCCGGCGATCTGCTGACTATCGCCTCGCGCCGCGGCGAAGTGAGCCTGTACGCGCGCGCCGACGACGGCACGCCGCGCGGCGCGGTGTTCGTGCCCTTCTGCTACTACGAGGCGGCGATCAACAAGCTCACCAACCCCGCGCTCGACCCGTTCGCGAAGATCCCGGAATTCAAGTACTGCGCCGTCAAGGTCACGCGCGGCGGCGACGCGCCTGCACAAGGCAGCTACGGCGGCGGGCAGATGCTGGCGCGCGAGGCCGTCGTTCAGTAGCATGTCCCGCGCCGGTCGCGCGGCGTGCCGGCCCGTCGGGTGCGCCAACAGTAGACTCGCGCCGCCATGGCAGCACCGCGCGACACCGCCACGATCGACCGCTTCGTCGACGCGCTGTGGATCGAGGACGGCCTGGCAGCCAACTCGCTGGCCGCCTATCGACGCGACCTTGCCTTGTACGCGGCGTGGCTGGCTACGCAGGGCACCACGCCGATCGAGGCCTCGCGCGAGAGCGACCTGCTTGCCTACATGGCCACGCGCCACGCGGGTTCGCGCGCCACCACAGCCAACCGGCGTCTGACGGTGTTCAAGCGCTTCTTCCGCTGGGCCTTGCGCGAACGCCTGACCGAGCAGGATCCGACGCTGCGGCTGCGCAACGCCAGGCAACCGCTGCGCGTGCCCAAGTCACTCGCCGAAGTGCAGGTCGAAGCCCTGCTCGCGGCACCCGATGTCGAGCGGCCGCTCGGCCTGCGCGACCGCGCGATGCTCGAACTGCTGTACGCCTGTGGCCTGCGCGTGTCCGAACTGGTGACGCTCAAGACCGTGCAGGTCGGCCTGGCCGAAGGCTGCCTGCGCGTCACCGGCAAGGGCAGCAAGGAGCGGCTCGTGCCCTTCGGCGAGGAGGCACATGCCTGGCTGACGCGCTACCTGGGCGACGCGCGCGGAGCCATTCTCGCGGGCCAGGCCAGCGACGCGCTGTTCGTCACCGCGCGCGGCGGTGCGATGACGCGGCAGATGTTCTGGAAACTGATCAAGGCGCATGCCTTGAAGGCCGGCATCGACGCGCCGCTGTCGCCACACACGCTGCGCCACGCCTTCGCGACCCACCTGCTCAACCACGGCGCCGACCTTCGCGCGGTGCAGATGCTGCTCGGGCATGCGGATATCTCCACGACGACGATCTACACGCACGTGGCACGCGAGAGGCTGCGCGCGTTGCATGCGGCGCATCACCCGCGGGGGTGAGCGGCAAGAAAAAAGAAACCCGCAGGGCTCGCGCGCTGCGGGTCTCTCGATCGCGGTGATCGACCCGCAGGTCGATCAGGCACGAGGTCTTAGAAGACGAAGATCACGCCGGCGGACGCGCCGGTGGCCTTCAGATTCAACGTGCTGCTCTTCCAGTCGCCGGCTTCGATGTAGCCGTACGTGTTCTTGAAGATTTCCTTGTTGGCGAAGATTTCCCACGACTTGATCTTCACCAGGTCATCGGTGTTGTTCGCGTAGTGCGCGCCAATGTTGAAGCCAGCCACGGGAGCCACGACGCCGAGCATGTAGCCCTTGCCGCTGCCGCCGCTGGCAGCCGAGCCGGCGTCGGTGTAGCTGGCCATCACCTTGGCGGGGCCGAAGTCAAAGCTGCCCGCGATGGACATGAAGTCCTTCGCGCTCGAGTCAGGCTTCGACTCGTAGGCTGCACCGACCAGCACCGGGCCCGCCGCGTACTTGACGCCCGCCGAGAACTGATCCTTGTTGCCGTCCTGGCTGTTGCCCTTGACGCGCAGGCCGAACTGCGCTGTCAGTCCGCCACCGGTCGGGGCGATGTACTGGATAGAACGGCTCTGGCGGCCCGTATTCCAGGAACCGATGCCCGAGTAGGCGCCGGCCGACACGCCATTGGACGCGCCGTTGAAGTCGAAGTCGGTCATAACCTGGAAGGGCACCGAGTCCTGGCGACCCACGCGCACTTCACCGAACTCGCCCGACAGACCGCCCCAGGCCTGGCGACGGAAGAACGCCTGGCCGGACTCGCCGACCGAACCGTCGCTCTTGATGCCGGCGGTTTCGAACTTGAAGTTGGCCTTCACACCCTTGGCCACTTCGTACGAACCCTTGATGCCCACGCGGGTGGTCGAGTTGCACTCGCTGGAAAAGTTGTCGCCACCGGAGTGGACGTCCGCTTTCTCGTTTGCAAGGTCAGAAGCCAGGCTCTTGCCGTAGCAGAGGTCAATCAAGCCGTACAGGCTCATCTGCGCCTGTGCGGCGCCGCCGATAGCGAGCAGTGCTGCTGCCGCGAGCAGCTGTTTCTTTGTCGTCATGAATGTCACTCCTGTGTAGGTGTTAACGAGCAGACGGGAGTCTAGGTGCGAGAACCTGCCAGACCAGCACTCGGCGCTAGGGATGTCACAAAATTACAACGCACAGGCCGTGCTAACCGCTCGACGCTGCGGTGAATCGGGCGATGAACGAGCGATCGATGTGGTTTTTCAGCCACCCCATTGCCCAGCCTTGAGCCGACCATGCGCCCCAGCTGGCGATGGCCCGGCCGTCTCCGAGCGCCAGCAGGTTGAGCGAGCGGCGTTGCGGCGCGAACGGTGCGGGCAACGTGCCGCCCACCAGCGCGCTCAGGTTGGCCACGAGCATGGGGCCGGCCCGCACGGCATAGACGCCGCTGCGCGGTTGGCTCGTCTCATCGTCGCGGACGATCAGGTCGCCCGCGGCCAATACGTTGGCGTGGCTGGCGCTTTGCAGCGTGGCTTTCACGCGCACGAAGCCGGCATCGTCGAGCGCCAGGCCGCTGCCGGCGAGCCAGGCCGGCGCATCACTGCCTGTCGCGACGATGGGCACATCACAGGCGACGCGCATCGAGTCGATCAGCACGTGGCGGCGCTCGATGCCAGTGCAACGGCCGGGCAGCACCTGCACCTGGGCCCGCCGCAGTGCCGCCTGGGCGCGCTTGCGCACCCGTTCGCCGTATGTCGGCAGCAACTCGCCGTCGGACACCATCGCGAGGCTTGGGTTCGGCCCGAGCGCGGCGCGCAGGGCCAGCACGATCTCGAAGCCCGCTGCGCCGTTGCCGATCACCACCAGGGCCAGGGGGCGCTCATCGGCCAGTGCTCGCGTGCGGCGCCACAGCGCAATGAAGTCGCCGATCGGCCGGATGAACAGCGCGTACTCTCGTGCGCCTGGAATCCGGTCACGGTCCTGCGTCGGGCCGGTGTTAAGCACCAGCAGGTCGTAGCCGATGCGCTCGCCATCGGCCAGCGTGACCATGTTCGTCGCCGCATCCAGGGCCGCCGCATGGCCGATGCGCAGGTGCACACCGGCCGCGCGGGCCAGGGCCGCGACGTCGATCGCGCATTGCGACTCCGTGTAGCGACCCGCGATCAGACCGGGCACCATTCCTGAATAGAAATGGTGCTCGTGGGCCGTCACCAGCAGCACCTGCGCCCCGGGCAGGCGCGCTCGCGCCAGCGCTTGCAGGACCGACAGTTGGGCGTGGCCCGCCCCCAGGAGCAGCACGCGCTTCATCGCTTGGGCGAGGGCAGGCGCAGCGGCCGGCAAGCCATGCAGGGCACACGCGCCGGCGGCGTGTCGAAAAGAAGACAGAAGACCATTGGGGCCACATCATCGCCGGTCTCGTGCTCGCGGTCGGCTGACACGGAGGTGGCCGCGATGTCAGTGGGCATCGCCGCAACGATCGGTCAAAGGGTCAACGACCGACGGAGTTGAGTGACCAGTCGTAGTCGAGGTGGCTGACCGCGACGGCCTTCGCCTTCAACGCGGCCTGCTCTTCGGGCTTGTCGGTCAATTGCACGGCGTATCTGGCAAACACGTCCTCGACCTTGGAAAACCCCTTCTGGCCACGCTCGAAATCCTCGCGGAACCACTTGAAGATGGAACTGACTTCGAGCTTGCCGTCGCGCATCCGGTTGCGTGTGCGGTCGCCGAGAAAGCGCACCATGCCGTCCTCGAGCAGGGCTTCGAGCTTGCCGGCCGTGAAGGCCTCGTCGCGCAGCGCTGGGCAACCGATCGAGGCGCAATTGACGGCGGTGTGCACGCGCGGGTCGCCATAGCGCGGCCGCAGCTGCTCGTGTTCGATCCAGTCGAGATGATGGCGCTCGCCCAGCAGCGTGAAGAACTCGTTCTTCCACGGGCCACGGTTGAACAGGCCCAACTCGCGGATCGACTTCAGGTCCGGGTACTTGGCGAAGATCGCCTCGACGGTGAAGGCGTTGTAGGCGTTGATCAGGAAGGCCATGCGCTGGGCCTGCGGCCAGGACTCGAAATCGGCTTTCGGCACGGCCGAGTAGCCGTCGAGCACGTGCTTGAGCTCGGCGCGGTCCTTCGCGAAGCCGGCGTAGTCGACCCGGCTTTGCTTGCCGTCGGGCAGCCAGCGCACATGCTTCTTCAACAGCGCGTCCCACGCGGCGTGGCTGTGATCGAAGGCCTGCGCGTGCGCGAACCCGGCCACCAAGGCCAGCAGCAGCGCGATCAGTCGTTTCATCGGCACACTCATTCAACAGCGCTTCAACCGCGCCGCCAGGCGTGGAACCGGCCCACGAACTCGAGCAGCTTGTGCGGCTGGTGAGCGCGCTTCCATTCGCCCGCGGCGTACTTGTTGGCCTCGGCCAGCGTGGGATAGGTGTGAATGGTGCCGAGGATCTTGTTCAGTCCGAGCCGGTGCTTCATCGCCAGCACGTATTCGGCCAGCAGATCGCCGGCGTGCACGCCGACGATCGTGACACCGAGTATCTTGTCCTGGCCCGGCACGGTCAGCACCTTGACCCAGCCGTGCGCTGCGCTGTCGGCGATCGCGCGGTCGAGATCGTCCAGGCGGTATTTCGTCACCTCGACGGCGACGCCTTTCTCCCTGGCTTCCTGCTCGTTCAGGCCCACGCGCGCGACCTCGGGGTCGATGAAGGTCGCCCAGGGGATCACCGAGTAGTCGGCCTTGAACTTCTTCAAGGTGCCGAACAGGCCGTTGACGCTCGCATACCAGGCCTGGTGCGCGGCGGTGTGCGTGAACTGGAACGGCCCGGCCACGTCGCCGGCCGCGAGGATGTTCGGATAGATCGTCTCGAGGTACTCGTTGACCTGCACCGTGCGGTTGACGGGGATGCCGAGTTCCTCGAGGCCGAAGCCCGCGAGGCGCGCGCTGCGGCCCACTGCGCACAGCAGCACGTCGAACTCGATCGCACGCTCCTGGCCACCCGACTCGACGACGATCGTCTTGACGTCGCCGCGCTTTTCGCAACGCATCGCCTTGTGTCCCGTGAGCACGGCCACGCCGTCGGCTTCCAGTGCCTCGCGCGCGAAGGCCGAGACCTCCTCGTCCTCGCGGATCATGATGCGCGGCAGCATCTCGATCTGTGTCACCGCCGAGCCCAGGCGCGCGAAGCTCTGCGCCAGTTCGCAGCCGATCGGTCCGCCGCCGAGCACCACCAGGCGCTTCGGTTGCTCGCGCAGGCCCCACAGCGTGTCGCTGGTGAGGTAGCCCACGTCGTCCAGGCCCGGCAGCGGCGGCACGAACGGCGCGGCACCGGTGGCGATGACGATGCTGCGCGTGGAGAGTGTCTGCTTCGTGCCGTCGTCCTTCGTGATCTCGACGTGCCAGGGGCTCGTGATGCGCGCCTTGCCGATCACCACGTCCACGCCCAGCGACGTGTAGCGCTCGACCGAGTCGTGCGGCTCGACCGCGCGCACCACGCCGGCCACGCGCTCCATCACCTGCGCGAAGTCGATCGTGGCGTCGGCCTTCGCGATGCCGTAGTCGCTCGAGTGCCGGATCTGCCGGGCCAGCGTCGCGGTCTTGATCAGCGCCTTGCTCGGCACGCAGCCGTAGTTCAGGCAGTCGCCTCCCATCTTGTGCGACTCGACCAGCGTCACCGTGGCCTTCACCGCGGCGGCGATGTAGCTCGTCACCAGGCCCGCGGCGCCGGCGCCGATCACCACCATGTTGCGGTCGAAGCTCGAGGGCTTGAGGTGGGCCCACTTCGAGTACACCTTGCGCGCCTTGATCGTGTCGACGATCTTCTTGGCGATCAATGGGAAAACGCCCAGCAGGACGAACGAACCGATCAGACCGGGCGACAGGATGCCCTTGGCTGACTCGATCTTCGCCAGTTGCGTGCCGGCGTTGATGTAGACGATCGTGCCCGCCAGCATGCCCAGCTGGCTGACCCAGTAGAAGGTCCAGGTGCGCATCTTCGTCAAGCCGAACAGCAGGTTGATCGCGGCCGGCGGAATGGCGGGGATCAGCCGCAGCGTGAACAGGTAGAAAGGGCCGTCGCGCTCGATGCCCTTGTCGACCTCGGCCAGGCGATTGCCGAAGCGCGCGCGCACGCTGTCGGCCAGCACGTAGCGCGACGCCAGGAAGGCCAGCGCGGCGCCGATCGACGAGGCGAACGACACGACGACCGTGCCGGTCACCAGGCCGAACAGCGCACCGCCGGCCAGCGTCATCACCGCACCCACCGGCAGCGCGAGCGCGAAGACGACGACATAGATCACCGCGTACACCGCGATCACGAGCACCGGCCGCGCTTCGTAGAGCGTGCTGAACTCGGCCTGCCGCGACTTGATGTAGTCCAGGCTCAGGAAGCGACCGAGGTCGAACGCGAAGAACGCGACGATGAGGGCGATGAGCGCAAGGACGATGACCAGTTTCTTCTTCGACATGTTCTCTCCAATGGGGCGACGGTCGGTCGCCTCGCGCCGGGCGCACCTTACACCGGGGGATGCTCGCGAGACAGGACCCGCGCACCGCCGACGATGCGGGTGGCGGTCGTCAGTGCGCACAGCACCGCGAAGCCGTAGGCCCACCACGCAAAATGCGCAGGCCACAGGCACATCAGGCCGAAGCAGATCAGCGTCTCGGTCGCTTCGGTGAGGCCGCCCAGGTAGTACAGGCCCTTGTTGGGGTAGTCGCGGCTCGCGATGCCGCGCTTGTGCCCCAGCACCGCGAAGGCGAGAAAACTCGACCCGGTGCCGATGAAGGCCGCAAGCAACACGGCCGCTGGCAGCGCATGGGCCGCCGGGTCGGCCAAGGCGAAGGCCAGCGGGATGCTGGCGTAGAAGAGGAAGTCGAGCGTGATGTCGAGGAAGGCGCCGCGGTCGGTGGGTTGGGTCAGGCGTGCGACCGGACCGTCCAGGCCATCGGCCAGGCGGCTCGCGAGGATCAGCGCCAGGCCCAGCAGATAGGCCTGCAGGGCGATGGCCGCGGCAGCGGCGACGCCGACTGCGAACCCGAGCACGGTCACGGCATCCGCACTGACGCGCAGGCGCACCAGTGCGCGTGCGATGACCTGCAACAGCGGCATCAACGCCGCGTTGGCGGCGCGGTCAAGCATCGAGCCTGACCACCTGGGCGCCGGTCGGCACGTCGTCCTCGTCATGCGTGACGAGGACCGTAGGCACGCGACGATCGCGCAGGGTCGCGAACGTGAACTCGCGCATCTGCGCTCGCAACGCGGCATCGAGCTTGGAGAAGGGCTCGTCGAGCAGCAACGCGCGCGGTTGCGCGAGCAGCGCGCGCAGCAGCGACACGCGCGAGCGCTGGCCGCCCGACAGGCTGGCGGGCAGACGCTCGCCGAAGCCTGCGAGTCCGGCGTCGGCGAGCGCAGCCTCGGTCGCGGCGACCCGCTGATCGCTGTCACCGCGCGGCAGCGCGAACAGCAGGTTGTCGCGCACCGTCATGTGCGGGAACAGCAGGTCGTCCTGGAACAGCAGGCCGATGCGGCGCTGCTGGATGGGCACCGTGCCAAGCGGCTCGCTGTCGAGCTGCAGGCCGCCGCGCGCCTCGAAGGGGGCCTCCAGCGTGCCCGCGATCCAGGCCAGCAGACTCGACTTGCCCGAGCCGCTGGCGCCCATCACCGCCAGCACCGCGCCGGGCTCGACGCGCGCGCTCAGATCGCGGATCAGCACGCGCCCTTTCACGGCGATCGTCACGCGGTCGAGTTCAAGCGCCATGGTGGGCGTCGATTCTGCGGCGTTGCGCTCGCCCGACCATGGCGGCCAGCGCGAAGCCCGCCGCGGGCAGCAGCGCCTGCAGCAGGGCGAACGCCGCGGCGGTGTGGCGCTGCCCGCCTGAGGCCAGCGTGACCGCCTCAGTGGTGACCGACGCATGCCGGCCGGCGCCGATGAACTGCGTGGGCAGGTATTGCGCCACGCTCACCGCGAAGCCCACCGCCAGCGCCGCGGCGATCGGCGCGGCCTGCAGCGGCACCTTGATGCGCCACCAGAATGCCGCGCGCGACCGGCCGAGCGCGAGCGCGGTGTGCTCGTACCGCGCATCGAAGGCGCGCCACGCGGGCGCGAGCGCGACGAAGACATAGGGCAGCGTGACGGCGGTGTGCACCCACGCCAGGCCTGTCAGCGTGCCGTCCAGCCGCAGCGGCAAGGCCAGCGTGTACAGCCCGACCATCAGCAGCAGTGACGGGATCACCAATGGCGCCAGCACGAGCGGCATCACCCGTTCGTCCCACGCGAGCGGCGTGGCCTCGAACCACAGCAGCACGAGCGCCAGCGCGGCCAGCGCGGCGAACAGGCCCAATCCGGCCGACAGCCCGAGCGTGCCGAGACTCTGGCCCACCTGCAGCCAGGCGCCGTCGGTCCAGCGTTGCGGCAGCAGCGACGGAAAGCGCCACACGCCGGTGAACGACGACAGCAACAACAACACCGCCACGGCGGCGTACAGCAAGAGCAAGCCGCGCAGCGCGAGTCCGGGCAGCACGCGCGGCGCGGGCGGCATTGCTCTGCGATCGCCATTCACGGCACGATGGCGCCAAGCGTGCGACAGCGCGCGCGCGGCCAACGCACCGAGCGCCACGACCAGCGCCAGCGCGAGCGCGAGCAGCAACGCGCTGGCTGCGCCCTGGGCATTGCGCGCGGCATCGCCGTCCTGCAGGGCTTGCCAGGCCAGCACCGCCAGCGTGGGCGGCGATGCCGGGCCGACGATCAGCGCCAGGTCCACCACGGTCAGGCCATAGGCCAGCACCGCCAGCACCGGCCACGCGAGTCGCGGCACCAGGAGCGGCCACAACACGCGCCACCACAGCGCGGGGTCGGCGTAACCGAGCGTGCGGCCGCTCGCCAGCCAGCCGCGCAGCTGCAGCGCGAGTTCAGGCCGCGTCAGCAATGCCACGATGTTCCAGAGCAGGAACGGCGTCTCCTTGGCGACGAGCACCAGCACCAGACCGATGCCCTGAGGGTCGTTGACGGTGGGCCAGTCCGGCGGCGCGATCCAGCCGAGCGGCCCGGCGAGCACGCGCGCGATCACGCCCGCAGGCATCACCAGCAGCGCCAGCCCGATCGCGAACGCGGCATGCGGGATCGCGAGCAGGGGACCGAGCGCGCGCGCGAGCAAGGCCCAGGCGCGCGTGCCGTGCAGATGCGTGACGAGCCAGAGCGCGAAGGCCAGCGAGGCCAGCGTCGACACCAGTGCCGTGCCGACGGACAAGACGAGTGCGCGCGGCAGCAGCGGATCGTGGGTGATCGACGACCATGCGGCAGGTGACAGGCCCTGCCACACCGCAACCGGCAGCGCGACCCCGATCGGCAGCGCGAACAGCAGCGCGGGTGGGACGAGCCAGGCGCCGCGCACGCGGTTCACGGACTCAGCGCCTCTTGCGCCGCCAGCCCAGCCAGGCGGCGAACAACGTCAGGGTGGTCACGACGTAGCACCAGGTGGCCGGACCGGAGTGGCCCATCGACTCGACGCCGGTGACGGCTTCGATCCATGACCACAACGGCCAGAGCAGAAAGGTCAGGCCAAGACCGAGCAGCGCGCACAGCGCCAACGCGCCGAGGGTGCGCACGACGTCGCGCAGCATCGGTGTTCAAGCCAGTCCGTAACGGCGCGCCCACTCGCGCTCGATCGGATCGACCCAGGACCCGTGCGGCTCGAGGATCACGGGCACGGTCCTCGTCAACTGGCCCGGCGCGGCGCTGGTGGTGAACAGTGCGCGGTCGGCGGCCGGCAGCCGCTCGATCGCGAGCACGGTCGGGTCGCCCCAGACCTTGATGTCGGCCTTTTTCGCCTGGGCCAGCGGCGACAGGAAGAAGTTGGCCGCCACCTGCGCGGCCTCCTTGGCGCGTGCGTTGAACGGGATCGCGAGGAAGTGCGTGTTGCCGATCGTGCCGGCCGCATGCTGGTAGGGCAGCACGGTCGCGGGCAGGGTCTTTGCCGCAATCTGGTTGGCCACCTCGTTGGGGTTGAAGGTGAGCGAGATCGCGAGTTCGCCGTCGGCGAGCATCTGGCGCATCACGGTGTTGTTGGCCGGGAATTGCAGGCCTTGTTTCCACAGATGCGGATGCAGTCGGTCGAGCACCGCCCACAGCGGCGCCGTGACCTTGGCAAACAGGTCGGTTGCGTGCGGTGCGTACAACGGCTTGCGGTCGGTGGTCGACTCGACCAGCACCTGCTTCAGGAAGGTGGTGCCGTGGAAGGCCGGCGGCTTGGGGTAGGTGAATCGGCCCGGGTTCTTCTTCGCCCAGTCGAGCAGCTCGGCGATGCTGGCTGGCGGCCGCGGCACGCGTGTGCTGTCGGCGTAGAAGGTGAGCTGCGCCATGCCCCAGGGAGCCTCCAGGCCCTCGACCGGCTCCGAGAAATCCGTGCGCGTGGTCGGCTTGCCGGTGGTGTCGACGTTGGCGTAGTTCGGCAGCCGCTCGCTCCAGGGCCCGAACAGCAGGCCCTCCTTCTTCATCGCGAGGAAGTTCTCGCCGTTGATCCACACCAGGTCGGCCGACCCATCGCCGGTGCGGCCGGCAGCCTTCTCGGCACGCACCCGCTTCACCGTCTCGGTCGTGTCAGTGATCTTCACGTGCTCGAGCTTGATGCCGTGTCGCTGCGCCAGTTCGCCCGCGGCCCATTGCAGGTAGGCATTGATTCGCTCGCTGCCGGCCCAGGCATTCATGTAGACGGTCTGTCCCCTGGCCGCCACTTCGATGTGATGCCATTCGCTGCCTTGCGCACGCACGAGCCTCGACAACGGCAGCGTGGCGCCTGCGGCAAGGAGGTGACGGCGTTGCAGGTTCATGCGGTCCTGGAATTTCAGCCGGCGCGAGTGTAGGTGACCGACGGCAGCATCCGCGGCACGATCAAACGGTCGAGCGACCAGCGCCCCGGCCCCCACAACAGCAGACCGATCAGCAGGCTGCCCCAGAACACATGCTGCTGGAGCGCTGGCGCTGCAATCTCGGCCAGGCTGAGGACGGCGACCACGTTGACCACCGACAGGCCCGCCGCCGCAAAGCGCCCGGCCAGGCCGAGCACAAGCAGCACCGGCAGCACGACTTCGCCGGCGGTTCCCATCACCGCCGCCACCGCCGGCGGCAGCAGCGGCACCTGGTATTCGTCGTTGAACAAGGCGAGCGTGGTGTCCCAGTTGCGCAGCTTGGACAGCCCCGACAGGAAGAAGGCCTGCGCGACATAGACGCGGGCCGCGAGCTGGGCCAGCGGCTGGGCCGATTCGAGCAATTCGACGATGCGCCGCTGCGCGTGCGCGAAGGTGGCGAGCCAGGTCATGATGTCTCCATGGGGTGGATGGCGACCAGCCACCGCGCGCCGAGGGCGCGCACGAGCCACTGGTCGAAAGCGAACGCGGGTCCGGCCGCATCGAGTGCCGCGTCCAGGGGCTGCCCCGCGAGCAGGGCGGCAGTGAACAGCGCGTCGGAATCGCCCAGCGCGTGCACGCGCACGGCGAAGCCTTCGCGGACCACGAAGGCGCGGTCTTGCTGGTCGCGTGCAAACGCCTCGCGCACCGGCGCGAAGCGGTCGTCATCATCGTCGCCGCAGGCGGCCTGATGCGCCTGCCAGATGGCGGCCACCGGCCACGCGCTGTCGAGCAGTACCGAGCCGGGGGCCAGCACAAGCCGCAGCGCGCCGGCGTCGTCGCCGGTCAGGCGCTCGACGGCCGGCGGGGCGCCGGGCGCGTCCGCTGCGAGGCCCGCCTGATGCACCAGCCAGTCGAGACGGGCGCTGTCGGCCAGGTAGGGTTCCTCGGCCAATTGTGGGTTGTCAGCGATGAACGCCGGCAACGTCGCGCCCCATTGCGCCAGGTCACCGCGCAGCGGTGGATGGCGGCGCCAGAAGTCGCGTGCCAGCGCGCCGAAGGACGGTTCGCCGACCAGTGCGGCGATGGTCGGGAAGGCGCTGGCCAATGCCCGTTCTGCGACCGCACCGGCGTTGCCGCGGTAGGCCGCGAGGCCCGCGTCGTCCGGCTGGCGCAACCAGCCGCGCAACGGCGTGGCATTGCCGTCGCGCCACAGCGCGCGCAACAGCATCTGCTGGCGCAGGGCTTCGCGTTGCAGCGTCATGACAGGGCCGCGGTTGCCAAAGCCTGCTCGGCGACGTGGTCGGCTTGCCGAGCCTCGCCCAGCAGAACCTCGAAGGCGGGCAGCGCGGTGTCCCACTCGATCAGGGTCGGCCGTTCGCCCAGGCGCTCGATCGCGTGCGCGTAGGCGCGCCAGACCGGTGCGTGCACCCGGCTGCCATGGTCGTCGATCACCAGCGGTCCGCCGGCGCTGTAGCCGGCCAGGTGGATCTCGCCGACCCGCTCGGCGTCGATCGCGTCGACGAAGTCATTGGTGACGGCGACCGGGTCTTGCGCACCCGCATTGAGCGCATTGACCACCCGGTTGTTGACATCCAGCAGCAGCCAGCAGCCGCTGCGGCGCGCGAGCTGATTGAAGAACTCGGCCTCGGTCATCGAATCGTCGACCCAGCCGACGTAGGCCGAGAGGTTCTCGACCCCGATCGGGCGGCCCAGGCGCTCCTGCACCCGCTGCACGTTGGCCACCATGATGTCCAGGCTGGCCGCGGTGAAAGCGATCGGCAGCAGGTCGTTGGCATGCACCGTCGCGGCGCGGGCACGTCGCGGCGCGCGCGCGAACGAGGCGTGATCCGACACGCGCACGGGGTCAATCCGTTCGACCAGCGCGGCCAGGCGTTCGAGGTGCCAGTCGTCGAGCCCGGCCGCGGAGCCGAGCGCCAGGCCCACGCCATGCAGGCTGACGGGGTAGCGCTTGCGCGCCGCGTGCAGCAACGCCAATGCCGCACCGCCCGCACCGAAGAAATTCTCCGAGTGGACTTCGATGAAAGGCAGCGTGGGCTGCTCGTCGAGCAGCCCACGCTCATGTTCGTGGCGCCAGCCGATGCCTGCGATCGAACGCCGGGGCAGGGGCATGGCGCAGGGTCTCAGCGCGGACTCAGGACTTCTTGGCCTTGGCCTTGGCCTCGTCGGCGGTCAGGCCCTTCATGTTCTTGCAGGTACCGGCGGGAACGTACTTCCAGTCGTCGGTGCTCATGTCGGCCTTGCTCTGGCCGGCGCAGGAATGGGTGCCGGAGAGGTTGGCGCAGTCGTTCTGACCGGCCTTGGCGATGCCGTAGCACTTCTCGTGGCTCTTGCCCGGGTCCTTGGTCATCTGCGCGCTGGCTTGCGATACCAGGCCCAGCGCGAAGACCGAGGCGAGGGCAGACGAGATGACGAGGCGTTGGTTCATGGGTTGACTCCTTGGGTTGATGCCGGGTCCGGAAGGGTTTTGGACCGCCGCGAGCGGTGGTCGGCGCGGCAGCCGCTAACTTACACTGCGCGCGAATTCCCCGTACAAACCCCGATGAATGATTTTGCAACCGCGGTCCAGGCGCTGCGCCCGCAGCTGATGCGGTTTGCACAAGCCCAGTTGCGCAACGAAGCCTGGGCCGAGGATGCGGTCAGCGAAACGGTGCTGGCGGCCTTGTCCAAGCCGCAGTCCTTCGCCGGGCAGTCGCAGTTGAAGACCTGGCTGGTGGGGATTCTCAAGCACAAGTTGGTCGACCAGATCCGCCGCCACAGCCGGGAGGTGTCAGCCACGTCCGACGAAGACGACGAGGACATCGATGCCCTGCTGTTCAAGGAAGACGGCCACTGGCGCGAGGCTCCCGCGGAGTGGGGCGATCCGCAGGCCAGTTGCAGCCGGCGCGAGTTCTTCGAGGTGCTGGAGGCCTGCGTCGAGCAATTGCCCGGCGTCCAGGGCCGGATTTTCATGATGCGCGAGTGGCTCGAACTGGAAACCGGCGAGATCTGCAAGGAATTGGGGATCACCGCGACCAACGCCTGGGTACTGTTGCATCGTGCCCGCCTGCGCCTGCAGATGTGCCTGCAGGAACGCTGGTTTGGCCGCAAGGCAGGTGCCGCCGCATGACCTTCAAGTTCCTCCATCGAAACTGCCGCCAGATCACCGAGATCGTGCTGGCGGGCGAGGACCGGGCGCTCGGATTCACCGAGCGCCTGGCCGTGCGCGTGCACCTGAAGATCTGCGCTGGCTGCCGCCGCTTCCAGGGCCAGATGGCGGTGATGCGCGAGGCCATGCCGCGCTGGCGCGCCTACCGCGACGGCGACCCCGATTAGCGTCAGGCGAGCGAACCCTCGCTCGCTTGCAGGTCGCGCTGCCGGGTGCGCGCGACGGCCAGCGCCAGCGCAACGCCCTCGATCATCGTGGCAAAAGGCAAGTGGGGAGCGCCACCGACTGCGCGCGCTGCCTGCTCGGGCAGCAGCGGCAGGTGCATGAAGCCGCTGCGCACCGAGCGTCGTGTCTTCAGCGCGTGCTGCAGGCCGTAGAACACATGGTTGCACACGAAGGTGCCGGCGCTGTTGGACACCTCGGCGGGGTGGCCCGCTTCGCGCAGCGCGGCGACCATGGCCTTGATGGGCAGCGTCGTAAAGCGCGCGGCTGCAGCCCGCGCGACCACCGGCGTGTCGATCGGCTGCGCACCGGCGTTGTCGGCGATGCGCGCGTCGTCGACATTGATTGCCACGCGCTCGAACGAGAAGCCAGTGCGGCCGCTGGCCAAGCCGAGCGCGAGCACGAGTTGCGGCCGGTGCTCCGCCAGGGCCGTGCGCAGCGCATCGATCGACGCACCGAACGCGCAGGGCAGCACCCGGCCGACCACGGCGACGCCATCGATGACGCGTCCGTGCAGCGCGTTGGCCACCAGCGCCGAGGGATTGACCGGCTCGCCACCGAAGGGTTCGAAGCCGGTGACGAGGATCGGCCTCACGTCGCATGGCCCCAGCCGCCGCCGCCCGGGGTCTCGATCACGAACACGTCGCCGGGCTGCATCGCGGCCGAGCCGATGTGGTCGAGCGTCTCGGTGCTGCCGTTGCGACGCTCGATGCGGTTCACGCCGAGCGCACCGGGCGCGCCGCCATCGCCGCCGAAGGCCGGCACATGGCGGCCGTTGGAGAGGATCGACGCGGTCATCGGTTCCAGGAAGCGCACGCGCCTCACGCCACCGTCACCGCCGCGCCAGCGGCCCGCGCCGCCCGAGCCTTTGCGGATTTCGTAG
>Ga0209797_10000597_pt1 | contig 18088 bp, 22 predicted proteins | sample DOMMetBare3Fresh_2_FD_187472 | JGI IMG/M metagenome (GOLD analysis project Ga0209797, IMG submission 187472) | Wetland sediment microbial communities from St. Louis River estuary, USA, under dissolved organic matter induced mercury methylation -... | ecosystem: Environmental > Aquatic >... | reverse complement strand
GGCGGACTGCATCTCTCTCGAGCCGGTGTCGGCGAATGGCGTCTTGGAAGCGGCCGGCTCCAACTCTGTCAGCGAGCGCCAGCGCGTCGCGGACCTGGGCCGCCGTCCGAATGTTCCGGCTGCCGCGCTGCTAAGGGCCGCCGGGGTGAATGTCGAAGATGAGGTTGCCGAATGGGCCGACATCGAGCTGAAGTACCGGGGATACCTCGCCCGGGAGCGGACCGCCGCCAGTCGCCTGGCGCGGATGGAGCAGTTCGCGCTCCCTGGCGAAATCGAGTACCGTTCACTCAATACCCTCTCCTTCGAGGCTAGGGAGAAGCTCGATTCGGCTCGGCCCACGTCCCTCGGCGAAGCCGGACGGATCCCCGGAGTCTCTCCGAGCGATCTCCAGAGCCTCGTGATGGAAGTTCTTAAACTCCGGCAATTGTGAGCCGAGTTTCACGTGAAACGTGCGCCAGATTGTTTCACGTGAAACGGCAAGCACTTGGCTACCTGGCCGGCTTCTTCCTATATTGAACGGGTCGCCTCAGCCGCCGAGCTCCCACCAGGCTCGCGACGCGTCATTCTTGTAAGTTCTTATATAACAATAACTTAAGTCTGTCATGGCCCATATCCTCGCTATCGCCAACCAGAAGGGCGGCGTCGGCAAGACCACGACCGCCGTCAACCTCGCGGCATCGCTCGCCGTTGCGGAGCGGCGCACCCTTCTGGTTGACGCGGACCCGCAGGGAAACGCTACCAGCGGCGTCGGGATTGTAAAGCACGAGGTGCAGCTCTCGCTCTACGACTCCATGGTCGAGGGGCTGTCGCCGCGCCAGGTGATCCTTCCGGTACCGGGCCTCCCCCACCTCTCGGTGCTGCCCGCCACGCAGGACCTCGTCGGCGCCGAGTTGCAGCTCGTCGATCGCGAGAATCGGGAGGCCGCACTCCGCAGCGTGATCGACGCGATCGAAGGCGACTACGACTACATCGTGGTGGACTGCCCGCCTTCCCTCGGCCTGCTCACGCTGAACGTCCTCGCGGCGGCTAACACGGTTCTGATCCCCATCCAGTGCGAGTATTACGGTCTCGAGGGGATCTCGCAGCTGCTCAATACCGTGCGGCTGGTGCAGCAGAACTTCAATCCGGGGCTTGCGATCAGCGGCGTGCTGCTCACGATGTACGACGCCCGCCTCAACCTCTGCCGACAGGTGGCCGAAGACGCGAAGGAGTACTTCGGCGCCAAGGTGTTCGTCACCCCGATCCCGCGGAACGTGCGACTCGCCGAAGCGCCGAGCTTCGGGAAGCCGATCCTCCTCTACGATGTGCAGTCGGTGGGAGCAAAGAGCTATCTCGCCGTGGCGCAGGAGCTGATGCACCGAGTGGAGAACGTGGTCGCGAGCGAGGCGCCTGAGCCGCAGCCGGAGGTGGCCACATGAGCGAGACGAGGCGGCTGGGTCGTGGGCTCGAGGCGCTGCTCGGACCCGTATCGCGCGAGCAGGCGGAGGCGTCTGGCGCCCTGCGCGAGCTGCCGATGGCCAGCGTCAAGCCCAATCCCTACCAACCCCGGACCCGGATGGACGAGGGACCGCTGGATGAGCTCGTCGCCTCGATTCAGGCCTCGGGGCTGCTGCAGCCCGTGCTGGTCCGTCCCCGGGACGGCGGCTACGAGCTGATCGCGGGCGAGCGTCGCTGGCGGGCTGCCGGCCGGCTTGGCTGGACCAGGATTCCCGCAGTCGTGAAGGACGTGGACGACCAGACGTTGCTCACACTCGCGCTCATCGAGAACCTGCAGCGTGACGACCTCTCGCCGATCGACGAGGCCGCCGGATACCAGCGGCTGGCGGCGGAGTTCAAGCTGCCACAGGGCGAGATCGCACGCCTCGTGGGCCGGAACCGGGCCACGATCGCGAATCTTCTGCGCTTGCTCCAGCTTCCGGCCGAGGTCCAGGCAATGGTGCATGAGCGGGCGCTGTCGGAGGGCCATGCGAGGGCGCTGCTCGCGCTTGCCGAACCCGAGGCGATGATCGCGCTCGCGCATCAGGCGGTGGAGCAGGGCTGGTCGGTGCGCGAGATGGAGGCGCGGGTGCGGGGTGAGGGGCCGGCCTCTTCTGCCGCCGAACCGCAGCAGGCACCACGCCGGGCACGTTCCGCCGTTCGGACCGTGACCGCGGACGTCCGTCGGGTAGAAGACGCCCTGCGCAAGCACCTCGGCACCGACGTGCGACTGACCACCAGGCGCCGCGGCCGCGGTTTCCTCACGGTCAGCTACTACTCGAACGACGATCTCGCCCGCCTGCTCGAGCTGATCCTCGGTCGGCCGTTCCAGGGATGACCCGCGCCTCCCGCGCGGTGACGATCGTCATCCAGCCGGACGGTGCCACCAAGTCTCAGACCTACCGGGTACCGGTGTGGGTGCTCAGGATGGGCACCGCCTTCATGGCCGCCGCCGCGGTCGCGGCGGTCATCCTCGGCGCACTCTACGGTCCCCTCCTCCGCGCGGCCGCCCGGGTGCCGGGGCTGGAGCACCAAGTCACCAGGCTCGAGGCGGACAACGCGAAGGTGCGCCAGCTCAGCGCAGCGCTTGATAGCGTCGAATCACGCTATGCGCAGGTGCGTCAAATGATCGGCGGCGACATCGTCCGCGACCCGCTGACGGTCGGGACCGCGCTGCCGGTGGCGCCCGCGGTCCTTGCCCGGTTGGCAGATGCCCCTCGCGGGCCTGCGGTCGGTCTCACGATCCCGCGACGCTGGCCGCTCGACGAGCCGGGGTATGTCACCCGCGGGCAAGTGGGAACCGGCACCAGCGACGAAGCGCATCCCGGAATCGACATCGCGGTGGCCGTGGGCAGCATCGTCCGGGCGGTGGGTGGAGGGACGGTGCACCAGCTGGGCGAGGACCCTGAGTATGGCTTCTTCGTCCTGCTGGACCATCCCGACGAGTACCAGACGATGTACGGCCACCTTTCCCGCATCTTGGTGGAGCCGGGTGCCTCGGTGGCGCCGGGGCAGGTGATCGGTCTCTCCGGCAACAGCGGGCGCTCCACGGCGCCGCACCTGCATTTCGAGATTCGTCAGAAGGGCGTCTCGCTCGATCCGCGAACCATGGTCAAGGAGGGAAGCTGATGGGGATCTTTAGCAGCCCGGCGCGGGACGAGCAGGGCAACGAGCTTCGGCGCCGGCGCACCGACCAGATACCCTTCTCGATCATCGCCAGCGACATGACGGTGATCGGCGACCTCGAGACCGAGGGCGTCGTTCGGGTTGAGGGTAGAGTCCGCGGCACCGTTCGGGTCGGCTCCCAGGTGCTCGTGGCGGTTGGTGCGGTCATCGAGGGTGATCTCCATACACAGGAGGCAGTCGTCGCCGGTCAGGTGAGCGGGACTATCGTCGCCCGCGACCGGGTCGAGCTGCAGGCCACCGCCGTGGTTGCGGGCGACATCCACACTCCCCGCATCGCCATCGTCGAGGGGGCGAAGGTCAGCGGGGAGGTCAAGATGGACGTCAGCACGGTGCCGGAGGGGGAAGGAATTCCCACACGAGTTGATAAACCGATCTAAGTTGTGGAAAATCAGGACTTTGTATCGAAATACGCCGCCTGGAGATCTTTAGTGGGCCTTAAGTGTCGCCATGCTGTCGTTCTGCTGTCGTTAGTTGGTTGCTCGCGTCCGGCCCCAGCGTTGGGCATCCGAGTCGGCCTGATCACGCCGGGCAGCATCGCCGATGCGGCCTGGAACTCGGGCGCCTACGCGGGGCTCCAGCAGATCCATGACTCGCTCGGTCTGGCCACGAGCCACATCGAGGCGCGAACGCCGGCCGAGCAGGACGAGGCGCTCCGGACCTATGCCGCGCAGGGGTACGACCTGGTCTTCGCCCACGGGTTCGAATTCCAGGGGGCGGCGGAGCGGGTCTCCGCGGAGTACCCGAAAACGGCGTTCGTGGTGACGTCGGGGTCGCGGGTGCAGGGCAATGTTGCCCCGCTGATCTTCCGGCTGGAGGAGGCGAGCTATCTGGCCGGGATGGTGGCGGGGGGCCTCACTCGCACCGGTATCCTCGGCTTTGTCGGGGGGATCGAGTTGCCGCCGATCAAGGCCGCGTACCAGGGCTGGGTCAATGGCGCGAAGGCGGTCAATCCGAAGGTCCAGAGCCGGGAGATCTACCTCAACAGCTTCGACGACGCGGCGGCGGGCCGAGAGGCGGCCATCGCCCTCATCCGGGTCGGCGCCGACATGTTCCATCACAACGCCGACGCCGCGGCGCTCGGTCTCTTTCAGGCCGCCAAGGAGTCCGCCGGGGTGTATGTATTCGGCGCGAACGCCGACCAGTCCTCGCTCGCGCCCGACCGGGTGGTGGGTAGCGCGATCATCGATCTGCCTCGGGCGTTCCTGCTGATGGCGCGGGAGGTGAAAGGCGGCACCTTCAAACCCCAGGTCGAGGCGTTCGGTCTCTCAAGCGGCGTGGTGCGCTACCAGCCGAACCCCGCGCTCGACAGCTTGGTGCCGGCCGCCCTCAAGGCGCGGGTGCGGGCGGCCGCGGACTCCATCGCCGCCGGCACCCTGCTCGCCGCCCCGCGGCCGGAGTCCATGCAGGCGTTCGGAGGGCGTGGAGCCTCGGGCGGGAATACCCATGAGCTTGCCAGGGTCGCGGTGACGTGAGCTCGGTCCCGCTGGCCGAGATCGTCAGGTATCTCGACGAGTATCTGCGCGCGCGCGACATCCCTGATGAGCGCAACGCCGTGAACGGCCTCCAGGTCGAGAATCGCGGCCTGGTCGGCGGGATCGTCGCGGCCGTTGACGCATCCCAGGCGACGATCGACAGGGTCATCGCCGAGGTCGGCGGCGGGGACGCGCCGCCGCTGCTGCTGGTGCATCACGGCCTCCTCTGGGACGGCAATGTCCCATTCACCGGCCGGCGCTATCGCCGGGTGGCGGCGCTGCTGGAGCACGACATCCCGCTCTATTCCGCGCACATCCCGCTCGACCTGCATCCGACCGTGGGCAACAACGTCGTGCTGGCCGAGCGCCTGGGGCTGGCCGTGGAGGGCTGGTTCGGCGACTACAGGGGCGTGCCCATCGGTGTCTGGGGCCATGCACCGCCGCGGCTCACGCCGCGTGACGCGCTCCTGGCCGACGTCAATCACGCGCTCGGCACGTCCGAGCCGGGAGCCAGGCTCATCGCCGGCGGGCCCGAACGGGTAGCGCGGGTCGGCATCATCACCGGCGGCGCCGGAAACATGATCGGGGCGGCGCACGCCGCCGGGCTCGACACGTTCATCACGGGCGAGGGGGCGCACTACACCTACTTCGACGCGATGGAGTGGGGGCTCAACGTGATCTTCGCGGGTCATTACGCCACCGAGACGCTCGGCGTGCAAGCGCTCGCCTCGCACCTCGCGGAGCGGTTCGACCTCGAGTGGGAATTCCACGACCACCCGACCGGCCTATGAGTGGACCGCCAGCCCTGGCCCTCCGGGGCATCCGGAAACACTACGGCTCCGTGCAGGCCCTGCGCGGGGCCGATTTCACGCTGATGCCCGGCGAGCTACACGCGCTGCTCGGCCAGAACGGCGCCGGCAAGACCACGCTCATGCACGTGGCCTACGGGCTGGTGCGCCCGGATGCCGGCGAGATCGCGATTGAGGGGGCTGTTGGCGCCATCCCGTCACCCCGGGTCGCGCGACGGCTCGGGATCGGGATGGTGCATCAGCACTTCACCTCGGTGCCGTCGCTGAGCGTGGCCGAGAACGTCGCGCTCGCAGCCGGATGGCCCGTGCGGCCGAGCCTGCTTGCTGCGCGGGTGCGCGAGCTCGCCGAGCGGGTGGGTCTCCCGCTCGACCCGACCGCGAGAGCGGGCGATCTGTCCGTGGCGCTCAAGCAGCGGCTTGAGATCGTGAAGGCGCTGGCGACCGACGCGAGAATCCTGCTGCTCGATGAGCCGACAGCCGTGCTGGCTCCCGGGGAAGCCGACGACCTGCTCCGTGTCGTGCGGGCGTTCACGGCACAAGGCGGCGCAGCAGTGCTCATCACCCACAAGCTGGACGAAGCGCTCGCGGCGGCGGACCGGGTGACGGTGCTGCGGGAGGGGGCGGTCGTCTTCCACGGGGCCGTCTCGGGGCAAACGGCGGTGGCACTGGCGGGGGCGATGATAGGCGAGGGGGAGCAGGGGGACCGTCGGCCACTTTCGGTGCGCTCAGGGCCGGCTCTTCGCGGAGCCAGCCCTGAGCGTAACGAACGGGCTCAGGATAATGCGGGGGCTCACGGCGATCGGCCGGTACTCGTGCGGCTTGAGGAGCTCGAGATCGCCCGCGACGGCGGTTATGGCATCGCCGTGCGGCGGGCGACCCTGAGCATCCAGGCTGGCGAGACCGTCGGAATCGCCGCAGTGGAAGGAAATGGGCAGCGGGAGCTGCTGCGCGTAGTCGCCGGGCGCCTGCAGCCGCTCCGCGGCCGACGGGAGGTGGCCGGGCCGATCGGTTTCATTCCTGAGGACCGCACGACCGAAGGGTTGATCCCCGAGTTCACCCTCACCGAGAACGTGGTCCTCGGCTCCCGCGCCGACGACCCCTGGATCCGACGCGGCCGCATCGATTGGCGGGTGGCCCGCGCCCGCACCCTGAGCATGCTCGAGACCTTCGCTGTGGTGGCGCCTGGTCCCGATGCGCCGGCCGCCGTGCTGAGCGGGGGGAACCAGCAGAAGGTGGTCGCCGCGCGCGAGCTCACGCGGGATCCACGCGTGGTCGTGGCGGAGAGCCCGACCCGCGGCCTTGATATCCGCGCGGCCGAGGCGATCCATGAGCGGCTCCGCGCCGCCGCTGACGGCGGAGCGGCCGTGCTGTTCCACTCGAGCGATCTCGATGAGGTCCTGGCACTCGGCGGCCGGATCCTGGTCGCCGCGCGAGGCACCCTGATCGAGGTGCCGCGGGACATGACGCGAGCGAAGATCGGCGAGCTGATGGTGACGGGTGGTCGCTAGAACGCCGGTCCTCGCGGTCCTGTCGGGGCTGGCAGTCCTCGCGGCCGGCCTGCAGCTCGCGGGGTACGATGCGCCCGGCGCGCTGGCGGCGCTCTGGCAGGGCGCTGCCGGCTCGTGGTACGCGTTCACCTCAGCCACGCTCGTGCGAGCGATCCCGCTCATCCTGATCGGTCTGGCGATCGCGCTCGCGTTTCGTGGTGGAGCGCTCAACATCGGGGCGGAAGGGCAGTTCTATGCCGGGGCCGTCGCCGCGACGTGGGTAGGACTCCACGCAGCCGGTGGGGACCCGGCGGTGGCGGTGGCCGGCGTACTGCTGGCCGCGATGCTCGCGGGCCTGGCCTGGGTGGCGGTGCCGGTCTGGCTCAAGCTCCGGTTCGGGGTGCTCGAGGTGATCAGCACGCTGCTGCTCAACTTCGTAGCCGAGTCGTTCGTCAGCCTGATGGTCCAGGGGCCGCTGCAGGAATCGCTGCACATCTACCCGCAGAGCGATCCGATCGCCGAAGTGGCGCGGCTGCCGGTCCTGCCGGGTACGCGGCTCCACGCGGGGCTGGCGCTCGCACTCCTTGCCGCGGCCGCGCTCTGGTATCTGTTCGCCCGGACGCTTTGGGGCTTTCGGCTCCGGGCGGTTGGCATGGGCCCGCGCGCGGCCGAGATCAGCGGCCGGATCGACGCGCGCCGCATGACCGCCGTGGCGCTGCTGGGCTCAGGGGCCCTGGCAGGGCTCGCGGGCGGGGTGGAGGTGAGCGGTGTGTCCTATGCGCTATTCCAGAACCTCTCCCCCGGCTATGGTTTCACCGGGATTGCGGTCGCCCTGCTCGCGCGGCTCAACCCCCTTGGCGTCGTCGTCACGGGCGTGTTGTTCGGCGCGCTCGAGGCCGGCGCCGGCGCCATGCAGCGCGACGCCGGAGTGCCTGCCGTGGCGGTCTACGTCGTCGAGGCGGTGGTGATCGTCGTGGTGCTCCTTGCCGAGGGGGCCGAGCGACGCGCCACGGCGGCGCGGGTGGCGGCGTGACCGACGCGGTCGTGCTTCTGGGTGGGTTCCTCGCGGCCAGCGTGCGCGTCGCGACGCCGCTGCTCCTGGCCGCTACGGGAGAGACGGTGACCGAGCGCTCGGGGGTCATCAACCTGGGCCTCGAGGGGATGATGCTCGCCGGCGCCCTGGCGGCGGCGCTCGGCGCGAGCGCGGTCGGTCCGTGGACCGGGCTCCTGTTCGCCGTGCTGGCGGGGGGGCTGCTGGCTGCGGCGTTCGCCGCCGTAGCGATCGGCGCGCGCGCCGACCAGATCATCGCCGGCATGGCAGTCACCCTCGGCGCCGTCGGCCTGACCGGCACGATCTACCGACAGGTGTACGGCAGCACGGGCGCCGGCCTCGCGCTGCCGACGCTCGGGCCGGTGCCGGTCCCCGGCCTGTCGCGGATCCCGCTGCTCGGACCGGCGCTGTTCGACCAGCCGGCGCCCACGTACCTCGCCCTGCTGGCGCTGCCGCTGGTGTGGTGGGTGCTGTTCCGCACTCGGATGGGGCTGGCGCTTCGCGCCACCGGCGAGGGCGCCGCGATGGCACGCGCGGTCGGCGTCCGCACCGGCCTGGTGCGGGCGGCCGCGACAGTCGTGGGCGGCGGCTTCGCGGGACTCGCCGGGGCCACGCTCGTCCTGGCGCAGGTGGGCACCTTCGCGGAGAAGATGACCGCGGGCCGCGGTTATGTGGCGATTGCGATCGTGGTGCTCGGTCGCTGGCATCCGGCGGGGGTGGCGGTGGCGTCGCTCCTGTTCGGCGCGGCCACGGCGCTGCAGTACGTGTTTCAGTCCCTCGGGCTGGCGGTGCCGTACCAGCTGTTCCTGATGCTGCCGTACCTGCTCACCCTCCTGGCGCTGGCCGGGGCGGTGGGGCGGGTGCGGGCGCCGGCGGATCTGGGGAAGGGGTGAGGCGGCGTCCTTTACCGGGGTGCCGGGTCGAGCCGACCCGACGCGAGTTCTGCCCGGGTGTCTACGATCAGCGTTCGCACGCGGTCCTTGAGCGCCGGGACGTCCGCGGGCGTGAGGCCGGCGGTCTCGATCGGCTCCAGCACGCGCACGACGGCCGTCGAGCGGCCGAAGCGCCAGTCATGCTTGCGCAGCGCGGTGGACGTGCCGTGGACGACGAGCGGGAGGATCGGCACGCCCGCGTCGATGGCCAGACGGAACGCCCCGTCCTTGAATGGCAGGAGATCGGCGGTGGTGGAGCGGGTGCCCTCGGGGAAGATCATGACCGAGACCCGGTTGGCCAGCACCTCGCGGCACTTGGCAATCGCCTCGGCGGCGCTGGGGCCGAAGCCACGCTGGATCGGGATGTCGCCCGCGAGCCGGAGCAGCCATCCGAGCACCGGAATCCGGAACAGCTCCGCCTTGGAGAGCCATTTCATCTCCCAGGGCAGATGGCTGATGAGCAGGATGTCCACGAACGATTCGTGGTTGGACACCACCACGTACGGCCGCCGAGGGTCGGCGGGCATCGTGCCGGTGACCCGGAACCGCCAGAGCGGGTTGAGGCCTGCCATGACGACGGGGATCTGCCGGAACAAGTACCCGACGGCGTAGTGGCCCCGGTCGAACGGCGCGGTCACCAGCCGCAGCAACGCCATGAGAGGCAGCCAGACCAGGATACACCCGACGAGCACGAGCCAGGCCCAGACCGAGACGAGAGATTGCCACAGGCGCGACATGGTCCTCCACCCGGCCGAATGGCTGCCAGTGTGCCGGCGCACAGCCCGCGGGCCGCCGCCGCGTAACCTTAGCGCCTGCCGGGACGGGCGGACAAGGGCGGTTCTCTCCTCAGACAGAGGCGGATCATGGACACTCGTACGACGGAGGACGGGGCACGCTCGGAGGAGGGTGGCGTGGTGGAGCAGCCTGACCTCCGGAAGCTGGGCGAAGCGCTCAGCGACCGGGTCGAAGTGCGCTCGATCGCCATCACCGGCTTGTTCGTGCTGGCCGTGCTGTACACGCTCTACTTCGCCCGCGCGTTCCTTCTGCCCATCGTCCTGGCCGTGCTGCTGGACTTCTTGCTGAGCCCGATCATCCGTGCGCTCAAGCGGATGCGCGTCCCCGAGCCGCTCGGCGCCGCGCTGGTGATCCTGACGCTGCTCGGCGCGGTCGGCGGGGGGGCCTACAGCCTGGCCGGGCCGGCGCGCGAGTGGATGGACAAGGCGCCGCAGAGCATCGCCAAAGTGCAGGTGCGGCTCCGCGAGCTGCGCCGGCCGGTCGAGCAGGTGACCCGCACGGCCGAGCAGGTCGAGGCGGCCACGGACGTGACCAAGCGGGGGTCGCAGGAGGTCGTCGTGCGCGAGCCACGGCTGAGCGAGCGGCTCTCCGGCACCACTCAGTCGCTGTTCACTGGCGCCATGGAGGCGGTCATCCTGCTCTACTTTCTCCTCGCCGCGGGCGACATGTTCCTGCAGAAGCTGATCAAGGTGCTGCCGCAGTTCGGGGACAAGAAGAAGGCGGTGGCGATCGCGCGGGAGACCGAGGCGTCGATCTCGACCTACCTCGTCACGATTGCGATCGTCAACATCGGGCTCGGCGTGACCGTGACGCTCGTGATGCTGTTGCTCAAGATGCCGAACGCCGTGCTCTGGGGATCGCTGGCTGCGCTGGCGGAATTCATTCCCTACGTCGGGGCCACCGTCATGCTGGGCACGCTCGCGATGGCCGGACTCGTGGCCTTTCCGGACATCGGCCACGCGCTGCTGGTGCCCGGCGCCTATCTGACCATCACGCTGATCCAGGCTAACTTCATCTCGCCGATGGTCCTGGGTCGCCAGCTCACGCTCAATCCGGTCGCGATCCTGGTGGGGCTGGTGTTCTGGTGGTGGCTTTGGGGAGTGGGCGGCGCGTTCATCGCGGTGCCGCTGCTCGCCACGTTCAAGATCTTCTGCGACCATATCGAGTCGCTCGCGCCGATCGGCGAGTTTCTCGGCAAGTGAACGGGACGGGCGGGCGATGGACCGGCTGACCCCCGACGAATGCGTCCGTCTCGGAAGCCTCGCGGCGCGGTTGGACTGCGGCCGCGTGCGCCTGCACCGGGGGCACCGCGCGGGCGCCGCCGGCGCGGTGCGCCGGATCGTGCTCTGGGCCAGCCGCGGCCGAGCGATCGCGCTCGGGAACCACGTCGTCCTTCCCGACCACTGCGCCGGTGATCTCGCCACGCTGGCCCACGAGCTGACGCACTGCGCCCAGTACCAGGCTTGGGGTGGCTGGCGCTACTTCACCCGCGGCGCGGCAGCGCAGCTCCGCGAGCTGCTTCACCGCACCCTTGGCGTCGGCGAAAGCCCGTACCACTACCGCTTGGAAGCAGGAAAGCCGTTCGAGGCATACGGCATGGAGCAGCAGGGGCAGATCGTCGAGGACTCGTACCGCGGCGATCACGCGGCGCTGGCCGTGTCGCCGTTCCGCCCCCCGGCCGATCTGGTCTGACCCGCCTCAGGACGCGCCGTCCGCCTGATTGACGTGCGCGTGCTCGGTGGCCTCGGGCAGCCGGTCCTCCCACAGGGCGAGCACGTTCCCGTCCGGATCCGCCACCATCGCCATGATCCCCCACGCCTGCTGCGTCGGCTCGGCGACGAACCGTACGCCGCGGTCGTGCAGCTCGCCACAGTAGTGCAGCAGGTCCGGCACATGCAGCGTGATCCCGGTATGCCGCCCCACCAGCGCGCGGGCATCGGCGTGCACCGCCGGGTGCACGCCGATCCGGGTCCCGTCGCCGAAGAACTCGGCGCCGAACGACCCCTGCTTCGCCAGCGGCAGCGCGAGCTTGTCGCGGTAGAACACGATCGCGCGGCCGATGTCGTGGACGAAGATCGCGATGCTGTAGACGGAGGGCGCAGGCCGGGGCGCGGTCACTGGAGGAGTCCCGAAAGGAGTCGGACGAGCACGACCGCGAAGGCGATCGCGGCCGCGGTGAGCAGGAGAAGCCCCAGCACGATCAGGGCCACGAACCGCCGGCTGGAGCGCCGCACCTCGACCGGCCGCCGGAAGTAGCCGTCGAGCAGCGCCAGGTTGCGGATATTGGCCTTGAAGCCGATGTCGAAGAGGTCGCCGAGGATCGGCACCTCGCCCACGAGGGTATCGATTGCCACGTTCCAGCCCATGCGGGCGAGCAGCCCCCGCGGCACGCCGATCCTGGCCGACTCGACGATGATGTAGAGCGACAGCAGGCCACCGATCAGGTCGCCGATGCCCGGCACGAGGCCGATCAGCTGGTCGATGCCGAGGCGGAACCGGGTGCCGGGGATCGGAATCGAGTTGTCGAGCAGATAGCCGACCCGGCGCAGGCGCTCGAGCCGCCGCCGATCCACGGTGGCCACCTCGGGGACCATCGCCGCGGGCGATTCAATTCGGTGCATGCCTTCAAACTACACCGCTGTCAGGCCGCCTGGCCGGGAGGGGTGGGGGGCGCGGCGGCACGAGGCTAGAACAGGCGACGGAGGAAATACAGCAGCAAGCTGAGCACGGCGGAGACCAGCAGCATCGACACGACAGGGATGTACACGCGTACGGAGTCCCGCTCGATCCGGATGTCTCCCGGCAGCCGCCCGAACCATGCCAGTGCGCCCGACCAGACCAGGAGCCCGACCAGCACGAGCCCCAGACCAATGGCCACCAGCACCGGTCCGGGCGAGCTCGGTGTCACTCGATCAGCCCCGAGCGAACGGCGTGGATGAAGTCGGTGTTGGCCGGCGTGCCGCCCGCCGCCCGGATCGCGGACGCGATCTGCCCGCGGTGGTAGGAGCCGTGCAAGACGACGTGCGTCAGGATGTCGCCCACGGTGCTGGTCCAGAACTCGCCCTTGGTGTTCCGGTACCCCACTCCGTCGCCCAGCCCGTCCTGGTCGAGCGTCTCCAGCCAGCCGGACCAGTCGCCCTGCAGCTCGGCCAACTCCACCGCGCACTCGTCCAGGTCGAGATCGGGCCAGACCGACATCGTGGGCGGCTCCTGCCGGAGCCGGGCCAGCCACAGCCGCTCCGCGGCGACGATGTGGGCCAGCCAGCCTCGTGCGTGATCCGGGGCCGGGGCTGACCGCAGGGAGGCCAGCGCCGCGGCGTTGGCCCACGCGTCATGCTCGAACAGTCGGCGGAATCGCATCACTTCGGGGCTCATGACGCGTGCTCCTCTCGGTGCGCGGAGGCGAGCGCCGCTCGGACGTTCCGCCGCATCCCGGCGAGCCCCGGCCGCTCGAACGCGGTACCGCCGTAGCGGCGCCGGAACTCGTCGTCGTCCATCGTCTCGAAATACGTCTCGTCCACGCCGGCGAGCGAGTGGTGCGGCTGAAGCTCGGGCACAGCGGTGGGATCGGCGAAGCGCTGATTCCACGGGCACACGTCGTTGCAGATGTCGCAGCCGAACGCGTAGCCCGCCATGCCGGCGACGAGCGGCTCGGGAATCGGGCCCCGTTGCTCGATCGTGAGATAGGAAATGCAGCGAGTGGCATCCAACACACGCGGCTCGACGAACGCGGCCGTCGGGCAGGCGTCGAGACAGCGGGTGCAGCTGCCGCAATGGTCTTCGGTGGACGGCGGATCGGGTGGCAGCGGGAGGTCGGTGAAGATCGTCCCGATGAAGCAGAACGAGCCGGCACCGGGCCGGATGAGCATCGTGTTCTTGCCGATCCAGCCGAGCCCTGCGCGCTGGGCCAGCTCCCGCTCGGGGACCGGGCCGGCGTCGACATAGGCGTGCGCCACCCGGGCCCCGCGCTCGAGCAGAAAGTCGGCCAGCGCCTCGAGACGCCGACGCGTTATGCGGTGATAGTCCTCGCCCCTGGCGTACTTGGCGACGCGCGGCGCCACCAGATCCGCGCCCGCGTCGGGCCAGTAGTAGTTCTCGAGCAGCACGACCACGGCGAGCGACGCGGGGACGTTGATGCGGGGATTCTTTCGCCGCCTGGCCTGCCGGTGGAGGTACCGCATGGTGCCGGCGTAGCCCTTGGCAAGCCAGGCGTCCAACCGATCGCCGTGCGGTGTCGGGCTCGGGTCAGTGATGCCGCACGCCAGGAACCCGAGCTCGAGCGCGCGTGCCTTGAGCTCAGCTGCCAGGCTCACGGCGACGGGGCGGGAGGGCCGGCCGGACGAAGCGACGCACCGAGCGCCTGGACGTCCTCGGTAATCAGCCGGGCGCCGCGGCTGTAGGTGAGGTATGACCACGCCCACTGGAGCAGCACCAGCACCCGGTTGCGGAAGCCGATGAGGAAGAAGACGTGCACGAAGATCCAGATGAGCCAGGCCAGCAGGCCGCTGAAGTGCAGCTTCCAGATGTCCGCGACCGCCTGGCCTCGTCCGATGACCGCGAGCTGGCCCTTGTCCCAGTAGCCGAACGCGCGCCGCGGCCGCCCCGCGAGGTCGCCCTCGATGACGCGCGCCGTGTACTGGCCCATCTGGATCGCCACGGGGCAGATCCCGGGCAGCGTGCCAGCCTCCTGATGGTTGAACGCAGCCGCATCGCCGAGGACGAACACCTCCGGGTGGCCGGGGATGGTGCAGTCGGGCTCGACGATGGCTCGGCCCATCGGGTCGAGGGGGGCGCCGAGGCTCTTGAGGATCGGGCTCGCGGTGTTGCCGGCCGCCCACACGACCGTCTGGGTAGGAATGGTCCAGCCGGCCGCGCGTACCCACCCCGGGCGGATGTCAGTGACCATCGTCTCCGTCCGCACTTCAACTCCGAGCCGGCGGAGCTCCAGCTTGGCCTCGTCGCTCAGGCTCTCGGGGTACGAAGGAAGCAGACGCGTTCCGCCCTCGAGCAGCATCACCGTCGCTTCCCCCGGATCGATGCGCCGGAAGTCCCGCCGCAGGGCATAGCGCCGGATCTCGGCCACGGCGCCGGCCATCTCCACGCCGGTGGGTCCACCGCCCACGACCACGAAGGTGAGATACGCATGCCGGCGGACCGGGTCGGTCTCCCGCTCCGCGCGCTCGAACGCGACCAGCACCCGGCGGCGGATCTCGAGCGCGTCCTCCAGGCTCTTGAGCCCGGGAGCGAGCGGCTCCCATTCGTCGTGCCCGAAGTACGAATGGCGGGCGCCGGTGGCCACGATGAGGTAGTCGTAGGAGGCAGCCCCGCCGTCGGTGAAGTGGACCCGGCGCTCCTGCACGGCGATCGAGGCCGCCTCCGCGAGCAGCACCTCCGTGTTATCGGCGGCCCGGAGGATCGAGCGGATGGGGGAGGCGATGTCGCTCGGATTGAGCCCCGCCGTCGCGACCTGATAGAGCATCGGCTGGAAGAGATGGTGATTGCGGCGGTCGACGACGGTCACGCGCACGGGCGCGTCGGCGAGAGTCCTGGCCGCGTACAATCCCGCGAACCCGCCTCCGAGAATGAGCACGTGCGGCAGGCTCGTTGTCTCCCGCGTTTCGGTCACCGGATCTCCCCTCGGTTCTAGAGTCCCAGCGTCTCGCGGCGCCACCGCGCGAAGCGGACGACGTCGTCGGCCGGCGGCACGGCGGCCTCGTCGGCATACGCCGTGTACATCCGCCAGCGCAGGTAGGCCCGGTCGGGAAGGGGCAGGAACGGGGGCTGCGCCCACCACCGGCGGCGGCGGAAGGCCCAGGCGGTCCGGAGCAGGTCGCCCGCCAGGCGTGGATTGAGCAGTCCACGCCAGAAGAGCACGGCGGTGAGTGACATCCAGGACCCAGGCTCGGTCATGGCCGAAGTATAGACCCGTCATCCCGAGCGAAGCGAGGGATCTTGGCTCTATATTGTGCTCCATGCCATTGGCCGCCCCGGCTCCGCCCCGGGACTACCGCGCGGAGTTCCCGATCTTCCGCCGCCCCATCTATCTCCACAGCTGCTCGCTGGGCGCGCTGTCCACCCGGTCGCGCGCGCTGCCGGCCTCCGGCCCAGCGTGGCCGCCGCTCCAGAGGTCCGGACGGCGATCGTGATGTTCCCGAGCCCCGACCCCGCAGCCGTCGTCCGCCGACTGGCAGAGCGCGGGATCGTGGCCGACAGCCGCCCGGGCCACGTGCGGATTTCGCCCTACTTCTACAACGTCCCGGACGATCACCGGGCTGCCATCGAGTGCCTGACCCGTGACCAATAGCCCCTACCGGCACCTGGCCGACAAGAAGCTGCCCACCGAAGACGAGCAGCTGCTCGAAAGCCGGCCGCCGCTGCGGCCCGAGCAGCTGTTCCAGAAGTCGGACTCCTGGCGCGTGCTCCGGATCATGGGGGAATTCGTGTGGGGGTTCGACAATCTGGCCGACGTGATCGACGGAGTGACGATCTTCGGCTCCGCGCGCACGACGCCCACCGACCCATACTACGCGAAGGCTGTGGAGACGGCGATGCTGCTGGCGCAAGCCGGCATCCCGGTGCTTACCGGCGGCGGGCCCGGGATCATGGAGGCGGCCAACCGGGGGGCCAAGGAAGCGGGCGGCCTTTCCATCGGCTGCAACATCGAGCTGCCGTTCGAGCAAGGAACGAACCTGTTCCTGAGCCGCAGCCTCAACTTCAAGTTCTTCTTCGTCCGGAAAACGATGTTCGTCAAGTACGCCACCGCCTTCATCGTCTTCCCCGGCGGCTACGGCACGCTCGACGAGTTGTTCGAGGCGCTCACGCTGATTCAGACCGGAAAGGTCAAGCACTTTCCGGTGATACTATTCGGCAGCGTGTACTGGGCGGGGCTGGTGGAGTGGCTCACTCGCACGGTGGCCGAGGAGCGCAAGATCAATCCGACGGACCTGCTGCTCTTCCGCGTCACCGACGACCCGGCCGAGGCGGCGCGAATCGTCATCGAGGCGCGTGCGGAGAAGCCAAACGACTCGGCCACCAGCATCACGGGATGAGCGAACAGAGGACGAGCGCATGACCAGACCCTCCGCCGAGTACCTGCGAGGCCAGCGAATCGAGCCCAAGGCCATCTCCGGCCAGGAGACCGTGGCCGGGCTGATCGACAACGCCTTCCTCGCCTACAACGCGGGCCGCCTGCGGGAGGGGTGCCAGCTCTTTATCCAGCGAATGCTCGAGCCCGAGACCACCGTCGGCATGACGCTCACCGGCGCGATGACGCCGGCGGGAATCGGGATGAGCTGCCTCATCCCGCTGATGGAGGCGGGGTTCGTGGACTGGGTCATCTCGACGGGCGCCAACCTCTACCACGACGCGCACTTCGCGCTGGGGCTCCCGATGCACCGCGGCACGCCACACGCCGACGACGTGGAGCTGCGTGACAAGGGCGTCGTCCGGATCTACGACATCTTCTTCGACTACGGCGTGCTGCTCTCGACCGATGCGTTCATCCGGGAAGTGAGCGCCCGGGAGGAGTTCCAGCGGCCGATGAGCACCGCGGAGTACCACTACCTGCTCGGCGGGTACGTGCGCGAGCGCGAAAAGGCGCTCGGCCTGAGCCGGCGGTCCGTGCTGGCCGCCGCCCACGAGCTCGAGGTGCCGCTCTACACCAGCTCGCCCGGCGACAGCTCGATCGGCATGAACGTTGCCGAGCAGGCGCTGGCCGGCAGCAAGCTGCGTTTCGACGTGAGCGCCGATGTGAACGAGACGGCGAGCATCGTGCTCGAGGCCAAGCGCACCGGCGGCAAGAGCGGCGTGCTGATTGTGGGCGGCGGCAGCCCCAAGAATTTCATGTTGCAGACGGAGCCGCAGATCCAGGAGGTGCTGGGGATAGACGAGCGCGGCCACGACTACTTCCTCCAGATGACCGACGCCCGCCCGGACACCGGCGGCCTCTCGGGCGCCACCCCCGCGGAAGCGGTGAGCTGGGGCAAGATCGACCCCGACCAGCTGCCCGGAACGGTGGTGGTGTATACCGACAATTCCATCGCGTTGCCTCTTCTGACCGCCTACGCCAGGGAGCGCCACGCGCCGCGCCCCGTCAAGCGACTCTACGGCAAGCGTCAGGCGATGATGGACCGCCTGGTGCGGGAGTACCGCGCGGCCCTCGCGTCCCGCGACGAGCGGGCCGAGGAGTCGCTGTCGGACATGCAGCCAGGTGGCGGGGGGGCCGAGACGGTGCCGCGGCGGTGACGCCGCCTTCTACCGCGCCGACTCCCCCAGCTCGGGCCTACGGCTGGTACGCGCTCGGGCTGCTCGCGCTGATCAACCTCCTCAACTACGTCGACCGGAACGTCATCTACGCGCTGTTCGAGCCGATCAAGCGCGA
>Ga0209797_10000595_pt1 | contig 18152 bp, 13 predicted proteins | sample DOMMetBare3Fresh_2_FD_187472 | JGI IMG/M metagenome (GOLD analysis project Ga0209797, IMG submission 187472) | Wetland sediment microbial communities from St. Louis River estuary, USA, under dissolved organic matter induced mercury methylation -... | ecosystem: Environmental > Aquatic >... | reverse complement strand
TCGCAAGAAGAACGACTTCAGCGAGTAGCCGAGGATGGCCAGTCCGCCGATCGGCATGATCAGCAGCCAACTGGTGAATACTCGTTGCGCCAGTTGCAGCGGGACGAAATATGCGATGACCAGGGCTCCCAGCACTCCCGGAATCGCCGACCACCAGCGGGCTCGTCACCGCGAACGTCTTGAACCTGGCTGACGCAGCCGACGATGATGTCGATGGCACGGCCGGAGTTGGCGTGGTCGCGGGGCTAGCAGTCATGATCCAGATCCATCCCGATCCGCGGACGCTGTTGCGACAAGGCCGACGAGCTCCTTCCGCGCGCCGGACACTTAATGACTCTACACCATTAACTCTACACTATTGGGGGCGGCGCGCCTACCGGCGGCTGGCGGCGCATAGCTTGGCTAAGATGCAGGTACGGGCACGATGACGAACGCCTGGGAATTCTGGATCGACCGCGGCGGCACCTTCACCGACATCGTCGGGCGGCGGCCGGACGGCGCGCTCCTCGCGCACAAGCTCCTGTCCGAGAACCCGGAAGCCTATCGCGACGCCGCCGTGCAAGGCATCCGCGACCTTTTGGGGCTCGGGCGCGGCGAGCTGATCCCGGCGGGCGTCATCGCCGCCGTCAAGATGGGCACGACGGTGGCTACCAATGCGCTCCTCGAGCGCAAGGGCGAGCGCACGCTGCTCGTCATCACCAAGGGCTTCCGCGACGCGCTGCGGATCGGCTACCAGGCGCGGCCGAAGATCTTCGCCCGCCACATCATCAAGCCCGAGATCCTCTACGAGCGCGCGCTTGAGGTTAACGAGCGCGTGCGCGCCGACGGCACGGTGGAAGCGGAGCCCGACCTCGCCGCCGTGCGCCGCGATCTCGAGCGCGCCCGCGCCGACGGCTTCAAGGCGGTGGCGATCGTGTTCATGCACGCTTATCGCTATCCGGAGCACGAGCGGCGCATCGCCGCGCTCGCGCGCGCAATGGGCTTCGCGCAGGTCTCGGCGAGCCACGAGGTCTCGCCGCTGATCAAGCTGGTGTCGCGCGGCGACACCACCGTGGTCGACGCCTATCTCTCGCCGATCCTGCGCCGCTACGTGGCGCAGGTGGCGGATGAGCTGGGGACTGGCGCGGCCGCGACCACCCGCCTCATGTTCATGATGTCGTCGGGCGGGCTCACCGCGGCCGAGTTGTTCCAGGGCAAGGACGCGATCCTTTCCGGCCCCGCCGGCGGCGTGGTCGGCATGGCGCAGACCGGGCGCGCGGCCGGCTTCGCGCGGCTCATCGGCTTCGACATGGGCGGCACCTCGACCGACGTGTCGCATTTCGACGGCGAGCTCGAGCGCACGTTCGAGACCGAGGTCGCGGGCGTGCGCATGCGCGCGCCGATGATGCTCATTCACACGGTGGCGGCGGGCGGCGGCTCGATCCTGCATTACGACGGCGCGCGCTTCCGCGTCGGGCCGGACTCGGCCGGCGCCAATCCGGGCCCAAAGAGCTACCGCCGCGGCGGGCCGCTCACCGTCACCGACGCCAATGTGATGGTCGGCAAGCTGATCCCCGATTTCTTTCCGAGAATCTTCGGGAAGACGCAACAGGAGCCGCTCGACGCCGAGGCCGTGGGCCAAGCCTTCGCGGAGCTGGCACGGGACGTCGGCCGCGCGCGCGAGGAGGTGGCCGACGGCTTCATCAAGATCGCGGTCGAGAACATGGCGAACGCGATCAAGAAGATCTCGGTGCAGCGCGGCTACGACGTCACCCGCTATGCGCTCAACTGCTTCGGCGGCGCCGGCGGCCAGCATGCCTGCCTGGTCGCCGACGCGCTCGGCATGACGACCGTGCTGATCCATCCGTTCTCGTCGCTGCTCTCCGCCTACGGCATGGGGCTTGCGGACATTCGCGCCACCCGCCAGCAGGCGATCGAAGAGCCCATAGGCGACGACGCGCTCGCCGCGCTCACGCGCATCGGCGATGCGCTCGGAACAGAGGCCGCGCGCGAGGTCGCGGGCCAGGGTGTCGAGGCCGCGAAGATCAAGGTGTTCGTGCGCGCGCATGTGCGCTACGCCGGGACGGACACGGCGCTGGTGGTGCCGGCATTTGTGATCTCGGACGCCGCAGCAGCAACAGACATCGCAAAAGCAAAGGCGAGTGCAACAGGGTTCCCACCCCCCTTGCGGGGGAGGGACAGGGAGGGGGGTAACAAACACCGAGTGCGCGGTCATCCCCCTCCCCACCCCTCCCCCGCAAGGGGGGAGGGAGCAGGCCGTGCTCGCGGTGATGACGTGCTCAACGTCGAAGTCCAAGACGAAACAGCCAAAGCGCTTCTTTCCAAGCTCACATCCGCCTTCCAGCGCGCGCACAAATCGCGCTTCGGCTTCATCGACCGCAGCAAGGCGCTGGTCATCGAGGCGGTGTCGGTCGAGGCGGTCGGCGGCGGCGCGCGCTTTCGCGAGCGCACGCACAAATTAACCCGCTCGCGACTGCCCGCACCCGCCCGGCGCGCGCGCTTCTTCTCCGATGGCCGCTGGCACCGTGCCCATGTGTTCACGCGCGACGGGCTCAGGCCCGGCCACAAGGTCCCCGGCCCCGCGATCATCATCGAGCCGCATCAAACGATCGTGGTCGAGCCGGGCTGGCAGGCCGCGCTCACCGCGCACGATCATCTCGTGCTGACGCGGGCGAAGAAACTCAAACGAGCCCGCGCGATCGGGACGCACGCCGACCCGGTGATGCTCGAAGTGTTCAACAACCTGTTCATGTCGATCGCGGAGCAGATGGGCGTGGCGCTGCAGAACACCGCCTATTCGGTCAACATCAAGGAGCGGCTCGACTTCTCCTGTGCGGTGTTCGACGGCAAGGGCTCGCTCGTCGCCAACGCGCCGCACATGCCGGTGCATCTCGGCTCGATGGATCGCGCGGTGGAAACGATCATCCGCGAGAACAAGGGCACCATCGCGCCGGGTGACGTCTACGCCATCAACGCGCCCTATAACGGCGGCACGCACCTGCCCGACATCACGGTCTGCACGCCGGTGTTCGACGCGCGCCGCAAGTCGATCCTGTTCTGGGTGGCGTCTCGCGGCCACCACGCGGATGTCGGCGGCATCTCGCCGGGCTCGATGTCGCCCAACGCCACCTCGATCGTTGAGGAAGGCATCTACATCGACAACGTCAAGCTGGTCGACCGCGGCCGCTTCCGCGAGCGCGAGCTCAACGACCTCCTCACCAAGGCTAAATACCCGGCACGCAATCCGGTGCAGAACGTCAACGACCTCAAGGCGCAGATCGCCGCCAACGAGAAGGGCACGCAAGAGCTGCGCAAGATGGTGGCGCATTTCACGATGCCAGTGGTGCGCGCCTATATGGGGCACGTGCAGGACAACGCCGCCGAGAGCGTGCGCCGCGTCATCGATCGCCTGCACGATTGCGCGTTCGACTACGAGATGGATCAGGGCACCCGCATCAAAGCCAAGATCTCGGTCGACAAGCGCAAGCGCGAGGCCACGGTCGATTTCACCGGCACCTCGCCGCAACAGGCCTCGAACTTCAACGCGCCCGAGCCGGTGACGCGCGCGGCGGTGCTCTATGTGTTCCGCGTCATGGTCGACGACGACATCCCGATGAACGCCGGCTGCCTGCGGCCGATCCGGATCGTGATCCCGCCGAAGTCGATGCTGTCGCCGGAATATCCAGCGGCGGTGGTGGCCGGCAATGTCGAGACCTCGCAAGCCGTAACCGACTGCCTGTTCGGCGCGCTTGGAGCGCTCGCGGCCGCGCAGGGCACCATGAACAACCTCAACTTCGGCAACGCGCGGTATCAGTATTACGAGACGATCTGCTCGGGCTCGCCGGCGGGGCCGGGATTCCCCGGCACCGACGCGGTGCACACCCACATGACCAACACGCGGCTGACCGATCCCGAGGTGCTGGAGTTCCGCTATCCGGTGCTGCTCGAAGACTTCCACATCCGCGCCGGCTCGGGCGGGCGCGGTCGATGGAACGCGGGCGACGGCGTTAAGCGCACGATCCGGTTCCTCGAGCGCATGGACTGTACCATTCTCTCCGGCCACCGCCGCGTGCCCCCGTTCGGGCTCAATGGCGGTGACGCCGGTCAGGTCGGTGAGAATTCCGTGCGGCGTCAGGATGGACGCGTGGAGACACTGCAAGGCTGCGACGCGACCGTGCTCGAAGCAGACGAAGCGATCACGATCCGGACGCCGACGGCCGGCGGCTACGGCGCCGCTTGAGCGCAGGCACCATCACGAAGCCCTCCGAGCGCGGCCGATCGTGCGACAGCTCCTCGCTGACAGCAGTCGCGGCAGCAGCGGCTGCCGCGGCTTCCATCTGCTCGCTCCAGCGCTCATGCAGCACGCGCGTGCGCTCGAGCTCCGCGCGCGCGGCCTCGACTTGCGTCCACGCCGCCGCGATGTCGCGGCGACATTGCGCGATGATCGGCTGGACGGTTTTGATCGGCGACTGCTCGGCCATCGCACGACAACGCCGGTGCGGCGGCTCCCTCTTGCCGGCGGCTCACAGGTCCGCCAAGGCGAGCATTATACAGCACAAATGAGGCAACGAGATACCGGCTCGGCGCCTTTGTGGGCCAGCGTTAACCGGGGGAAAGCGCCAAGGAGCGCGTTCAGCGCGAGGCGGACACGACCGGCGCCAGCATCTTCACGCACGCCCGCGCGGCGCGCAGCACCGAGTTGTAATAGGCAACGTCGCTTTCATAGAGCGGATTGCGGTCGGCCAGAACGCGCGCCTTGGCCGCTTCCGCCTCCAGGATGCGCAAGGCTTCGGTGTGCTGGGCGGGGGTGTGCTTGCACTCGAGCGCGACGGCCGAGACCGGGATGAACGCAGAGAGCATCAGAGCTGCTGCGATGGCGACGCGAAGCTTTACCATTGTCCCCTCCACCCTTGGTGGCCGCGGGGGCCATCCTTGGCCCCACGTCAATTCGTCGCCGGCACGTGAAGAATGGTTCAAATGTTGTTAAGGCGGCGATCAAACAACTGATATAACTAGCATTTTCCACTGACAGACACCGCCATCGGCAGCCAAAAGACGCCTCGCTGGAGACACGAAGAGCGGGCAAAAGCGTGCGGGACTGGCGGGTCGTCTGGCTGTCGCATGCGGCGTCCAGACAATCAGTATTGGAACACCTGCATTGTTTGCAGCGTTGGCGGCCTGACATCGCGGGACTCTGACATCGCGGGACTCTGACATCGCGGGACTCATGGATGCCCGAAGGCAAGGACGCATGGCGCCGTCGTGATTGGCAACGCACCGATCCAAACCGGTTCGCCATGGACCGGCCGTTGGGCGCGCGCGTCCATCGGCAACGCGACACACGCCACATGCCCGGCGTCGGGGCGGTCCGCCGGCGGCACGTCATCTACGTCGGGGGCTACGATCCGCGTGGCGCACAAGCCTATCATCAGATGTTCGAGCGCTCATGCGATCGCTTCGGCAAAGCGTGGTTCGACCAGGCCTGGTTCGACGAGGTGTGGCCGGTCAGCCTGGCGCTCCATCCGCTCGACATCGATTCCGAGGACCTCGCGCACTGGTCGCTCAGGATGCAGTCTGCCAATTGGCAGGTCGCGACCCGGTACGATTTTCTGCGGCTGGAACGCCATATCCGGGCCGACATGGGCGGATCGCTTGCGGCACAAATCCTGCGCGCGCTCGGATGGATCATCGACGATCTGGCGACCGGGACGCAGTGGCGCATTTTCCGCGCCTCCTGGCGGTTCGGCATCCACCTCCTGTCCATTCAGCTCCTGCTGCTGATCTGGCTGGCGCTCGCCGCCGCGACCGGGCTCGCCGCCTGGCGCATCGCCGTTGCAAGCCTCGCTCAGCCGATGGAATTCGGCGTCGCGGCGGCGATGCTGGCGGCACCGGCCGCGTTGCTGGCGTTGCGCCCCCTCGCCAACCGATGGTTCGTCGGTCAGATCACCAATTGCTGGGTGACGCTGCGACGCTTTGGTCGCGGCCGGCCGACTTGGCTTGATCAGGCGATCGAGACAGGCGCGCGTCATCTCGTCGCGGTTGCCCAAGCGAACAATGCTGATGAGCTTGTGGTGGTCGGCCACTCGACCGGCAGCGTGATCGCGACCGCGATCGTGGCACGCGCGCTCGCGCTCGATCCCGATCTCGGTCGCCGAGAGCCGCGCCTCGTTTTGCTGACGCTCGGGTCAGTGATGCCGGCGGTCGCGCTGCATCCGGCGGCGACGCGCATGCGCGACATCATCAGGCGGCTGGCGAGCGAGCCGCCGCTTGCCTGGATCGAGTGCCAATCCCGCAAGGACGTCATGAACTTCGACGGCTTCGATCCGGTCGAGGGCACCGGCGTGCACGTCGAGGACCGCCGCAACCCGCTGATCTGGCCGGTGCGCTTCAAGGATATGGTATCGCCTGACTACTACCGGCAACTGCGATGGAACTTCTTCCGTATGCATTTTCAATACATCATGGCCGGCGATCGGCCGACCGCGCACGACTACATCCTGCTGGTCGGCGGACCCATGGCGCTCGCCGATTGGGCCAGGCATCACGAAGACCTCGCTGTGATCCGGGATGGTGGCGCGCACGGCGCCACCCCCTGCGGCGACGCCGGAGCAAGCGGACGCCCATGAGCCTGCCGCGCCGCCTTGAACCCGAATGGCTCGACCAATTGCCCGCCGACGATCCGCGGGCGATGCGCTCACGCCAGGACCTCAAGCGCATCAACCGCTGGATGGGCAATGCGACCCGCTTGGCCGGCGCGCTGCTCAACTATGCCGGTGGCAGGAAACCGCGCACGATCGTGGATCTCGGCTCGGGCGACGGTCAGGCCATGCTGCAGGTCGCGCGCCGTCTCGCGCCGCACTGGCCGGGCGTCACGGTCGTGCTGCTCGATCGCCAGGCGATCGTCACCGCCGCGACGCGCGAGAGCTTCGCGACTCTCGGCTGGCACGCCGAGCCGACCTCGGCCGACGTGTTCGACTTTCTGGCGCAGGCGCGGCCGTCGGACGTCGTGACGGCCAACCTGTTCCTGCATCATTTTGCCGACGAGCAGCTCGTGCATCTGTTGGCGCAGGTTGCCAAGATGACCTGGCTGATGGTGGCTTGCGAGCCACGGCGCAGCAAGCTCGTGGTCGAGGCCAGCCGGCTGTTGTGGCTGATCGGCTGCAACGACGTGAGCGTGCATGACGCGGTCGTCAGCGCGCGCGCCGGCTTCAACGGCCATGAGCTCTCGGCGCTCTGGCCGCGCGAGCCGCAGTGGCAATTGCATGAACATTCGGCAGGGCCCTTCAGCCATCGCTTCATCGCCCGCCGCGAGCGGCCAAGCACCACCGGCCTGCAGGGCTGACCGCATGGAGCAGGGAACGCCTGTCCGGCTGACCGGTCCCGCGGCCTTGCGTTGGGGCTTTCGGTTCGCGCGCGACCCGCTCATGGCCACGCGCCATTGCTTCGAGACCCATGGCGGCTATGTGGTGCTGGCCGACGCATTGCCGTTCGTGCGACCGCGTGGCGTCGCCATGCTGGGAGTCCCGCTGGTGCTCACCGCCGGCGCGGCGTTCCACCGCGAGCTGTTGTCCGATCCGGCCACCTGGCGCGGAGTCAGCTTGCTGCCCGGCGGCCCACGGGACTCGGCCGCCCGGCGGATGGGTGCGGGCCTCACCCGCATGACCGGCCGCCGGCACGCCTATTATCGCAGCCTTATCGGTCCGGCGCTGCGCAAGACCAGCATCGACGCGCTGATCGGACGCATGGCCGCGCTTGCACAGGCGGAGGCGGCTTCCTGGCCGACCGGCGAACCGCTGGAGCTCCGGGAGCTCACGCGCCGGTTGATGCGACGATTGGCGGTCGAGCTTCTCTTCGGCGGCGACCCCGAAGGCTACCGGATCGCGGATCTGGTCAGCCAGCTGATGGAAGGCAAATGGAGCCGCGGCGCCTTCATTCCGATCAACCTGCCGATCACGCCCTATGGCCGGATCGTGCAGACGGCCGAAGCTCTCGAGCGCCGTCTCCTGGATTGGATCGCAAGCAAGCGCGGACAACGTGACGACCGCGACCTCGGCTCAATCATCGTCAACAGTCCCGATGCCGACGGCACGCTGCCGAGCGATGAAGCCATCGCGGGCCAGATGCCGTCCCTGTTCGCAGCCGCATCCGAAGCGAGCCAAAGCGCGCTGACCTGGACGCTGCTGCTTCTCGCGCTGCATCCGCGCGCGGCGGGGGATGTGCTCGATGAGCTGCGCGGCCGCCAGGGCGACACGGCGCCGGCGCTCGCGGACGCCAGCGCCCTTCCCTGCCTCGATGCCGCCGTCAAGGAATCGATGCGCGTCCTGCCGCCAGTGCCGCTGCAGATCCGCGTCGCCCAGTCCGACGCCACGATCGCTGGCTATTCCGTGCCGAAGGGCACGCGCGTCATGCTCAATACATTCCTGGTCAACCGCATGCCGGATCTCTATCCCGAAGGCGATGCCTTCCAGCCCGAGCGCTGGCGCACCATTACGCCCAGCGCGTTCGAGTTTCCGGTGTTCAGCGCCGGGCCGCATGCCTGCCCGGGATATTGGTTCGGCCTGACGAGCGTCAAGGTCGCGCTCGCCGCGATCCTCACGCACCACCGCATCGTGCTTGGACGCGACGCGCGCATCGACTACCGCGTGCAGCCGACCATGCGGCCGCTCAAGCCTGTGCCGGTCCAGCTCGAGCGCCCGACCGGTGCCGGCACAGCCACGCCGATCACCGGCACGCTGCTGAACCTGCTGAGATTGCCGCAGTAGCGCCCTACTGCGTCAGAAAACTCGGCACCTGTTATTGCGCCCTCTCCCCTCGCGGGAGAGGGCTCAAGACAGAAGCAACAAATGCGAGTGGGTGAGGGGGTAGCTTCGTCACATGTCTTTTGCTTCCTGCGAAGAGGCCCCCTCACCCAATCGCAATGTGCTGATGCGTCTTCATGCCCTCTCCCGCGAGGGGAGAGGGCGCAATAACGCTAGCCGCAGCTCGCCGCTACCCTGCAGTGTGCAGGGTGCAGGGTGCACCAAGTTTCGGAGCGGCAGCGTCAGCTGCGCTTCGTCTGCGTCAGCGAGATCGCCATCATGGCGAGCAGGCCGGCGAGCGAGGGCGTCAGCGCAAGCCCGAGCGCGCGCAGCCGCGATATGTCGCTAGGAGCCGGCTTGAACGCTCCGGCCGACAGCCAGGCGAGGATCTCGGCCGTGGTCGTCGCCTGCGGATCGGCTATCAGGATCGCGGGCATCACCGCGAGCTTGCTCTCTGCCGTCCGCAGCTCGGCGTCGAGCCCATCGCGACGCTCAGCGGTCGCGAGCGCCTCGCGCAGCTCGAGCACTTTCTCGCAGGCGCGCCCCGACGCGATGCGGGTCACGTCGCGACAGCCGTTGGTGCTCCGCCACACCGCCTGGGCGTCCGGCTGTGCCCGTTGCAGCTCGACCTCGATGGCCGCGATCGACCGCGTCTCCGGAATGCCGGCGCGCTCCACGCGCAGCCGTGCGATGCGCTCGGTGAGCGCCGCGCTCTCGCCGGCGACCTTGGCGCGGCCGGCGACGGCGTCGCCGATATTGGTCGACGCAAAGCCAGTGGCGGCAAGGAGAGTCATGCTCAGCGCCGCCAACCAGATCGTCCAGGCCGCGCCCGCGGCGAGGACCGAGCGCCGGTGCCAAAGCTGCACTCCTACGGTCGGCAGGATGACCGCCAGCATGTCGACCGCAAGTCCGATGGTGGCAAGCAGCACCGCCGCTTCGACGGACTGGCCGAACGACGCAGCAAAGCGCGCGTTCATGATAAGCCCGACGCAGGTCAATCCGACCGCGGTCGAGAACAGGATAATCGAGGTTAATATGCCGATGACCGAGCGCACCGGCTTTGGCGCAGCCGATTGGCTCGGTATCTCCATCCGGAAGGCGCGGTCGACGAGCTGCGCGGCCACCTGTTGCGAATTTCGCAACGATGTCACAACCACCTTGCCCCGGCCGCCCGAGGCCTGCGTGATGTGCCCGGCCTTGACCCAGGCGGAGAGGCTGCGGCGCAGCTTCGTGAGCGTCCACCCGAACTGCTGGGCGAGCTCACTCAAGCTCGCTTCGACGCGACCGACATCACTCAGATACATGAGCGCTTCATCGTCGTCGAACGAATGCAGCGCGATGACTTTTGCTGCCCGAGCCACGTCAGAACCCCTCAGCCCCATAGTGGCGGCCCCTCGCCGCCCCACACGCCTCACGCTGTCACGCTGATTCGCTACGAAGTAACAGATTTGCCGGACTTGACCAAGAGTCTTTATACCAAGAGTCTCTTGACCCTGAGTCGACAGCCGCCAGATGGCCGAGATCCGACGGTAACCGGCAATCTCGCGAGGCTCCGACATGGCGCGCATTGTCAGCGATGCGCACTTCGAGCGAAGCGCACCGGAGGCAAAGCGCCATGTGGGAATCACGAGCGCCAAACGACACGAGCATTGATGCCCCAGTCGTTACGCAGATCCAGCACCCGCCACGGACCTGCGCGCTCTAGAGACTCTGTCGGGACCCCTCCCACCCAGGACAGTCAAATAACACGGAGTTTGATTCGTCCATATCGTCCCGGCGCCCAATGAAAAAAAGATGACCGGCTGCGGCCATCACGCAACACCGGCCATCACGCAATAAAAGAATCCAAAGCGACTCGATCTTGAATCAATCGTGCGCTTTGGATTCGCGTCTTGAATCAATATTGCTTCGTTGCCTGTTTCATTGCTTCGGCTTGCGCCGGGCCTGCGAAGATCAGACCTGCTGGATCGCCGACAGCAGCCAGGCACCGCTACGTGTGCGCATGAAGGTCCAAACTTCGGTCGCTTCGTCCGGCCCGCCCTCGATCACGCGGCCGCTCGCTCGATCGACGATCTCGTCAATGAGCGAATAGCGCATGGCGACGGTAGCGTAGTCAGTGCTGCCTTCGCTCCAGGCTTCCGACAGGTCGCCCTGCAGAAGCTTCACACCGGAGGTCCGGTTGATCACGCCGCGGCTCGCGTTCGCGGCCAGCTCCTCCGCGTAGTAGGACAGCACCTCCGGCGTAACAGACTGGCGCAGCCGGCCGAGGTCCTCCGCCCCATAGGCGGTCTGGACTTCGCCTAATATCCGCTCGAACTGGTCAAAATCGGCAGGCGTCGGCGCAAACGTCGCGCTCGCCGCAGTGCCGCCGCCCAACCCGCCGGTAGCACCGAGGCCCATCGGCCGCGGCTCAGCGGCGTCGCGCAACGATGGCCCGCCCGCAAAGGCTGGCTGGCTGCGGCGCTGCCACCACGACCACAGCATGTAGCCCACCGCGACCACGAGGCCGACCTGCAGGAGAAGCCCGACGATCGAGGCCAGCCCGCCCAAGCCGCCGGTCAGGCCGTGGCCGAGCAGAAGCCCGATCAGGCCGGCGCCGAGGAAGCCTGCCGCAAAGCCGCCGAGCAGGCCCGGCCGGCTCAAGAAGCCGCCCGCGGGCGAGGTGGCCTTCGGGGCGGCCGCCGCATTGGTCCCCGGCTGCGAAGGCTGTGCCATGGTGCGCTCGACCGGCCGCGCCTGATTGGGCGCGGTCTGGGTCGTCGGCGGCGCCGTGAAGGTCTTGCTGCCGCGGCTGCCGAAGCTGACGCGCGAGCGCGCGTCGGCATCGACCACCGTCACGGCCAAGACCGTCAGCAAGACCATCAGCGAGGCGCAGAGCCCGATTAAGGGACGAAAGCCGAGAACCGATCGCATAGAAGCCCTCCCGGAAGCCCCAGCCGAAGCGGGACGAGATGGAGATTTGGAACGATGGATGTCACTCTATATCGGTACGCCAATAGGCGCTGTGAAGGGGTGTCGCATCATGTCACAGGGGCAGAGGCCTAGTTCGTCGCAGGGCCAGAGGCCGACTTCGGTTCCTTCATGCCCTCTGTCATGTCGTCTGTCCGGGGCCGCGCTCGCCTTGGCGCTGGCGCTCGGCCCGGCAGCCCCCGCAGCCGCGCAGGACACTTTCGCCGGCAAGACCGTGACCGTCTCGGTCGGCTTCGGGCCCGGCGGCGGCTACGACCTCTACGCCCGCGTGCTGGCGCGCCACCTCGGCCGGCATCTGCCCGGCCATCCGACGGTCGTCGTCTCCAACATGCCGGGCGCCGCCTCGATCCGCGCCACCAACTACATCGCCAACGTGGCGCCCAAGGACGGCACCGCGCTCGGCATCGTGGCGCAGTCGGTCGCGGAGGAGCAATTGCTCGGCGTCGCGGGCGTGAGCTACGACGTCGCCAGGCTCGCCTGGATCGGACGCGTCGCCCCCAACGTCGAGGTCGCCTATGTGTGGCACGCGGCGGCCGTGACGACGCTCGACGATCTGCGCAGCACCGAAGGCACCTTCGCGGGCACCGGGCCGTCGTCGTCGATCTACCCGCGTCTCCTCAATACGATCGCCGGCATGAAGTGGAAGGTGATCGCGGGCTACAACACCACGTCGGCGGCCCACCTCGCCATGCAGCGCCGCGAGGTCGACGGCGCCACCAGCTCGCTCAACACGCTCAAGACGACGCAGCGCGACTGGCTCGACAACAGCCTGATCCGGATCCTGGTGCAGTTCGCGCTCAAGCGCAGCGGCGATCTTGCGCAGGTGCCGGCGGTGGTCGAGCTTGCCAAGACGCCGGAGGATCGCGACGTGCTTGCCTTCTACGCCAACAGCGGCACGGTCGGACGCGCCGTGATCGCGCCGCCCGGCATGCCGGCGGAGCGCGTCGCGCTCCTGCGCGCGGCCTTCAACGCCACCATGAACGACGCCGAGTTCCGCGCCGAGATCGCGACCACCAGGCTCGAGCTCGAGCCGATGCCCGGCGTCGAGCTGCAGGCGCTGGTGGAAGCCGCAACGCGCGTGTCGAGCACGGTGCTGGCCCGAGCGCGCGCGGCACGGGCGGAGTAACGCTGGCAATCGCTCGCCGACGCGGGCTTACCTGCTGCGCCAATGTCGCTAGTCTCGGTGGCAATCCTGGAATTGCCAATGTTCGGCGTCACTTTGCGCCAAGCCAACCACCATTGATCGAGAAAGCGCGATGGCTCAGACCGCAACCGGCACGCTGATCGAACGCTACGAGCGTGGTGCGCGTCTGCGCAAGAAGATGTCGCGTGAAAAGCACGCCGATCTGCGCGGGAGAGCCGATCGCGACCCGGTCGCCATCCTGGCCGCGGCCGACCGCACGCGGGTGCCCGAGCTGGTGCCGGTGCGTTACGAGCGCATGCTGGCAAGCCCGTTCGCCTTCCTGCGCGGGGCCGCCGCGGTGATGGCGGAGGACCTGCAACATCAGCCGATGGCGGGAATTGGCGTCCAGGCGTGCGGCGACTGCCATCTGATGAATTTCGGGGCCTTCGCGACGCCGGAGCAGAACATCCTGTTCGACATCAACGATTTCGACGAGACGCTGCCGGGCGTGGATTTCACCGCCGACCTCAAGCGGCTCGCCGCCAGCGTCGCGGTCGCCGCGCTGGCGGCAGGCCTCTCGAACAAGCGGGCGCGCGCGATCGCGGCCACCACGGTCGAGGCCTATCGCAGCCGGATGCACAGCCTGGCCAAGCGCTCGCCGCTCGAAATCTGGCACAGCAGGGTCGAGCTCGCGCGCGAGATCGATCGCATCGAGCATCGCGCGCTGCGGCGAGAGCTGCGCGGCATCCTCGCCAAGGCCCGCGACCACCTCGCGGAGGACGACAATTTTCCCCGTCTGGTCAAGGGCAAGCAGGCGCGCATCGCAGACCGGCCGCCGCTCATCTATCACTTCACGGCCAAGGGCGACGCCCGCCACCACCTCGATGCCAGACGCGCGTTCGACGCCTATGCCAGTCGCCTGGCACCCGACCGGCTCTATCTGGTCGATCGATACGCTCTCAAAGACGTCGCCTTCAAGGTGGTCGGTGTCGGCAGCGTCGGCACGTTCTGCGCCATCGGTCTCTATATGTGCGGCGACGGCACGCCGCTGTTCCTGCAGATCAAGGAAGCCAGCAAGTCCGTGCTCGAACGGCTGGCGCCGAAATTCTCCGGTCATCAGGGCCAGCGGGTGGTCGAGGGCCAGCGCGTCATGCAGGCGGCGAGCGATGTCTTCCTGGGCTGGACCGAGGACGCCGCATCGCGTCGACACTTCTATGTCCGCCAGCTGAAGAACAGGCGGCTTGGCTCGATCGGCGAATTGGTCGAGGACCAGGCGCTGGCGAGCTACGCGCGCCTGTGCGGACGCACGCTTGCGCGCGCCCACGCGCGCTCGGCGGACCCGGCCGTGCTCGCGGGCTACATGGGCAATCGCGACGTCTTCGACAGCGCGCTCGCCTCATTTGCGATGGCCTATGCCAAGCGCACCCACGACGACCATGCGCAGCTCGTCAAGGCGAAGGGTGGCGCCAAGCGCAAGACGGCCTGAGAATTCCGCTCGGACGAAGCCCCGCTCGCGCGCTACGATCTGATTATCGGGCTCTTGTGGGCACTCGCTATGCATGGATTTACTCTATGCATGGAATTGCTCTTGATGCATGGAACCGCTCTTGCCCCTGGCTGCCGGAGGACATTTTGATGCTCACGATACCCAAGCACAATCGCTATGAATATTCGGTCATCAGCCAGCGCAAAGACTATTCCTGGCCCGACGGAAAGCGGCTGGCCTTTTGCGTCACGACGAATATCGAGGTCTATGCCTATCGCAAGGGTACCGGGTGGGATCCGGCGAAAAAGGGCGAGCCGCAGCAGCAGCGCAATTACTCCTGGCGCGACTACGGCAACCGGGTCGGCATCTGGCGCATGTTTGACCTTTTTGAGCAACTCAACTTGCCCGCCGCGCATAACATCAACTCACTCCTGTACGAATATCACCCGCAGATCTGCGATCACATTCGCCAGCGCGGCGACGAAGTCGTCGGTCACGGCCGCACCAATGCTGAGCGTCAAGGCGACCTGTGGGAGCTCGACGAGCGCCGCTTGATTGATGACGTGACCCAGGAAATCACCCGGCGTGAGGGTCGTGCGCCCAAGGGATGGATGGGACCGGCTGCGTCCGAAAGCAACGCCACTCCCGACCTGTTGAAGGAAGCGGGCTACAAGTATGTGATGGACTGGCCGGCTGACGATCAGCCTTTTTGGTTGCAGACGCGCTCGGGTCCGATCCTTTCGGTTCCCTATCCGGCAGAGCTCAACGATTCGGCTGCGATCATCCATCGTGATGGCACGGCGCGGGATTTTGCCGACATGATCGTCGATGGTTTCGATGAAATGATCGAGCAATGCCGTGCGCAGCCGCTGGTGATGACACTGTCGCTGCATCCATTCGTCATGGGGCAGCCGTTCCGGCTGCCGCCGTTGCGCAAGGCCTTGAAATATTGCGTCGAGCATTCGAAGCGCGATCGGGTCTGGTGGACCACGCCGGGTGCGGTGGCGGACTTTTGCTACACTCTGCCCGCGGGACTCATTCCGGGCGAAGGCCCGAAACACCCTGGTTGATCGACGGGCCGCAAGGCCTCGCGCTAAGGAAGTGGCTTTGAAGGGGCAACAAGACGGGGGGTCATCAGCTGCCAGTTCAATCCAAGCTCACCCCGCTCGCCTTGATCGTGACCGCCCATTTTTCGATCTCGCTATCGAGGAATCTCTTGAGATAGTCCGGGGACCGGCGCTCGGGAGCAACAACGGTAACGCCCACCTCCTTCAGCCGCTCCTGCACCGATGGCGCATCCAAGGTTGCGACCGCGGCGGCGTGGAGCCTCTGCACGATCGCCGCGGGCGTTCCCTTTGGGAGGAAAAAGCCGCTCCAGAAATAGGAATCGAAATCGGTCAAACCCTGTTCGTGAGCGCTCGCGAGGTTGGGCAGGAGTGGCGAGCGATTGCGCGTCAGGATCGCGACTGCGCGCATGGTGTTGCTTCCGATCTGCGGCATCGCGGCCGCTGCCAGCGCACAGAAATAGTCAATCCGGCCGGCGATCAAATCCTGCATGGCTGGCGGCGAACCGCGATAGGGAACATGCGTGACATCGACGCCGAGCGCAGCATTGAGCTGAGCGCAAGCAAGATGCGACCCGGAGCCGGCACCAGCCGAGCCATATTGCATCTTCGCCTGGTTCGCCTTGGCGTAAGCCGCGAACTCCTTCAGATCTTTGACGGGCAACTCGTTTCGGGTGACCAGCAGAATGGCCTGCTCGACCATCAACGCGACCGGCTCGAAATCGGTCACGGAGTTGTAGAGCGGCTTTTTGTAGAGCGTTTGGTTCTGAGCAAAGGTGTCGACACCCCCTAGCACGAATTGATAGCCGTCGGGCGCCGCCTTCGCCACCCGAGCGACGCCGGTCATGCCGCCCGCGCCGCCGACGTTCTCGATGATGACCTGCTGGCCCAAGACCTCGGACAGGCGAGCGCCGAGTATTCGCGTCAAGGTATCGGACGCGCTGCCTGCCGCGAACGGCACCACCAGGGTGACAGGCCGGGCCGGCCAGCTCTGTGCCGCCGCAGAATGAGCGGTATAAATCAGCGCGATTGATACCGCGGTCCAAACGCTGAAATGGCGCCATCTGGTCATGGTGGTCCTTTCGCCAGCCCCAAAACTCATCTGCGATTGCTTCCAGTACATGAACCGGTTGCAGCCTTGACCATAACGGAATGGAAAAAGCAGCGACGAACAATATCACAAGTGAGATCACTCAAAGTGAGCTCACTCGCCCCTGATGTTGGCGGCCTTGATGATGGGACCCCACAGCGCCACTTCCGCCTTCATGCGCACGTTCAATTCCGCGGGCGTCGAGCTTGCGACCGCGACGCCGAGCGGCTCGAAGCGCGCCTTCACGGCGGGATCGTCGAGCGCCTTGGCGACGTCGGCGTGCATTTTCTGGATGATCTCAGCTGGCGTCCTGGCCGGCACAAACACCGCGTACCACGATTCGACCGCATAGCCCGGCACGCCCGCTTCCGCGAAGGTGGCAATCTCCGGCGCGTTCGGCGCGCGGACTGCCGACGAGATTGCGAGCGCCCGCACCTGACCGACCCGGACGGACTGAAGCAGCGAGCCGGTGGTGTTGAACATGGCGTCGAGACGGCCGGCGATCAGGTCGTTCATGGCTCCGGCCGCCACGCCCCGATAAGGCACGTGGGTCATGTCGATCTTCGCCATGTGCTTGAACAATTCAGCCGCGAGATGCGGCGACGAGCCGACCCCCGGCGTCGCGAACGTGACCCGCTCGCGTTTGGCGCGGGCGATGAACTCCGGCAGCGTCTTGGTCGATGCATCGGCCGGGACCACGAGCAGGTTGGGGTAGGTGCCGATCAGGCTGACCCCTGCAAGATCGTTCAGCGGATCGAAGGTGAGGCCTGAGAACAGGAACGGGTTGACCGGAACCGAGTTCGTCCCCATCAGCATCGTGTAGCCATCCGGGCTTGCGTGCGCGACCAGCTCGTGCGCGAGATTGCCGCCTGCGCCACCCTTGTTCTCCACGACGACCTGCTGCCCCCACAGTTCCGACAGCCGCGCCGCCAGAATGCGCGTCGTCGCGTCGGCGCCGCCGCCGGCCGGAAAACCGACCACGAAGCGCACCGGCCGCGACGGAAAGGCTTGCGCGCGCGCCAAGCGCGACACCATCGGCAGCACCGCAGCACCGGCTGCGAGTTGCAGGACCTTGCGACGGGGAAGGTTCATGGTTGCCCCCTTAAGGGTTGCGGCTCGCGCCCACCTTCCGCGCTAGCCGTCGATGCGAACTTAGAGTCCAGGCGTGTTCACCCGGATCTTGTAGATGCCGGTGCGCGCCGCGATGAACAGCGTCTTGCGGTCGGCTTCGCCGAAGCCCACATTGGTCGCCTGCTCGGGCGCGCGGATGGTGCCGAGGTGCTTGCCTTCGGGCGAGATCACCCAGACTCCGCCCGGGCCGGTCTCGTAGAGATTGCCCTTGATATCGACGCGCAAGCCATCGGTGATGCCGCGCTCGGTCCGCCCGCGCATGTCGATGAACAGCTTGCCGTTGGCAAGCGAGCCATCGGGCCGCACCTCGTAGCGGTTGACGTAGTTGTCGCGGCTGCCGTTGACGTAGAGATATTTCTCATCCGGCGAGAACGCGAGCCCGTTGGTGGCCGGCATGTCCTTGACCACCAGCGTAAGCTTGCCGTCCTTCCAGCGGTACACCGCGTTGAAATCAAGCTCGCGGCGGGGATCCTTCTCGCGCAGCCGGAAG
>Ga0209797_10000593_pt1 | contig 18163 bp, 16 predicted proteins | sample DOMMetBare3Fresh_2_FD_187472 | JGI IMG/M metagenome (GOLD analysis project Ga0209797, IMG submission 187472) | Wetland sediment microbial communities from St. Louis River estuary, USA, under dissolved organic matter induced mercury methylation -... | ecosystem: Environmental > Aquatic >... | reverse complement strand
GGAGCCGTACTCGGCGATCTTCCGGTAGTTGATGTCGCCGGTGAGCTCGGTCGAGTCCTGGTTCTTCTCGTCCTTGGGCTGGAAGGTGCCGACGCCGATGCGGTCCTTCTCCGAGAGGATGAGCCGCCGCACCCGCACGTGGCTCACCACCTTCTCCCAGTCGCCCTTGTACTCCGTCATCAGCTCCTTGAAGACGAAGCGGCAGGCGGGGCACAGATCGCCGGTGTCGGGGACGGTGTAGCCGCTCTCCGGCGGCGAGAGCTCGGCGTACACGCCCGGCCGCCACTCGTGCGGCACCAGGTGGAGCGGCTCCTCGTTCATGGGGCAGGGCATGATCTCGCGGCGCTTCTGCCCCTCGAGGTTCACCCGCTCCACGTCCCAGGCGTAGGTGTAGAGCGCCCCCTCCGGCGTCTTGGAGTAGGCCTCGATCCCCTTCTTGAGGAGCCGGGCGATGGTGGACTTGGAGGAGCCGACCGGCCCGTGCAGGAGGATGACGCGCTTCTCCGTCCCGTACCCCTGCGCCGCGCTCTTGAAGACGTTGACGAGCTTCATGAGCGGGACGTCGAGGCCGTAGATGGCGTCCTTCCCGCCGAAGTCGGGGTCGGTGAAGAAGTTGTAGCCGACGAGCCGCTTCTTGTTGTCGATGTACTCGGCCTTCCCGTGCGACAGGATCATGTCGTAGACGCGCTGGAACGCGGTGCGCGTGACCTTCGGGTTCTGCCGCACGATCTGGAGGTACTCCTCGAACGACCCCTCCCAGTGCTGGTCCGAGTAGCTCTTCCGGTCCTGCATCGATGCGATGCGGGAGACCCATCCAGCCTGCGTCGTGTCCCGGGTTTCACGCATGAATTCTCCTTCGGGCCAGGGGCCCGGATGTTCGCCGATCGACCATAACCCCGTCGGGGGCGGTGTGCCATTCAAGTGCCGGCGCCGCCGCGCTACCCACGCCGCTTCTTCCCCTTCTTGGGCGGGCGCTTCGCGCCGTTGGCGGCGGCGCGCTGTGCGCGGAAGTACTCCACCTGCCACTTCCTCACCGCGGCGGCGTGGCACTCGAGGCTCGGGCAGAAGACGTGGCTGCCGTCGTTGCGCGAGACGAAGTACAGGTCGGCGCAGTCCGAGGGATGGAGCGCGGCGGCGAGCGCCGCCCCTCCGGCGCTGGCGATGGGGCCGGGAGGCAGCCCGGCGTTCAGGTAGGTGTTGTACGGCTGGGGCGCGAGCAGGTCGGCCTTGCTGATGTTCTTCGACCAGGCGCCCTTGCGCAGCATCGTCGCGTACATCACGGTCGGATCGGTCTGGAGCCGCATGCCCTTCCTGAGACGGTTGTGGAAGACGCAGGAGATCCGCGGCCGCTCGTCCGGGCGCCCCGTCTCCTTCTCGACGATGGAGGCGAGCGTGGCCGTCTGCCCCTCGTCGAGCATCACCCACGGCAGCCGCTGCGCGTCCGCCTTGCGGTACGACTCCTTGAACCGGCCGATCATGGCCGCGAGGACGGCCCGCGCCTTCGGCCCCTTCGTGAAGGTGTAGGTGTCGGGGAAGAGGTAGCCCTCGAGGTTGGCGAAGGGGACCCCCAGATCCTTCGCGAGCGCCGGGTCGCGCATGAGCGGCAGGAGCTCCGCCGCCGTCCCCAGCCCGCTGCGCTCGACGATGGCCGCGATCTCCTCCATCCGCAGCCCCTCGGGAACGGTGAAGTGGTAGGTCTTCACCTCGCCGCGGTAGATCCGCTCCAGCACGTCGTCCGGTCTCTGGGGGCCCGCGAAGGCGTACTCGCCGGCCTTCATCGGGCGCCTGTCGCGCTTCCACCAGCGGACGTAGCGCCAGGCGAGATCCTCGTCCGAGAGGGCGCCGCCCCGGGCGAGGAGCCGCACCACCTGGTGGGGCGTCGAGCCCGGCGGCACCTCGATCACCTTCTCCGCGGCGGTGCCGTACGGCGCGTCGCGGAAGGCGACGAGCTGGCGCCAGGCCCGGAAGAGGACGGCCCCGCCCACGGCGAGCGCCAGGAGGAGGAAGAGCACGAGCGCGCGGGTCGCCTTCATGCCTTCCTCCGATCGAGCCAGCCCTGCAGGATGACGGCGGCCGCCTCGGCGTCCACCTTATCGCGGCGCTGCCGGGACGAGAAGCCGAGCGCCCCGAGGCGCTGCTCCGCCTCGAAGGTGGAGAGCCGCTCGTCGAAGAGCTCCACCGGGACTCCCAGCGCGCCCTCCACCTTGGGCGCGAAGGCGCGGGCGAGCCGGGCCGAAGGGCCCTCGGTGCCGTCCATGTTGAGCGGAAGCCCGAGGACGGCGAGGCCGACCTCGTATTCCCCGGCGGCGCGCTTCAGCGCCGCCAGGTCCTCCGCCTCGTTCCTGCGCCGCAGCGTCCGGAGGGCGCGCGCCGTCCGGAGGACGTCGTCGGCCAGGGCGAGGCCGATGGTGGCGCGGCCGAGGTCGAGGCCGAGGTACCGCATCCATCGAATCTAGGCGCCGGCTCGATGCCGGGTCAAACGGCGCCCGGACGGCCGGAACGCGGACCGGCTCGGCGCGGGCCCGGACCGCGCGGCGCCGCAAGCCCGCGAAAGAAGGGCCGGGCAGGTTGGCACGGGGCGCGCTCTACCGGGCAGCGCAGCGGCGCGACCCGACCCACACACGGAGGAGCCCATTCCATGAAGAGAACGAACCCCGCCTCGGGGCTCTCGGCCCCGTCCATCGAAGCCTGCCTGGCGGAGGCGACGGCCCAGGCCGCGGCCGGCAAGCCCGCGAGGAAGGCCGCCATCGCCGCCCGGTCCGGCCCCGACCGCCTCGTCGCCACCAGCCCCGCGCTCCAGGCGGCGGCCCAGCGGCTCCTCGCGAGCCGCACGCGCCGGGCCACCGTCCATGTCCTCCACGTCGTCCCGGGACCGGGGTGGCCCTCCGTCCACGGCTGGGCGGCTGCCCCACCGGCGCAGGCGAAGGCTTCCGCCACGGCCAAGACCACCGGCGGCACGTCCGGCAAGAGCACGACCGGGACCTCGACGAGCGGGGAGTGGGGCTTCCTCAACGACACCCACATGAGCATCGAGGACAAGCTCTTCAAGTTCATGACGCTCGTGCAGAAGAAGAACGACAAGGAGCTCGAGGACAAGATCAAGGACTTCAAGGCCAAGTACACGAAGGCGGGCTCGAGCACGAGCGGCACGACGGCGGCGAAGAGCTCGTCCAGCGGGGGGCTCTTCGGCTTCGTGAAGCAGGCCCTCGGCGCCGTCAAGCTCCCGTTCGGCCTGAGCCTGGACAAGCTCGTCGACCAGATCGTCGGCGACCTCGGCCCGAAGCTCCTGGCGATGGCGGCGATCCCGCTTGGCGTCCCCGCGCTCGCGCCCGTCATCGAGAAGGCCGCGTCCGCGATCCTGCCGAAGCTCGTCGAGGCGGCGGGGGGCGGCTCTTCCAGCTCGAGCGGCTCGTCCAGCTCCTCGACGAGCGCGTCGAAGGAGGCCGGCTCGCCCGACGAGAAGATCGACATGCTGGAGATCCAGCGGCTCGTGGAGAAGCAGAACCAGATGTTCACCTGCATCTCCAACGTCATGAAGAGCATGCACGACACCGGGATGAGCGCCATCCACAACATCCGCTAGGGGAGGGCACCGACATGCTGACCATGGAAGAGATGGCGAAGGGCCGGACCCTCGCCGAGGAGCAGGGGATGACGGCCGAGCTCGGCGAGGCGATCGTCCGCATCGCCGGAGCGGAGCTGGAGGCCGGGCGGCTCGACGCCGCCCGCACGATCCTGGAGGGCCTGGCGATCACGAACCCCCACGACCCGGCGGCGTGGGCCATGCTCTCGCAGGTGCTGCGGCGCCAGGGGAAGCTCCTCGGGGCGCGGGTCTGCGCCGAGGCCGCGGCGCGGCTCGCGCCCGGCGAGGAGCAGGTGCGGCTCGTGCGGGCGGAGGCCCTGCTCGGCAACCCCGAGGAGGCGTCCGAGGCCCGGGCCGAGCTCTCGGCCCTCGCCGGGGCTCCGGGACGGGTGGGGGAGCGCTCCCGCGCGCTTCTCGGCGCTCTCGGCGCCTAGCGTGAGACCGCCGGGCCGCTCCGCCGGCCCGGGCTTGCCGGCCCGCCGCCGCCGCCCCTATGCTGGCGGGCGACCCGGCGGGCCGAGCGCCCGCGGACGGCACATGAAGCGCTTCCTCCTCGTATGCCTCGGCGGCGCCGCCGGGACCGGGGCCCGCTACCTCGTGGGCGGCTGGGTGGCGCAGGCCTTCGGCTCGGCCTTTCCCTGGGGGACGCTCGGGATCAACGCGCTCGGCTCCTTCCTCATCGGCGCCATCATGCACCTCGGTCTCGTGGCCGGCGTCGTGGCGCCGGAGCTTCGCATCGTCCTGACCGTCGGCGTCATGGGCGGATTCACCACCTACTCGTCGTTCAACTACGAGACCCTTTCCTATCTGGAGAAGGGAGCCTGGATGCTCGGGCTCCTCTACGTCGCCGCGACGGTGCTCGGCTGCTTCGCGGCCGGCGTGCTCGGGCTCGCGGCGGGCCGCGCGCTCGCGGGAGGGTAGGGTCCATCCGGGAGGAACCGATGCGCGTCCTCGAAGGCGAGCAAGTGCTGGCGCGGATCTTCTTCGGCGAGTCGGACCGGTGGCACCACCGGCCCCTTTCCGACGCGCTCCTCGAGCGGCTGCGAAAGGAGGGCTTCGCCGGCGCCACCGTGTTCCGCTGCGTGGCGGGCTTCGGCGCCCGGAGCCACCTCCACACCGCCTCGATCCTGCGGCTCTCCGAGGACCTGCCGGTGGTGGTGGAGGTGGTGGACACCGCCGAGCACATGAAGCGCCTCGAGGCCATCGTCGAGGAGATGGTGGCGGAGGGGCTCGTCACCATGGAGAAGGTGAGGGTGCTCAAGTACGCGCCGGGCAACCGGCCGCCCTCCGGCACCTCTGGCGCTTGACGGTAAAGGGGCTTTTCAGGGATATTTCGCCGCCTGGGTTCGGGGGCCGTGCATCCCGAAGCCCGCGGGCCGGCGGTCGGCCCAAGTTCATCATTCGAACAAGGATGCGTGAGGCGATGGCTACCGGCACCGTCAAGTGGTTCAACGATGCGAAGGGCTACGGGTTCATCTCGCAGGAGGGGGGCGAGGACGTCTTCGTCCACCACACCGCGATCACCATGGACGGGTTCCGTAGCCTGAAGGAAGGCGAGAAGGTCGAGTTCGACGTGGTCCAGGGACCGAAGGGGCTCCAGGCCGCGAACGTGCGCAAGGGCTAGCCCGCGGTCGACTGGAAGCCATCGAGCGGCCTCGGTCCCCGGGGCCGCTCGCGCTTCGAGCCGGAGCAAGGAGCGTTTTTTTGAGCGAGAAGGAAGCCGGCATCGAGGTCCAGGGCACGGTCGAGGAAGCCCTCGCCGGCGGGATGTACCGCGTCAAGGTGGACCAGGGTCCCACGGTCCTCGCCTATGCGTCCGGGAAGATGAAGAAGTTCCACATCCGCATCATCCCCGGAGATCGCGTGAAGCTCGAGCTGTCGCCCTACGATCTCACCCGCGGTCGCATCACCTACCGCGACAAGTAGGCCGGGGTTGCGAAGCCCGGCGCCGGCGTGACAACGTCGCCCCGTGAGCGCCCCCAGGCGGAAGCTGTGGCTCGACTGGCAGCGCGGCCTGGCCGTGCTGTTCATGGTGGAGTGGCACACCTACGACTCGTGGCGCGCCGACGCCGTGGCGCATGGCGGATGGCACGACCTCCTCGCGATCGTAGGCGGCTTCGCGGCGCCGTCCTTCCTCTACATGGCCGGGATGTCGCAGGTCCTCGCCGACGCCGCCATGGCGCGCAGGGGCGTCCCCGCCGGCCAGCGCCGCCTCCACGCGCTGAAGCGCGCGCTGTGGCTCCTCGGGGTCGCCTACCTCTTCCGCGTGGTCGAGTGGCTCCTCGGCGGAGCCTGGCGCGTCCCCGGCGGCTGGGAGGGCATCGTCCGGGTGGACGTGCTGAACGTCATCGCGGTGTCCCTGCTGCTCGGGGCGCTCCTCGTCGCGGGCACCCCGCCCCGGCTCCACGCCGCGCTCGCGGTCGGCGCCTGCGCCGCCGTGGCCCTGCTCACGCCGGTCGTGGCCGGCTGGCAGCACCCGCCGAGCCGCGTCCTCGACTACCTCTACGCCGAGTGGCCCCGGGCGAACTTCCAGCTCTTCAACTGGGCGGCCTTCCTCTTCGCGGGGAGCGCCGCCGCCCGGCTCGCGCTCGGCGACGACCGGCCCGGGCTCTTCCTCCTCCTCGGGGTGGGGCTCTTCGCCGCCGGGTGGATCGGCGACCGGCTCCCGTCCGTCTACGCCCATCAGGACTTCTGGCGCACCTCGCCGCAGTGGTTCTCGATGCGGCTCGGGGGCGTCGTCTTCATGAGCGGGCTCCTCCAGCTCCTGCCGGCGTCGGCCGAGCGATGGCTGTCGTGGCTCAGGACCATGGGACGCCACTCCCTCCTCGGCTACTTCGTCTCGGTGGAGCTGCCGTACGGGGCTCTCTCGAGTCCCCTCCACAAGCGGCTGCCGATGTGGGGCGCGGCCGCCGGCGTCCTCGCGATGATCGCCGTGACCTGGGCCTTCGCGGTGGCGGCGGACCGCTGGGACGCCTGGAAGGCGGAGCGGGCGAAGCGCGCCGTCGCGGCTACTTCCCCAGCTCCGTGAGGACGAAGGTCGTCGCCGGGATCGACGGCACCACCCGGAAGTCGGAGACGCGCATCTCCGACCAGCGCCCGGCGTCGATGGCGTTTCGCATGACGACCAGGGCCGGCCGGCGGTGCCCGTGGAAGTCGCGGGGCTCCTGGAACTCGGCGGAGCGCAGCTCCTTGCCGCTCGCACCGTAGAACCTGCCCTCCAGCGGCAGGTAGTCGCCCTTGTGCAGCGTGAGCAGGATCCGGTCGTAGGCCGCGGAGGGGTTCCGGCTCCGGAGTTCCAGCACCCAGCGGTCGGCCCCCTCCTCCTTCAGCGCGGCGTCGTAGTCCGCCGAGTAGTTCACCCGCAGCACGTCGGCGTTGTTGAAGTCGCCGCCCATGAAGCTCTCCCGGGCGGCGAGCCGCACCGCCCGCTTGATGCTCGGCATGTAGACCCAGAAGTTGTCCCCGTTGCGCAGGATCTCCTGGCCGCGGGCGGCGGCGGGCGCGTCGAAGGCGGCGCGGAACTTCTCGTCGCCGCTCTTCCAGTAGCGCATCTCGTAGGCCCGCGCGCTCCCGTCCGGCCGGTGCGCGGTCATGACCGCCGTGCCCTGGAAGTGGGCCGGGCCCATCACCCGGTCGTAGCGGGCGAGGATGGCGGCCGGGTCCTCGGCGCGGGCGGGGAGGGAGGCGGCCAGGAAGAGGAAGTGGAGGAGGAGGAAGCGGCGCCCGGGAGCCGCCGGGGTCCGGGGAACGTTCGCGAGGGAGATCGGGATCGGGCGCATTCGCGGGGTCGAGGTCAGAGCGCCCGGAGGGCGTCCACCGGGCGCATGCGGGAGGCGCGCCAGGCGGGGTAGAAGGCGGCGGCGAGGGCGCCGGCGGCGGCGGCGAGGACGACGAGGGCCACGAATTCCGCGGAGACGCTCGGGTGCATGGGCATGGTGCCGGCGGCGCCCGGCGACTTGAACGGGACGCCGCGCGCCCCGGCGAAGGCGACGATGGCCGAGCCCAGCCCGGCGCCGGCGGCGCCGCCCCACAGCCCGAGCAGCGCCCCCTCCAGGAGGAAGAGCCGCAGGACCTGGCGGCGGCGCATCCCCAGCGCGAGCGAGGTGCCGATCTCGCGTACCCGCTCGTAGACGCTCATGGCCATGACGTTGACGATGCCGGTGAGCACGATGGCGAACAGCACCAGCGAGACCGCCGAGAGCACGAAGACCTGGCGGCGGATCACGTCGCGGTAGAGAGGCTGCAGCTCGAGCCAGGTGTGGACCTCGAACGAGGGCCCGAGCTCCCGGCGGACGGCCGCCGCCACCTCGTCGATGCGCCGGAGGTCCTTCACCTGCACGGCGTACTCGGTGATGCGCCCGGCCATCCGGAGGAGCTGCTGCGCATATGCGAGCCGGATGGCCATGAGCCGCTTGCCGGAGAAGGGGTCGGTGATGGGCAGCCAGCCCTCGAGCTGGAGGTCCACGGCGTTGGCCTGCCCGTCCGGCGTCTGGGCGGTGAGGGTGAAGGAGTCGCCCTGCGACAATTTCAGGTTGCCCATGAGCGGCCCGCCCAGGACGGCGGCGTTCGGCAGCGCCGTGTCGCGCAGGCTGCGGCCCGCCACGAAGCGGCGGGCGAGCGGGAAGACGCGCGCCTCGCTCGGCCCGTCCACCGCCATGGCGAGGACCACCGTGGAGGTCCCGTTCGCCGTGGCGAGGCCGGAGAAGGTGATGCGCGGCGTGAGATCGGCGACGCCGGGGACCGCCAGGACGCGGGAGCGCAGCTCGGGCGTGTCCTGGATGTCGAGCTTCAAGGGGGACATCTCGATGGCCTCGAGGAATCCGGCGCGGTGGATCTGGAAGGCGCCGATCTGGGCCTTCACCATGCCCTCGGTCATGAGATCCACGACGCCGTTGCGGAACCCGTCGAGCAGCACCACCATGAGCGTGCCGATGACCAGCGCCGCGAGCGCGATGAGCGTGCGCCTCCGGTTGCGCCACAGGTTGCGGGCGGCGAGCGAGAGGATCACGGCCGCGGGCCTCCCGCCTCACACATGGGACAGCGCCTCGACCGGCCGCATCCGCGACGCCTTGAGGGCCGGGTAGACGGCGGAGAGCGTGGCGCCGGCGGTGGCGAGCCCGACCGCGAAGGCGACCTGGCCGAGGCTCACCGCGGGCCGGATGACGTTCCGCACGTTCATGCCGGGCGGGGGGAGGTCGATGCCGCGCCGGCCCAGCCAGTACACCACGGCGCTGCCGGCCAGGCCGCCGGCGAGCCCGCCCAGCAGGCCGAGGAAGGACGACTCTGCGAGGAACAGCGCCAGGATCTCCCGCCGCCGCGCGCCCAGGGCCAGGAGCGTCCCGATCTCGCGCACCCGCTCCAGCACCGACATGAGCATGGTGTTGGTGATGCCGGTGAGCACCACGGCGACGAAGACGAAGCCGATGATGGCCAGCATGAGCTTCTGGTAGGCGAGCATGTCGGTGAGCCAGCTCGCGATCTCCGCCCAGGTGGACACCTTCCCCTCCACGCCCACGGCCGCCTGCAGGCGGTCGCGGAGGGCGAGCAGCGCCGGCCCCTCCTTCGGCCCCGACGCCGCCACCGCGATCTCGGTGACCCGCCCCTCCATGCGCAGGAGGGCGTCGGCGTCGGGGAGGGCGAGCTGCGCCACCCGCCGGTCGCCGGGGGTCTTGTAGGCGAGGAGCCCGACCAGGCGCGCCTCGACGGCGTTCAGGACCCCGTCCCGGTCCGAGGCGAGGAAGGTGACGGTGTCGCCCGGGCGGGCGTGGAGCGCCCGGGCCAGCTCCGCGCCCAGCACCGCCTCGCCCGGCGCGGCGATGGCCCGTCCCTCCACGACGTTGTCCGCGGCGCGCGGCAGGGCCGGCGCCTCGCGCGCCGGGTCCACGCCCATCACCGAGGCGAAGGCGGTCTCGTCGCCGACGTTCACCGCGGACGAGAAGGCCAGGCGCGGCGCGACCGCCCGCACGCCGGGGACCTCGGCCAGCCGGGCGAGGAAGGCGGCGTCTCCGGGGAGGGAGAGCCCGAGCGGCGCCTGCTCCTCGCTGGCGAGGTAGCCCGGGTGGTGGATCGAGAGGGCCCCGAGCCGCCCCTCCGCCATGTTGGCGACGATGGCGTCGTCGAAGCCCTGCATGAAGCCGCGCACGCCCACCAGCGCGCCGATGCCGAGGAAGATGGCCGCGCCGGTGAGGAGGGAGCGGCGCGTGTTGCGGGCCACGTTGCGGAGGGCGATGCGGAGGAGGCTCCCCATGCGCGCGCGCCGGAGTATATTCGCGCACCGTGATCCCCGCCATCACGCTCTGCGCCCTCGCGCTCGCGGCCGCGGACGCCGGCGCGGAAGCGGGCGGGGGCGGGACGCGGGCGACCGGCTACCTCGACCTGCGCGGCGGCTGGACCCTCGGCTGGCCGTCCTCCGGCGAGGCCCCGCCGCTGGCGGCGCTCTACGGCCCGCCCGTCCTCTCGCTCCTCTCCGAGGGGAACGTCCAGCTGCGGCTGCGCCTCGCCGAGGGAGCCGATCTCGTGGCCGACGTCTCGCTCTTCGTGAACATGGAGCGCGGCGCCACGGGACCGCTCGCCGGGCCGCTCGCCCTCGGGAACCTCGTCGTCCCCTCGGAGCTGTACGCCAGCCTCGGCCTCGCGCCGAACCTGGGCGCGCTCGTCGGGCGCAAGCGCGTCGTCTGGGGCAGCGGCTTCGCCTGGAACCCGTCGGACCTGCTCGACCCGCCCAAGGACCCCACCGACCCGACGTTCCAGCGCGCCGGGGCCTGGATGGTCCGGGCGGAGGCGCCGTTCGAGCGCTTCACCGTGACCGCGCTCTGGGCCCCCAAGGTCACCGAGATCCAGGCGGGGCTCCCGCGCCGGTTCCTGTACGAGCCGGGCGGCTCGGAGGCGGAGCAGATCGTCGCCGCCCGGGTCTACGTCCTCGCCGCCGACGCCGACGTGAACCTCATGTGGTTCTGGTCGAACCGGTACGCCGACGACCTGCCGCACAGCCACCGGCTGGCCGGGTCGTTCAGCCGCTACTTCGGCGAGTGGGAGCTGCACGCCGAGGTCATCGCGCAGCGCGGCCGCGACACGCTGGTGGCGGACCCGGCCTGCCTGCCCGCGCCGGGAGGGCCTCTCGACCCGCTCCTCGCCTGCGCCGCTGCCGGGAGGAGCCCGGTGGCCCGGCCCTTCGAGGGAACGGACGCGATCTACGCCCGGGCCATCGCCGGCACCCGCACCACCTTCGCCGACGAGTCGCTCCTCTCGCTCGAGTACGACTACGACGGGACGGGGCTCGCGCCGGAGCAGTGGCGCGACCAGCAGAGGCTCCTCGCCGTCCTGCCCGCGCTGGAGGCGCTCCGTCCCACGCTCCCGCCCGACGTCGCTGCCCGGCTGCCCGATCCGGTCTCGCTCCTCGGCGGCGCCGGGCCCGGCCAGCCGGCGCGCTTCGCCTTCCGGCAGCAGCGCCGCCACTACCTCCTCGCCGTCTTCCAGAAGCCGCGCATCGCCGACGACTTCACCGCCTCGGCCACGGCCATCTGGGGGCTCGAGGACCTCTCGGGCCTGCTCGCGCCCGGGCTCGCCTGGAGCGCCAGGGAGTGGCTCCTCCTCTCGCTCTTCGCCTACGTCCCGTTCGGAGGCCGGGGCACCGAGTTCGGCTCGCTTCCGTTCCGCTTCCGGGCGATCCTGGAGGCCCGGGCGTACTATTGACCGCACGGAAGGCCCTCCTTGCCCCTCGTCTCCCTGCGCGGCATCACGAAGGACTACCTCCTCGGCCGGACCGTCGTGCCGGCGCTCCGCGGCGTGGACCTCGACGTCGAGCCCGGCGAGTTCACGGTGGTGATGGGGCCGAGCGGCTCGGGGAAGACGACGCTCCTCAACATCATCGGCTGCCTCGACCGGCCCACCGCCGGGACCTACTCCCTCGACGGCCAGCCCATCGGCGACCGGGACTTCGACGACCTCGCCGACCTGCGCAACCGGCGCATCGGCTTCATCTTCCAGTCCTTCAACCTCATCCCGGTCCTGAACGTCCTCGAGAACGTCGAGTTCCCGGTTCTCATCCGCGGGCGGCGCGGTCCGGAGCTCGACCGGCGCGTCCGCGCCATCGCCGGGGAGGTGGGGCTCGCCCCCTTCCTGAAGCACCGGCCGGACGAGCTGTCCGGCGGCCAGCGGCAGCGGGTGGCCATCGCCCGCGCCCTCGTCACCCGGCCGGGGCTCGTCCTCGCCGACGAGCCCACCGCCAACCTGGACAGCGTGACCAGCGAGCAGATCGTGGACCTCATGCTGGAGCTGAACCGCGAGAGCGGCGTCACCTTCCTCTTCTCGACCCACGACCCCCTCGTCACCAGGCACGCCAGACGGGTCGTGAAGCTCGCGGACGGGCGGGTGGTCGGCGACGAGTCGGCGCCCGCCTAGGCGGGATGGGGAGGAAGCATGCAGTCGGAGATCCTGTTCTGGGGCGTCCTGGCGCTCGCCGTCCTCGGGGGCCCCTGGCTCCTCGCCGCCGTGGCGCTGAGGCGCGCGGGCCGGGCGCGGGATCGGCTCGAGGCCCTGGAGGGGAAGCTCGCGCGCCTGCAGCGCCGCGTCGAGCGCGAGCCCGGCGCCGCGGCCGAGGAGCCGCCACCGCTCCCCCCGCTTCCCGGGACCTGGGCCGTTCCGGCCGCCGCACCGCCTCGCGCCGAGGTGGTCCTGGAGACGTCGGTCGCTCCTCCCTCGCCTCCGCCGCCGGACTCCGCTGGGGCCCCGCCCCCGATCCTCGAGGGCGGCGCCGCTCCGATCGGCGCCGGCTCCTCCCTAGAGGAGAAGATCGCGCTCGTCTGGTTCACGCGCATCGGGGCCCTGGCGCTCATCCTCGGCGCCGCCTACTTCTTCAAGTACGCCGTCGACAACGAGTGGATCGGGCCTGCCGGACGCGTGGCCCTGGGAGCCCTGGCGGGCGTCGCCCTGCTCGCCGCCGCCGAGGCCATCCGCAGCCGGTCGAGGCCCGTCTACGTCCAGGCCGTGCTGGGCACCGGGGCGGCGCTCCTCTTCGTCTCCGCCTACGCGAGCCACGCCCTGTACCGGCTCGTCCCGGCCGGCGCCGCCTTCGCGGCGGTGGCGGTGGTGGCCCTGCTCGGCGGCGCGCTCGCCGTCCGCCACCGCGGCGAGATCGTGCTCGTCCTCTCCCTCGTGGGCGGCCTGCTCGCCCCGGTCTTCCTCTCCACCGGCGAGGACCGGCCCCTCGCCCTGTTCGGCTACCTGCTCGTCCTCACCGCGCTGGCGCTCGCCGCCTCGGCGCGGCTCGGCTTCCGCTACGCGCCGTGGTTCGCCATCGCCGGGACCTCGCTGCTGTTCGCCGGCTGGTACGGCAAGTTCTTCGAGGTCCACCCGCCGCGCCCCGACCTCGAGCCGTGGGGCGGGCGGGCCGGCGCCTACCACCCGCTCGCGAGCCGGGCCGTGCCCCTCGCCTTCGCGGCCGCCTTCCTCGCCGAGTGGATCGGCGCCTGGGCCGCCGAGCGCAGGGCGAGGCGCGAGGGCGCGTGGGGGCTCGCCGTGCTGCTCGCGGCCCTCCTCCTCGGCCACCTGGCCTTCGCCATGCTGCTCCACGACCGGGCCTGGCCGCTGGGAACGGCGCTGGTGGCGCTGGCCGCCCTCTCGGCGGCCGTCCTGCGGAGTGAGGACCGGCCCGGGCTCCTGTGGGCGCCGGGCGCGCTCGCCGCCGCCATCCTGGCCGTCGTCGCCTGGGACGCCGGCGGCGGGGAACGGTTCGCCTGGCTCGCCGCGGCGGGCGCGACGGCCTTCGCCTACCTCGCGGCCGTCGCCGAATCCTGGATCGTCCGGAAGGAGCCGCCGTCGCGCGGCCTGGTGGTGGTGGCGGCCGGCGCGGGCCTCGCCTTCGTCGGCCTCACGCTGGAGCTCACCACCGTGAAGGAGTCGATCCTCCGGGCGGCGCTCCTCGGCGCCACCGGCGCCGCCGAGCTGGCTCTCGGCGCGGGGGTGCTGGCGCGGCTGCGAGCCCGCGCCACCGTCCTTCTCGGCGTCGCCCTCGGCCTCTTCGCCGGGGCGGCGGCGCTGCTCTTCTCGGGGGCCACCATCACGCTCGTGTGGGCGGCGCTCGCGGCCGTGGCGGCGGTGCTCGCCGCACGGGAGGAGGACCCCTGGTGGCTTGGCGGGGCGGGGGCGCTCTTCCTCGCCGTGCTCCTGCGCCTCGCCTCGGTGGACCTCGCGGAGCCGGAGGCCGGCCGGTCGCTCTTCTTCCTCACGCTCGGCGGCGACGGAGCGCTCCTGCCGACGTTCCTCGCGAACGCCCGGACCTACGCCTTCGCGGGCTCGGCGGCGGCGCTGTTCGTCGCCGCCTGGCAGGTCGCGCGCGTCCCTCGCTTCCGGCTGCCCGCCGCGGCCATGGCCACGGCCGGCCACGCGCTGCTCCTCGCCGTCGCGGTGATGGAGGTGCGCGGGCTCGTCTTCGACGCTCCTCCGCCCCCGATGGCCTCCGACGCGGCCGGCTTCCGGGTCTTCGAGCGGGTCTTCCGGGAGGCGGTCCAGGCCCAGCGGGGACGGCTCGACATGGCGACGACGCTCGTCCTCGGCGCCTGGGCGGCGCTGCTCGTCGGCGTGGGCTTCGCGGCGCGCAGCGCGCTCCACCGCTGGCTCGGGCTCGCCCTCTTCGCCGGGACGCTCGGGAAGCTCGCGCTCTGGGACGTCTGGAGGCTGTCCCGCCTCTACCAGATCGGCGTCTTCACCGCGGTGGGGGTGTTGCTCCTCGCCGCCTCGTACCTGTACGCGCGGCACGGCAGCCGGCTCATCGACATGTTGAAGCAAGGCGGCCGCGGAGGGTCCGGCAAGGCGCTCCTCCTCGTCGCCGCGGGCTCGCTCCTCGCGCCGGGGGCCGCATCCGCCCTGGACGTCTCGCCCTACCGCGAGACGAGGCCCATCCAAGGCGTCTCCGCCCCGGGCCTGTGGCAGGTGGAGGTGGACGCCGACCTCTACCGCCACGCCCTCGCCGCGCCCGGCACGCTCGCCGACGTCCGCATCTCCGGCCCCGGCGGGGAGGAGGTCCCCTGGGCGCTCCGGCCCGTGCCGGCGGCGGATCCCGAGCGGCGGGTCGAGGCCGCGCTGGTGGACCCGGTGGTGCGCCCCGACGGCTCGGTGCGGGCGGCGCTCGACCTCGGCAAGCCGGGGCTGCGCCACTCCGAGGTCCGGCTCGACCTCGCGGGCGACGAGTTCCTGCGCGAGGCGCGCATCGAGACCTCCGACGACGGCCGCCGCTGGGGTCTCGCCGCAGAGGGGGGTCGGGTGTACGCGGTGAAGGACCTGCCGGAGGCGCGCCGGACCTTCCTGCGCTACCCGGCCTCGGACGCCCGCTGGCTCCGGGTGACGCTCCTCGCGGGCAGCGGAGCGCCGCCCCGCATCCTGGGGGCGCGGCTCTTCTTCGCGCCGGTCTCGCGACGAGAGGTGCGCGGCCTCGCCGCAGGGGTGGCCGGCCCGACCCCGGCGCCCGGAGGCCGGCGCTCCCGGCTCGAGATCGATCTCGGCGCGCCCGGCATCCCGGTGGACGCGGTGGTCCTCCAGGCAGCCGCGGCGGGGGGCGAGCCCCCGCCCTTCGAGCGGGCGGCGCGCGCGTACGCCAGCGCCGACCGGCAGTACTGGAGCCCGGCGGGCGCGGGGCTTCTGTGGCGCGCGCCCGAGGGGCGCCTTCCCGCGGCGGACCGGGAGAACGCCAGGATCGCGGTCTCCGGCGCCGGGCAGCGCTGGCTCCGCGTCGAGATCGAGGACGGCGACGCCCCGCCGCTCCGGATCGCCGGGGCGCGCGTGGAGTGGCTGGCGGAGCAGCTGGTGTTCCGGGCCGATGCCGCCGGGCCGCACGTGCTCTACGTCGGAGACCGCGAGGCCCGCGCCCCCGCCTACGACCTCGCCGCGGTGCTGCGGCGCACGCCCGGGGCGCCGGTGTCCGCGGCCGCGCTCGGCCCCCTCGCCGCGAACCCCCGCCACGCCGAGCGCGCCAAGGTGGAGCCCTTCACCGAGCGCCACCGCGGCGCCATCGCGGCGGGGCTGCTCGCGGTGCTGGCCGGGCTCGCGGTCTGGGTGGTGCGGCTGCTGCGCGCGGGCGCCGGCGGTCCCGGCCCCGGCTAGCCGCGCGCGAAGACGATGGGCTCCCCGAGGGCCTCGACGAGCTCCTCGTCGGTGAGCTGGCCCTGGTCGCGCATCTTCACGAGAAGGCCGTCCACGCGCTCCAGGAAGGCGCCGGAGATCTCTCCGGTGGCGTAGTAGGCGTGGAAGCGCATCGGGCTCGGGATGACGCTCGCGAGGAAGGCCGCCTCGCGCGGGGTGAGGGCGCGCGCGTCCTTGCCGAACCAGTGCCGGGCCGCCTCGCCGATGCCGTGCACCCCCGGACCCCATTCCACGATGTTGAGGTAGATCTCGAGGAGCCGCGTCTTGGGGAGGCTCGCCTCCAGCGCCAGCGTGAGGAAGGCCTCGCGGACCTTGCGGGCGATGGTCCGCTCCCGCGAGAGGAAGAGGTTCTTCGCGAGCTGCTGGGTGATGGTCGACGCGCCACGGGTGCGTCCCGCCCCGGCGGCCTCGGCGAGGGCGTTCTTCATCTCCTCGAAGTCGAAGCCGCGGTGGGCGAAGAAGCCGGCGTCCTCGCTGGTGGTCACGGCGCGGATCACGTGGGCCGGAAGCTCGGCCACCGGGACGAAGCTCGGATTCTCCGGCCCGACCACCACGCCGCGGCCGGTACCGCCGTCCGCCGCAGGAGGCCACCAGGTGAAGGTCCCCTGGAGGAAGAGCGGGTCGGCGGCCTGCGCCGAGCGCCGCAGGCCGGCCAGGTCCAGGTCCGCCGCCACCTGCCATTCCGGAGGGCGGTGCAGCGGGCCGGCGAGCGCGAGCCGGAAGCCGAGCGCGCCCGAGAGCCGCGGCCCCTCCTCGGCCGGGACGAGCTGGAGGGGAAGGGCCTCGAGCGCGGCGGCGTAGTCGATCCGGTCGGCGCGGACCTCGACGGAGAAGCGGGCGTCCTCGCCGAGGACCAGCTCTCCCGCCACGCCGGCGCGGATGGCGTCGCGCTCGCCCAGGGTGACGGCCCCGTCCTCGAGTGCCAACCGCCCGGCCGCGGCGTCCCAGCGGAGCGTCCCGCGGAAGGCCGCGCCCATCGGGCCGACCGGCTCGGAGGCCAGGCGCTCGCCCTCGAGCACCAGCCCGCTCGCCTCCGCCTCGAGGCGGGCCGAGCCGGTCCGGGCCAGGCCCTCGCTCTCGAGCGAGGCGTGGAGGGCCCCGCCCGAGACCTCGAACGGCAGGAGCGCGCGCACCGCCTCCGGCAGGTCGCCGGCGCCGAGCCCGGAGACGCTCGCGCGCAGGGCGCCGCTGCGCCCGCCGCGGGTCCATTCCACCCGGACGCGGCCGCCCGCGGGCAGCCGGACCTCGGCCCGGAGCGGGTCGTCGGCGGATCGGCCCGGCGCGACAGCGCCCTCGAGCGGCCCGACGACGAGCGGCGGGCCGCCCTGGCGCAGCGGGCCCAGTGCGACCGTCAGGTCGTGGAAGCGGACATCCGGCGGAGCGGCGGCCGGGGCGGGAATCCCCCTCGCCGCCGAGCGCGGCCGCGCGCGCAGCCTCCCGGCGAGCGCCGCGATCTCCTCGCCGCGGTCCCCCGCCTCGACCCGCGCCCCCTCGAGCGTCACCGTGCCGGCCTCGGCGCGGCCCGCGAGCAGCGCCAGCCAGCGGGGGCCCACCCGGACCCGCTCCACGCGGACGACGGGCGGCAGGCCGGGCCGGCTCGCGGGGACGGAAACCGGCCCGAAGGCAACGCGCCCGAGCCAGTCCACCTCCAGGTCGCCAAGCTGCACTTCTCCGAGGCGGGCGCGCACGGTGCGCTCCGCCTCCCCGCGCAGCCTCGCCAGGGTCGCGGGTGAGTTGAGCCACGTATGGAGGGCGACGAGCGCGCCGAGAGAGAGGCCCGCCGCGGCGAGCCCGACCCGGCGGGCGGTCCTGGCGCGCGTCCCGGAAGGGTCGAGGGGATTGGAATGCGGCATCGGCAGGCGGTTCTTACGCTCCCCGGAGCGGGAGTTCAACCTCTCCTGCGCACACGGGAAAGCACCGCGCCCGGCCGTCTGTTACCATCGGCGTGGCGATGACCCACCTCGGGCCCAGCCTGCGCCGGCGCCGGCGTCCCTCGCGATCGTGGCAGCGCGTCGCGGCGGGGCTCCTCGTCTCCCTCCTCGTCAACGCGCTGGTCCTGCGCCTCGTCCACGTGGACTTCATCGGCATCCAGGGGACCAGGGATGACGTGCGGCCGGTGGCCCTGACGCCGCTATCCGCCTCGGAGTGGGCGGCGAACCGCCAGGTGGCGCGGGCCCAGCCGGCGAGGCCGCCGATCCCGCCGCCGATCGTCCCGGCGCCCAAGGCGCCGCAGCCGCCCAAGTTCCCGGGCCAGGTCGTGGACGTGGCGCCGTCCGGCAACGACCAGGCGCCCAAGGACAGCCGCTTCGTCTCGGAACGGAACAACACCGTCGAGAAGGAGACCATATCCCGCTACCGCAAGCCGGGCTTCAAGAGCACGCTGCCCCGCCCGGCGCAGGAGAACCCGGGCGCTTCGCCGTTCGAGAAGCCGGTCGCGCGGGAGGA
>Ga0209797_10000591_pt1 | contig 18191 bp, 17 predicted proteins | sample DOMMetBare3Fresh_2_FD_187472 | JGI IMG/M metagenome (GOLD analysis project Ga0209797, IMG submission 187472) | Wetland sediment microbial communities from St. Louis River estuary, USA, under dissolved organic matter induced mercury methylation -... | ecosystem: Environmental > Aquatic >... | reverse complement strand
ACTGGCGTATCAACAGGTTATAGATGGCACAAACAGAGCTAATGAATTAAGTACATATTTATCTATTGAGCAAGTAAAAGGAAAAATTATTATACAGTTACCAGTAGAAATGAAAGGGAAAAATACAGAAGGCGAAATCTGGTTTTATTGTATTAATAATAATAAAAATGATCAACGAATAAAACTGCTGGTGAATGAGGAAGGAACACAAGTGATTGAAGCAGGGATTTTAAATCCTGCCAATTACAAAGTGAAAATAAACTGGAAAGCAGACAATTTAAATTATTATTCTGAAAAACTGTTTAGTATTAAATGATTTTACAAGTACTTATAGCAGGTTTAATATTAGGTTCTGTAAGCAGCCTTCACTGTGTAGGGATGTGCGGCCCTATTGCATTAGCGCTCCCTGTAAAGCATCTTAACAATCAGAGTAAGAAAATTGCAGTAATGCTTTATAACACAGGTCGTGTTGCAGGTTATTCAACCCTTGGATTAATATTAGGTTTATTGGGACATCAGTTTTATATAGCAGGCTTTCAACAATGGTTTTCAATTCTTGCAGGTTTACTTATTCTGTTTTTTATAATTCAGTTTTATGTGCTTAAAAAAACCTGGCAACCACATTGGTTACAAAAAATACATTATACAGTACAGCAGCTGATGGTGCATCAATTAAATAAAAAAACAATTGGCTCCTATTTTCTATTGGGAACAGCAAATTCAATTCTACCCTGTGGCGTAGTATATGTTGCACTAGCCAGTGCTCTTAGTTTTTCTACTGTGAATTTGAGTGTATTGTTTATGGCTGGTTTTGGGTTAGGCACTTTACCATTAATGGTTATACTTGGTTTGTTTGGAAATACAATTAAACCAGTGATTAGAATGAAAATGAGGAATGCAATTCCTTATATGATTTCGATCATGGCTGTTCTATTGATATTAAGAGGGTTAAATCTTGGCATTCCGTTTATAAGTCCAATGCTCTCAAACACAGCAGCACAGCCAGTTCTTTGTCATTAGTTAAAAACCATTGGTTATGTTTTTGGGTTAATGATAAGCATCAGCCCTAAAACTGACTCCTATTCTTCCCTGTGGTTTTTAATAAAATTAAATTTGTTTACTAGCGGAAGAAAAATGACTATTAAAACTTTTATAGGAATTGGCATGATTTATAATAAAAAACTTGTTCAGTATAAACATGAGAGTGATACGTGGAAACGGTACCTCCAGTTTATTCAACAGGAAAACAACTACCTGAAGACACGTTTATCACATGTATTACAAAGTGATACAGACCATGATTTTCTGGAAAGAGCAGAATATTTCCAAAACAGGTTTATTGCTGAAGATGATACGGTAAACATGATCAGGCAGGATATTTATGAATTGGATAGCTTATTGCAAAGCAATCACCAATCAAACGATGTTTCTTTTCTGAAAATGCTGCAAAAAAAATTGAAAAAAATGCAGAAAGATATTGATATAGTTGAAAGACAATTCAGCAAATTAAAAACCGATTTTAATCAATATTTATCCGAAACAATTTAATAGAATAAAAAACATTTTTAAAAATCCGTTAGTACAAATTGTATGAAACGGATTTTTGTTTTTTTACTACTTGTACTTACCGGATGTTCTTCATCAAAAATTACACACTCCTGGAAATCTCCCAACGCAGAAATAAAATCAAATCAAAAAATTCTTGTGCTTGGTCTTATTCATGATAATGACAGGAATATGCAGGAAAAAATGGAGCAGCATCTTGTTACTGATTTAACCGACCTGGGTTATTTTGCTTCCTCTGCTTTAAAAGAATATGGCCCCAAAGCATTTGAAAAAATGACCGAACAGGATGTTTTGGATAAAATAAAAAACAGTGGTTTTGATGTTGTTCTTACAATTGTTTTACTTGATAAATCAAAAGAAAGATATTACGTTCCTGGGAAAATTTATTACTCTCCATATACAATGTATCAACGTGGTTTCTGGAGATATTATACCATGATGAATGAACGGATCTATTCACCGGGGTATTATGAGGAAAGCACCCGTTATTTCTGGGAAAGCAATTTATTTGATGTGCAATTAAAACAATTAATTTATTCATCACAAACAGAATCTTTTGATCCCGCATCAGCAGAAATGCTGGGTCATGAATATGGGCAAATAATAGTAAAGAATATGATAAAGGAAAAAATGCTGGCAAACAGAAAATAAACAGTTTGTATTTAATTAATCAGATTTTCCAGCTTTTTTTCATTGAGGACAATGATGTTACCATCCTTAATGTCAATGAGTTTCTCTGTTCTGAAATCACCTAATGTTCGTATTAAAGATTCAGTAGCGGTACCTGCAATACTTGCAAGGTTTTCCCGGCTTATATTGATTGCAAATGGTTCAGTGCCTTTTTGAAATTTCTTTTGTAAATTAATTAACGCATCTGCAACTTTTTTGCGAAGAGAATTATATGCAAGCCCCAGTAACTGATTCTCCATATCTGTAACATTCTTTGCAAGCAATTGTATAAACCGGTGAGATACCATTGGATTACTATTCATTAACTCATCAAAATCTTCTTTTGGTATAACAGCTAGTTCACTGTCTTCAATGGCTTCTGCAGTTTCCTTAAAAGAACCTCCTTCCAATAATGCCAGGTAGCCTAAAAAATCTCCTTCACTAAACAAACCAACAACCAGTTCTTTTCCATCTTCATTTGTTTTATAAGTTTTCACTTTGCCCTTAACAATAAAAAACATTCTGGCAGCCCGGTTGCCTTCATTATAAATGGTTTGCTTTTTTTTGTATTTATTAATATCACGGTCGGTAGTTAATGTTTCAAGTGCATCTTTTGATCCGCTTACTGCAAGGAGTTTATTAAATCCATCAATACCTGATAACATTTCATCCTTCAGCAATTCGGCTTTTTTTAACCTGCCTTCAATGGCATTCAATAATTCTGTTCCTGAAAATGGTTTTGTAATATAATCATCAGCCCCCATTTCCATGCCACGCCTTAAATCACTACGTTCGGTTTTTGCAGTAAGAAAAATAAAAGGAATATTTTTTAATGATTCGTTTTTATGCAAAGTATGTAACACGCCATAACCATCAAGAACAGGCATCATAATATCACATACAATTAAATCAGGTAACTCTGCCAGGGCAGTTTCAATACCTAACTTGCCGTTTTCTGCAGTAACCACTTTATAATTTGCAAGCTCCAGAATTTCTGCAGCATTCTCTCTGATGGTGGCATTATCTTCTATTAATAAAATCTTTTTCATTCCTTCTTTTGGTTGATTGTTGTTGCCTTATAGAACTTATTGCTTCGTTTATGTGGCAAGATAGCTTGTACAGTTCAAATTTAACAACTGAATTTTTAAAAAACCGGTTCACTTATATGAAAGGTAATAAAGAATTCGGTCCCCATTTCCTGTTCACTGAAACAGCGGATATCACCCTTCATTTGTTCAACATATTTTGAAACAATGTGCAATCCTAAACCTGTACCCTGGATATTCATCACATTCTGAGCCCTGAAAAATCGCTCAAACAAATGCTCCTGATCTTCTTTAGAAATACCCAAACCCTGGTCTTTTATCCTTAATTCAATTATTTTATCAGTAACATTTGTAGAAATCTGAATTTCTGAATTTTCAGGTGAAAATTTGATAGCGTTAGAAAGTAAATTTAGGGTGATGTGCTTTAACATGGCCGGGTCAAGTTCTACTTCCTGATTGCCCTTATGGTTATATTTAATTACCTGGCCTTTTTTTGCAATACTTTGCATTTCTGTAATTGTTTCTGAAATGCTTTTTTTGATATCAAACCAGGAATACCTTGCCTGTATTTTTCCTTCTTCAATTTTTCCAACAGACAAAAAGTCGTTTAAAATATCAGTAAGCAAATTAACTGAAGAAAGAATTCTTTGTATATGCTTTTCCCTTTTTGGCTGATCTTCTCCGGTTATATACTTCTGCATCAGGTATGTTGATGATAAAATGGTACTGAGCGGAGTTCTGAATTCATGCGATGCCACTGATACAAAACGTGATTTCAATTCACCCAATTCTTTTTCCTTTACTAATGCTGCCCTTAGCTCTTTGTCCTTCTCCTGAGTTTCTGCAATTTGAAAATTTAATTTCTTTACTGTTTCTTGCAGTGAATATGTTCTTTCTAATACTTTTTTCTCTAGCTGCTCATTTAATTGCATAATTGCTTTCTGTGCTTCTTTACGCAGTGTAATGTCATTCACAAAAGCAACAACATATTTAGCACCCTCTACTTCATAATTTCCCAGGCTTATTTCAACCGGGAATTCTGTACCATCTTTTTTTGTAGCAAACAAATCAAGACCAATACCCATGGGTCTGCTTTTAGGCGCATCAATATATTGGTTCCGGTTGTGTACGTGCTTATGCTGATAACGGGCAGGAATCAGGTTTTCAATTTTTTTTCCGTGAAGTTCTTCTACGGAATGATAGCCAAATTGTAATAGAGCAAATTGGTTAACCAGTACAATATCTGCTGATTCGTTTACTACAACTATGCCTATACTGGCATGACTAAAAAGAGTTTCAAATAGTTTTTCTTCAGCTAAAGAGTGCATTTTCAAAGATAATTAAATCTGTTGCTATATTACTTTTTTGATGTTAAAAGAACTTAATTTTTGGGCATTTTTAATTCTGGAGGTTTCGCACTCCTGAACGAAAGCAACTGATTAAGATGCCCTTTTTTAATACAAAATAGCTCACAACCATTTATGCAGCTCTGCCTGTTCTTTCGTAAACTTGCAAAAAAGAGAAGGTATGGCAACTGAAATAAAATGCCCCAATTGTGGTCATGAGTTTGAACCAACTGACAGTATAAGAGAAGAAGTGCAAAGAGAACTACGTTCTAAAATGACTGATTGGCAAAAACAGCAACAACAAAAATTCGATTTGCTGTTGATGGAAGAAAAAAAGAAAACCCAACAGGAAACAGAAGAATTTATACGTAAATCCATTGCATCAGATTTTGAAAATAAATTAAAACTGCTTGAGCAAACTAATAAAGACAATGAAGAAAAATTAAGAGACTCGAGAAAAAAAGAACTTGATTTTCTTCAAAAAATGCAGGACCTCAAAGTGAAAGAAGAAGAGCTTGAACTTTCTGTGCAGCGAAAATTACAGGATGAACGAAACCGCATAACCGAAGAAATAAAAAAACAGGAAGAGCATAAAAATGCTGAGAAGGAAAATGAATATCAACTCAGAATTAAAGAACTTGAAAAACAGAGAGATGATCAAAAGAAGTTGGCTGAGGAAATGAAAAGAAAAGCTGAGCAGGGTTCCATGCAATTACAAGGAGAAGTACAGGAACTGTTACTGGAAGATTTATTAAAACAATCTTTTCCTTACGATACTATTGAAGAAGTAGGTAAAGGTGTAAAGGGTGCAGATTGTATTTTAATTGTACGTAACCAGTTTGGCCAGGAATGTGGTAAAATTATTTTTGAGAGCAAGCGTACCAAAGATTTTTCTGAGCAATGGATTGAAAAATTAAAAGCTGATATGCGAAGCCAATCGGCTGATGTTGCTGTAATAGTTACACAGGCTATGCCTAAGGATCTTGATCGGTTTGGGAAAAAAGATGGTGTTTGGATTTGCAACTTTACAGAAGTAAAAGTATTAACTCAGATATTAAGAGAGAGTATTTTAAAAGTTGCACAAATTCAGGTTGCACAGGAAAATGCCGGTGATAAAATGAAAATGCTTTACAGCTATCTTACCAGTAATGAGTTTGGAGAACAATGGAAAGCCATCAGAGAAGGTTTTATGAGTATGAAACTTTCTATTCAACGTGAACGTGATGCTATGGAAAAATTATGGAAACAACGGGAAAAACAACTGGAAAAAGTGTTGTTGAATGCTGCACACATTCGGGGTTCCATTGAAGGAATTGCAGGAAACGATGTAGATATTCATTTACTGGAAGATGATAACCCTGAACATGATGAATAAATAATTTCTTTTTACAAATCAATAGCCTAGTTTTATTATCATTAAAATTTAATCAGATTATATGAAAAAATTATTCTTTACCACATTGATTTCATTTTTATATTTTACAATGAGCTTTGCACAAGCCCCACAGATCTATGCTGAGCTGGGAGGACCAAGTGTAGCAGGCCTCAACTTTGATTCCCGGTTTTCAAAAAAGGAAGGAGGCATAGGTGGCCGTATTGGTATAGGAGGATTTGCAATAGATGGTACTGGACTTTTTTTCTTACCGGTAGGAATAAATTATCTGATTGGGAAAGAAGGAACCAAGAATTATCTTGAAGTTGGAGCCAATGTAACTTATGTTCGTGCTTTTTATGATGGACAGTCAGCTGACCCTGACAATAATATTTCCAACACTTTTGGTACACTTACTCTTGGTTATCGTTATCAGCCAATTGGCAGTGGTGTTACGTTCAGGGCAAGTGTTAACCCGATTATTGCATTTAAAGAAGGAGTTTTCTGGCCATTTTACGGAGGGTTCTCAGTTGGTTATAAATTTAAATAATCCATAAACCTTCAATAAAGCCTCATTGTTTTACAACAATGAGGCTTTATATTTTATGTAAAATCTTCTCCGTCAAAATCATCATCATCTGTAGCACGACTTGCTTTTAAATCAATAATACTTCCCATTAAATCATTAAACTCTATTTTTCCTTCTACTACTTTTTTACTGATGATAGAATAAGCAGCTAATCCATGCAATACAAACTCCATCATTAATGCAGCTTGTTGTTCATTAGCACCTTTAAAATATTTTTTAACTAAAGCATGTAAGCCATCTACCCTGTATAATTGCTGTATTTTTTCTTCGTCTTTTGTATTCATGAGTAAACTAAGCTGATTGCCTTTGTCAAACCAGCTTATAATTGATTTATAGGGATTATCAGCTGCTCCTTCGGGCTTTCGCTTTTTTAATTGCTCCGGATTAGGAAAATACAATACGAATTGATTGCGGATAGCTTTATCTAATAAATGAAATGCAACCTGGTATGGGCCTTCCTGTTCACCTTCATAAACCAATTCAATTTTTCCTGTAATGGATGGTATAATGCCAATTAAATCGCTTAACCAAACCTGTGTTTTTGTTTCTTTATTTTGTATAGCTCTTAACTCGGCTGTACTCACTGCATTTTCATATGCAGAGATGGTTAACCTTGCACTTACTCCGCTTTTTTTATCAACAAATTCGCTGCCCCTTGCTTCAAAAGCAACTTGTTCAATTAAACGTTTCAATAAATCACTGATATCAACTTTATTTATTTGTTCAGGATGTAAACTTGCTTCCTGCTCGGTAATGGCTAAACCAATATCAATTGTTTTTGGATAATGAGTAAGAATCTGGCTTTCTATTCTGTCTTTTAAAGGAGTAACAATAGAACCACGGTTTGTATAATCTTCAGGGTTTGCAGTAAACACAAATAAAATATCAAGTGGCAGCCGTAGTTTAAAACCACGTATCTGTACATCACCTTCTTCTAATATATTGAATAAAGAAACCTGGATGCGTGCCTGTAAATCAGGAATTTCATTGATTACAAAAATGCCCCGGTTGCTTCTTGGAATGATGCCGTAATGAATAACCCGTTCATCGGCAAAACTTAATTTCAGATTGGCTGCTTTTATTGGATCAATATCACCAATAAGATCTGCAACACTTACATCAGGTGTTGCTAATTTCTCACCGTAACGTTGTGAACGATGTACCCATTCAATTTGTGTGGCATCTCCTACTCTTTCAATCATATCTTTTGCATAATGTGAAATAGGATGAAAAGGATCATCATTTACTTCACTTCCTGCAATAACAGGAATGTATTCATCAAGTAATTCTGTCATTAAACGGGCCATTCTTGTTTTAGCCTGCCCACGCAAACCAAGAAATAAAATATTATGTCGTGATAGCAATGCCCGCTCCACATCCGGAATCACCGAATCTTCATACCCCAAAATGCCATGAAAAACATTTTCGTTTTGATTTAGTTTGCGTATGAGATTTTGTCTTACTTCTTCTTTAATACTTTTTGATTTGTAGCCACTTTTCTTAAGCTCGCCTAATGTCTGAACCATGATTTGGGTAGATTTTATTGATTTACCTGATTATTACTTAAAATGAACTTCTGATTTTCAAGTCGTTTAAATTGCAGACTAATGCTGCCAAAGTTGATTAACAATCCAACTTGAATATTGTATGCTTCAAGATAATTTTTAGCTTGAGCAAGGTGTACGTTTTCTAACTGAATAATAGCTTTTAATTCAACCATAATTTTATCTTCTACAAAGAAATCAACTCTTCGCAAGCCTATTTCTTTTCCTTTATAATAGATGGGCATTTCAAATTCACGTCTGAATTTAATTCCCGAGTCTTCCATTTCAATCTGTAATGCACGTTGATAAATAACTTCCTGAAATCCGTTTCCTAGAGCTGAATGAACTTTCATTGAAGCGCCAATAATGCTCTCAGTTATTTCTTTGTATTTGTAATCCGGCTTTATCATATTTAGATGTCTTTATAAATAACCACTTCATATTAAACTAATATCTTTTTTTCATCTGCATAATCTTTTAAATCAACCCAAATCAAGGTTCAGACAATTTAATAAACTGTCTTTCGCTTCCCACTTTCAAAATCCTTAAATATAAATGCTCCCAGATTATCTAAAGAAGCAAAGTAAGCTTTCCCATTATTTATTTCGGTAAACTCCTGTACAAAGCGTTGCAGATAAGGATCTGTTGCTATCATAAAAGTAGTAATAGGAATTTTTAGCTTTTTACATTGTGCTGCCAGGTTCATGCAACGGTTCACCACTTTCCTGTCTAATCCAAAACTGTTTTTATAATATTTTTTCCCGATTTTGAGGCAGGTTGGCTTACCATCGGTAATCATAAATATCTGTTTGTTTGGATTTTTTCTCCGGCGTAGTGTTTCCATTGCAAGTTCTAACCCTGCAACCGTGTTTGTATGATAAGGCCCTACTTGTAAATAGGGAAGGTCTTTAATTTCAACAGGCCAGGCATCATTTCCAAAAACAATAATATCCAAAGTGTCTTTAGGATATTTTGTTGTTATAAGTTCACTTAAAGCCATGGCTACTTTTTTGGCGGGTGTAATTCTGTCTTCACCATATAAAATCATTGAATGAGAAATATCAATCATCAGTACGGTTGATGTTTGAGCTTTAAAATCGGTTTCTCTTATTTCCAGATCGTCTTCACGCATTTGGAAACTATCAATACCATGGTTGATTTGTGCATTACGGATTGAATTTGTAAAATCAATCTGTTCCAGTGTATCTCCAAATTGAAAAGGCCTGGTATCAGTATTAATATCATCACCCGCTCCTGGTTTTGGAGTTTGATGATTACCTTGTTTTGATTTCTTCAGTTTTCCAAAAATTTCTTCCAGTGATTTTTGGCGTATGGTCTGTTCGGTTTTTGAAGTAATTGAAATTTTTCCGGTTACTTTATTTTCATCCAGGTAACCTTTTTCTTTCAGTTCATCAATAAAATCGCCTATACCGTAATTATCATCAGTAAGTTGAAATTTACGGTCAAGCTGGTTGAGCCAATCTAATGCTTCTGTTGCATCGCCACTGGTATAATTCAGTAACTGTGTAAACAAATCGAGTAATTGCTCAAACTTTGATTTCCCGTTTTGAGAAGGATCGTATTTAGTAAAATGATGACCAATCATAAGTTCTTTCAAGTTAGTTCAAATTCTGAAAATACAGAAAATGTTCTATGCATCTATAACAAAGCTTTTTGAATACGGTTCAATTCTAGTAATGATTTCTTATTTTGCTGAAATAAATCAAAGATCATGCGAAAGTTTTCAGCTTATATACTCCTATTACTGACTTTTAATTTTTCGCTTTCATCCTGCAGCGGCCCCAACTATTTGTTGAAAGAAAATACAAAAATTGACACACTGAACCTTCAGCTTGATCTGAAAATTATTCAAGAATATGAATACAAAACGGCTATTCTTCAGAAAATGAAAAAATTTGTTGATGTTTATAATTCCGAATCGCATCCTTTTAAACTTTCTTTAAATTCAGGAATATCAACTTCCAGTTGCCAGGTAAAAGTTGTTCGTGTAAAATTTATACGTACAAAGCAAAATGTTATTGGCACTATAGTTTCTGCTGCGGGCATTGGCACAGCTGCTGCTTTAATTGCCACAGGTTTTCCTGTACCGCTTGGATGGGTTTATATTCCAAGTGCCAGAACAACTATTACACCTGTATTAAGTAATGATATTTCTTCAGTAACTGATTTTCAGAATGTAGGTATTTCATCTATAGGCATGTACCGCAAATTGGGCAAACAAATTGAGTTACAGGGAAACAAATTTGTGAAGTATATGGTTTCTGTAGTACAAACTATTGAAGGTGAATATCTGTCAAAATCAAATAAATAAAAAAAGCCGGTAAGAATTAATTGAAATCTTACCGGCTTTAACTGACTTTGTTTTTATTATTATTTATCCGCTGGTTTATTTATAATTGTTTGTGGAACTTCTTTTGTTTGCATAGTATCTGTACCAGGTTTAACAGAAGTTACATATTGTTTCATTGCATTATCTACACCTTCTGCCAATTGTTTAGCCATTTGATATTCATATTCTGATGGCGAATTGGAATCATCCGTATTTATTGCTTCATAAAAAGCCATTTGTTGCTGACAATCTTTTTTCACCAGTTCCATAACTCGCTTTCCTAATTCCATATCTCCTGCCTGGAAAGCTGTTAATCCAAAATAGAAACTTTTTTCATTGTGATCGTTACCATAACGACTGGCCATGCCATATGGCATATTTTTATCTTTCATCAACTGATCACAACGTTGCAATACTTTCTTAGCATCTTCTTTTCTATCGGCTGCAATCAGGTTCATGGCCAAAATAGTATGTGCATTACGGATGTTTATGAGATGTCGTCTGTTTTCTTCATCAAAATAAACTGCATTTTTTTCTGCACCGCCATATTTAAACTTATTCATTACATTATTAAACATCCAATCAACATTCACAGTTCCTTTTACGTTGGCAACCGGAACGAGGCGATAGGTTAATCCGTCTTGTCTTAAATAATCATCAAATCCTAATTGTAATGGTTGGGTAAAATAAATTGGGCGTTTCCAGTTGTTGGCAGCAATCACATTTAATATTGCAGCATCATTCTTAAAGAGATAGCCTTTGGCAATATTAAACTTCAATTCATTTACAACACTGTCTTTTGCATTAACTGTTCCGTTTTGTACAACCACATTCTTATCAACAGGAACTTTTACTTTTTGAATAGAGAAATAGTTCAACAATTCACCACTTTGAGTTCGGTACATTTTGTTTGGATCATCACTTCCTGCCTGATCTTTCATCAGTGTATATAAATCGGCAGTTGCAGTATCGCCCTGTGTTTGAGGAATATAATAAATAACGTTCCGCTTATCCCCGGCAATTTGTTCTTCATTCCAAATTACATCAATGGGGTTGCTTTCATTTATTTTATAGCGTAATTGATTTATGTACCAATCCGTTCCCAGTAAGCTTGTATTAATTACTCTTATATCTGGACGAATACCTTTTATTTCCTGCGCATACCAGAGTGGATAGGTATCATTATCACCTACTGTAAACAAAATAGCATTAGGTGCACAACTTTCAAGATAATCAGTTGCCAGATCCGGTGCCATCGTTTTTTTACTGCGGTCATGATCATCCCATTCCTGAGAAGCCATTAAAACAGGTACTGCAAGAAAACAAATTGCTGCAGCTGCGTATGAACCCGCAGATCCTTTGATTAATTTTTCAAACCATTCTTTAACCTGTAAATAACCTAAACCAATCCAGATGGCAAATGCATAAAAACTTCCTACATAGGCATAATCTCTTTCTCTTGGTTGCGGGCCTGCCTGGTTAAGGTATAATGCAATGGCTAAGCCGGTAAAGAAAAATAAAAGCCCAACAATTAATGCATCACGTTCATGTTTATTGATTTGATAAATGAGGCCAATTAATCCGAGAATGAATGGAAGCAAAAACAGTTTATTATGTGCCTTGTTGTTTTTTAAACTATCAGGCATTAATTCCTGTTTACCTAATCTTGCATTATCTAATAATGAAATGCCGCTAATCCAGTTTCCATTTCTTTTTTCACCTAAACCCTGTACATCATTTTGTTTGCCAGAGAAATTCCACATAAAATAACGGAAGTACATAATATTAAGCTGGTAGCCAAAGAAAAATTTAAAATTATCGGCCATGTCCGGATCTCTTTCATAAGAAACCTTACCGGTTTGTTTATCCTGCACTTTAGCAATACCTAAAAATTGTGCATAATAATCTGCATGCCCCTGATCATTACTTGCATCCCAAACTCTTGGAAAAACCATAGTTTGTTCTGCAGGAAAAACAGCTTTGCGTTTTTTTCCAACAACTTCATATTTATCACCTACACGTTGATATACGTCTCCGGTTTCTTCATAATCCGGTTCTGCTGTAAACATTTGCCCCTTTAATAAAGGAACATCCCCATATTGTTCACGACTTAAATAACTTACCAATGAAAGTGGATTGTTTACATCATTCATATCAATGCCCGGGTTTGCATTGGAACGTATCATGGTTGTCATGTACGTAGAATAACCAATCAACATAAATGTAAAACTCCATATACCTAAACGGAGAAAACGGTTATGATTGTTATGCGCCCATCTTAAACCATACCAGATTAAAGCAGATAGCATTACAAAGAAGAATATAAATCCACTGAAGAATGGAAGATTAAATGAGTTTACAAATAAGCGATCGAACCAACCAGCACCGGAAACGCTCCATTGTATAACTGCTTTTTGAACAACACCTAAGATTAAACAACCAATTAAAAATGCAACAATACCTCCCGTCCATGTTGGTTTATACCTGCGGAAATAATAAACCATTACAATTGCAGGAATAGTTAACAGGTTTAAAAGGTGAACACCTATGCTTAAACCCATCATAAAAAACACCAGGATGATCCAGCGTTCAGCATGTGTGCGTTTTAAATCATCATCTCCTGCTTTTGTATCTTCATGTTCCCATTTCAGGATTGCCCAAAAAACAATAGCAGTAAAAAAAGATGATAAGGCATATACTTCACCTTCAACAGCACTAAACCAGAATGAATCACTGAATGTATAAGCAAGTGATCCAATAACACCGGCTGCCAATACAGTAAACAAATTATTTCCTGTTAATTCTTCTTCATTTTTACCCTGCATCATTCTTCTGGAAAAGTGTGTAATCGTCCAGAATAAAAACATGATGGTTAACCCACTTGAAATGGCAGAAAGCAAATTCACTCCAATAGCCGCATCACCTGGTGTAAACAAAGAAAATAATCGTCCAAGTAAAAGGAATAAGGGAGCTCCCGGAGGGTGTGGCACCCCTAGTTTATTTGCTGTAGAAATAAATTCACCTGTATCCCACAAACTGCCGGTGGGCTCCATGGTTAATATATAAACAGCAGTGGAGACAAGGCCAATGATCCAACCAGTAATGTTGTTGAGTTTCTTAAAATTCATAAAAGCAATGGTTTTGAAGTTCCCGCTAATTCACGGGCAGGCAAAAATAAGGAGATGAGTGTAGAAACAATGAATTGAAATTGGTTTTAACACACTAATTTGAAGAAAAACTTATTCAAAATAAACCCTAACTGTCTGGTAAAATAAACGGCTTTGAGCATATTGGCTGATGGTTTTTTCTGAAAAGCCATGTAAACCAAATAAACCGGCTGCATTTCCTTTATTGATTGCAATTTCAAGATAACCTGCAGAATTAAAAATGGCCAGTTTTTCGCCATCATTTACATCGGCATAGGTTTCACTGATACGATCAATCATTTCATCACGCTTGAAAATTATTTTAAATCTTCTTCCCTTGCGTTGGGCTTCAAATTCATCTTGTGTAATGTTCACAATTACATTTTCAAAATGATCAATAGAAATAATTTGCCCTTCAATATATTGATTGGTAGTAATAGGCCTTAAAGGATTTCTTACTTGTATAGAAACAGCAGCATCACCAACTTCAGCCAATGTTTTTCCGTTTGCAACTTCTTTAATGGCTGCTGCAAATACTTCGGTAATAGCTATTGTATTTCTTGATGTTGAATTATCAATTTTTAAAGCAACTACTAATTCGGGCGTTTCTTCAAGAATCATGGTAATAAGTCCGTTATCTGCAAGACAGTAATACTGGTTATTATGTTTCACCATTAACACATGTTCCGGTTTATATTGAAACAGGTTTACAAGAACGATATGAAAAGTACCAGCAGGAAAATGTTTCGTTGCATTTCTGATAACATATGCAGCCTGTGGATCATTAAATGGAGAAAGATGATGGGTAATATCAATAATCTGAAATGCCGGGTCTCTTTTTATCAAAACACCTTTTACTGCCCCGGCAAGGTAATCCTGCTCTCCAATATCAGATGTTAACGTAAGTAATGGCATGAAAGAATTACAGATTTATAAAATTCACATTCAGATTAAGTATGGCAAAATAAGAAAACTAAATCTGTATTCAACAAATAGGCTTATTATTTATTTAATGAGTTTTCCATCTTTAAAGAAAAAGCGTTTTGTATAATGATCTACAAATCCCGGAAAGAATTTATTTACAACAACGGTTGCTTTTCCTAATAAAGTAAGTACCATGGAGCGTTTTCTTTTTTCAATGGCCTGCATAACATAACCTGCACATTCTTCGGCACTCATTAATTTTGATTCATCCATTGGAGTTTCACCAATCGACTTTCCTTCTGCATTTAATGCAGCACTTCTAATACCTGTTGTGGTAAAGCCAGGAGAAACCCATAGCACATTTACATCATGTTGCATCATTTCTACCCTTAAGGCTTCTAAAAAACCCTGCATGGCAAATTTTGATGCGGAATATGCACTGCGGCCAGGTGTACCTCTGTAGCCTACAATTGATGAAATACCAACGATTGATCCTTTATTTTCAATGATTGAAGGCAAAGCAAACTTGGTACAGTAAACGGTACCCCAAAAATTAATATTCATTACTTTTTCAAACGCAGCAATATCTGAATCAACTACCAATGCCCTCATAGAAATTCCGGCATTATTAATTAAAATATCAATTTTTCCAAAGTACTTAATTGTAGATTCTATAAATGTTTTACATTCATTTTGATTACTTACATCTGTAACTAAAATATGTAAAGGTTTACCCGGAAATGACTTTTGGAGCATATATAATTTATCATAACTTCGGCTGCATGTAGCAACTTTTGCGCCTGCACGTAAAGACATTTCAACCAGTGCTTTTCCAATTCCTTCACTACCTCCTGTAATAACAACTACCTTATCTTTTAAAAAACTCATAACTCTAAATTTATCTGCAAAAATAAGCGAGGCAACTTCATTTAAATTTATAAAGTATTAGGACAAGTAAAACTATTTTTTATAAAAGTTTGGCACAAACTCTTTTTACCCTATTTTTGCACTCCCAAAAACTAAAATATTTTTTGGCTGATTCCGTAGCTCAGTTGGTAGAGCACGACACTTTTAATGTTGGGGTCCTGGGTTCGAGTCCCAGCGGGATCACAGAATAAAAAAGCCTTTTAAGTGAAATACTTAAAAGGCTTTTTCTTTTTAAATAGTTGATTCCTTCTTTATTCTGTAGCCTTAGATTGTACTATATATACTCTTTGAAAGCTTTATTATTTGTATGAATACAGTTTCTTTTTGAAATTGACTATTTTCTATTCTGTTATAAATTTTTCTTTCATTTTTTCAAGCAGTTTGGTTTCAATCATTTTAACTGCCAGTAAAATCATATTCTTAAACGAGCGGGAAGTAGAAATTCCATGCCCTACAATAACGGGTTTGTCAACACCTAAAATTGGAGTACCCCCATAAATTTCAAAATCAAAACGTTTAAAATAATCATCTTCATCCAGGTTGCGTGACTTTGCAATATCAAAAATAGATTCACCTAATTTTAATATTACGTTGCCGGTAAAACCATCACACACCATTACATCGGCCTTGCCTGTTAAAACTTCACGCCCTTCAATATTGCCAATAAAATTAATGAGCTTGCTTTCTTTCATTAACTGGTAAGCCGCCTGAGCAAGCAGGTTGCCCTTGCCTTCTTCTTCACCAATGTTAATGAGAGCTACAGTTGGATTTTCAATTTCAAGAATATTTTGAGCATAAATGCTACCCAGGATTGCATTTTGTAAAAGATTATCAGCTTTGCAATCGGCCTGCATACCTACATCAAGTATTAAACCATAACCACCCTGTACTTTTGGAATTACTGTTGAAATAGTTGGACGTAACACCCCTTCAATTACTTTAATAGAATAAAAAACACCAACCATCATTGCACCGGTATTGCCAGCGCTGATGAATGCATCTATTTCAGCATTGGCCAGTAATTGCAGGCCAATATTCATTGATGAATCAGGTTTATCCCGTAAAGCTCTTGTAGGAGATTCATGCATATCTATCACTTCTTCGGCATGCACAAACGAAACAGCAGGAGGAACAGTGATGAAATGTTTTCTTAATTCAGCTTCATCACCAATTAAGCGGAGTTCAATACCGGGAACAGCATCGGCTAAAAATGAATCTACGCCCAACAGCGTTTGCTGAGGGGCGTAGTCTCCACCCATCATGTCAATACCTATGACCATGCAGGTAAAAATAGTTAATTAAGCTTACGCTTTTGCAGGAGCTTTTTCAGCAACCAACTTTCCTTTATAATAAAGCTTTCCTTCACTCACATAAGCACGGTGGCGTGGGTGAGTTTCACCAGTAGTGCTATCTTTTGATAAAGTAATAGTCACAGCCTTATAGTGTGTACGACGCTTCGCACTACGTTGCTGCGAATGTCTCCTTTTTGGATTTGGCATATCTCTTTAATTTTATTCGTTTCTAAATTTATCTAAATCTTTCCAGATTGATTTGTCTTCTGTTGGTTGTGGATTTAACTGAGCAAGACGTGCCAATACTTCTTTATTGCAGTGTGGCCCACCCATCTCGCTTTCCTTGCACATTTTATGCATTGGAATGCTGAGAATTATAAACTCATATATCCAGTTCTTAACGTGTAAATGACTTTCTGTTCTTGAAATAAAATAAACATCAGGATTTTCCTCCTCTTCGTTCATTTTATCCGGTTCATCAGTCAGCTTCACCAGCATCTCAAATTCGTCCCACAGTTCCATTGGCAAATCATTCCCGCATCGGTCGCAAACAACCTCAAGCGTACCGCCAATTTCAAACTTCAGCATCAGAAAACCGGTATTTTTTTCTAAATCCAGTTTTACGTTTGCCTTACAGTTTTTAAAGTCCTGTTGTCCGAATTCTTCAAAGAACCGGTCATTAATTTCATATTGAAATTCATGATTACCGGGTTTTAACCCCACAAAAGCTATTTCAAATTCCCGGCGGCTGATCATAACACCCTCGTTTAAAAGGTTGGCAAAGGTAGACGAAAAACCCTTTCATACCAAAGGAAACTAAGGTTTATTTGGGAGCATGGGCGGTTTTAACCGGTTCATCTTCCGTTTCCCGCCCTTTGTTCCTACTCCGCAGTATTAAAACACTCAAGTTCAGTTCAAAACCAGGCTATTTTGCAAAGGCTCCACTTCCTTACAAAGCCTTCGGGGTATCCACTACGGTCGGGGCTATTTTGAGCAATAGTTAAAAATCAACTTATGGAGCCAATTCAGATTTTTCATTTCATTTATAATCAGTTCAGATTATTTCCCATTTCCCATGTTCAATTTTCCATTTTCCATTTTCACTTATCTACATCTCTTTCTTCATAAATTTGATCCCTAATGACCTACGGCAAACTTATACGTACTTCCATCACCATTACTTTAATCATTCTTGCCCTGTTTATTTTTTTTATATCGGGCTATCAGCAGTGGATTGAAATAAATTATTCAACGGGATTTTTCCCGAGACTGGCTTCTTTTTTCCGGTTGATCTTTGGTTGGTTCCCTTTTAGCCTGGGTGATGTTGTTTATTCAGTTGTAACTATTAGTGTTTTATGGGAAATCGGAAAATTTATTGTTCGTTTATTTCATCCAAAAGATAGCTGGGCAAAAAAATTAT
>Ga0209797_10000589_pt1 | contig 18224 bp, 18 predicted proteins | sample DOMMetBare3Fresh_2_FD_187472 | JGI IMG/M metagenome (GOLD analysis project Ga0209797, IMG submission 187472) | Wetland sediment microbial communities from St. Louis River estuary, USA, under dissolved organic matter induced mercury methylation -... | ecosystem: Environmental > Aquatic >... | reverse complement strand
GGGGCACTAGCAACTCTATGATTCTAGTGCCGCTTTTCGATTTGAAGTTCCTGACAGAGTTTGCTGCAGGTGGTGCAGGAACTTCAAATCGGCGGCACTGGTTCAACGCAAGTTGAGATCAATCGGGCCCGGGCTGACCGAAAACCCTGAGGATTGGCGCTAAGTCATTAAAATATTTGATATTATCCTGATCGCACGTCAGCGGCCTGGCAGCGCCGGCGGCTCGGCCACCTCGCGCGCTTCGCTCGTATCCGCGAACACATCATCGCGGATCATGCGCAGCGTCACCTCCTGCAGATAGGAGCGCAGCTCAGCGTCGAGCTCCTTGAACTCGGGCCACAGCACGTCCTCCACGAAGCGTCGCGGCGCCCGCAGCACCACGGTCGAACGCCGCTGGCGTGGATAGCGATAGGGCGAAATGCCGTAGCGCCGGCACAGCGCCAGGAACAGGTGCCGCGACCAGGTGTCGGGCACCGAGAACTGGATCTCGGTCGGCTGCTCGCTGCGCCCGATCTCCGCGAGACGGGCGCGCACGCGTTGCAGCGCCGCCTCGGCCGCGAGCCGCTCGCCCTCGGTACCGGCACCTGCGAACAGCGCCTCGATCTTGCGCAGCTTGTCGCGCAGCCGTGCATCACCGGTCATGCGCCCTCCCCGTGATGGAAGGCGCGCGACCCGGACGCCGGGATATTCGCACTGCTGGCGTCAGCCCTTGGCGTCGCACACGAAGGCGCGCAGCACGCAATCCTTGCCGCCATGCAGGTAGCACTGCCGAAGCGCATGGTTCTGCGCGGGCCCCAGCCGGGCCGCAGTCGCAAAGCCGTAGGAACCGCACATATTCTTGACGTCGATCGCGAACGCCGCGCAATTGCGGCTCACGGCCGCAACCACCTTGCAATCGCCCTCGCACTTGCGCAGCGCAGCATTGCGCGCCACCTGATCGACCGCAAAATCGAATGCAAAGCCATAGGCCCCGCAGGCGCCGATCGCGAGCGCGCCTGCCGCCCGCGCCGCCGCAAGCGGCGCCAGCACGAGGCTCGCCGCCATCAGCGCGCGCGCCATCGCCGAACCGAATGGAATCATGGGACAGCCCCTCCCCCGAGGAACGTCCCATGCTACCCCGCAAGCGTTGCGAGTTGGTGAATTCGCGCGCATCGACACGCAACAAAATCATGCCCCTTCGATCTCGGCCTTGACGCCGCGCAGCGCCTCCGGCGTGTCGACGTCGACGAGCGCGGCCTTGCCGGTGACCGGCACCTCGACCACCGCCTCGGCATAGCGGCTGATGAGATGGCGCGCGCCCACGTCACCCTCGATCGCCATCAGGTCCGGAAAGAAGCGCCGCGACCACAGCACCGGATTGCCGCGCTTGCCATCAATGGTCGGCATCACCGCCAGCGCGCCCTGCTCGGGCGCGAACGCTGCGATCAGGCGATCGATCAGCGCGGCGTCGACCTGCGGCATGTCGCCGAGGCACACGATCGCGCCGTCGGCCTCAGCCGGCACGGCCGCGATGCCGGCGCGCAATGAGCCGCCAAGCCCTTGCGCAAAATCGGGATTGTGCACGAGCCGCACCGGCAGGCCTTTGAGCGCCGCCTCCACCCGCTCGCGCTCATGCCCGGTCACCACGATGACCGGCTTGGCGCGCGAGACGAGTGCCTGCTCGGCCGCGATGCGAACCAGCGGCCGGCCGCCGATCTCGGCCAGGAGCTTGTTGGAGCCGCCCATGCGGGTCGAGCGGCCGGCGGCCAGCACGAGCGCCGCGATGTTGTGTCCGGTGGCCGCAACCGGCTCGTCGCGCGGCTGCGGGCGGGTGACGATTTCCATCAGCAGCCCGCCGACGCCCATGCCGGCGATGCTCTCGCGCGGCACCGCAAGGCCTGCGAGCAACCGCATCAGCACCCAATCGAATCCGTTCTCCTTGGGCGAGCGCGCGCAGCCGGGCGCGCCCAGCACCGGCTTGCCGCGCACCTGCGCCATGAGAAGGAGATTGCCCGGATCCACTGGCATGCCGAAATGCTCGACCGTGCCGCCGACCGCGGCCACCGCCGCCGGAATGGCATCACGCCGGTCGGCGATGGCGGAGGCGCCGAACACGATGACGAGTTCCGCGCCCTCGCGCAGCACCTCCTCGATCGCCTTGGCGATCGCGGCCTGCTCGTGGGCGACGCGCCGCTCCGCCACGATCGAAGCGCCTGTAGGCGAAAGGCGCTCAGCGGTGACCTTGAGCGTCTTTTCAATCACTTTGGCTGCGAGCCCCGGCAGCACGGTCGAGACCACGCCGACCTTGCGGATGCGATAGGGCGCGACCTGAATGAGCGGCGCCTTGGTGCGCGCGACCGCGACCGCGGCGTCACGCACCGCGCCCGCGACCGCAAACGGAATGATCTTGACGGTCGCGATCATCTCGCCTGCAACCACCGGCTTGAACGCCGGCAGCGTCGCGAAGGTGACCGCTTCGTCGATCAAGTTGAGGCAATCGATCGCGGTCTTGTCGACCACCAGCACGCCCGGGGCATCGGCGAACAGATTGGCACGACCGGTGAACGCGCGATCGACGCGCACGCCCTCGCCCGCGACCGCCGCCGCGATCTCGGCCGCGGCCTGATCCTCCGATACGTCGCCCGGCTCGAGCCGCGCCACCATGATCTCGCCGACGTCGGCTCCGCGCAGCGCCGCCACCTCCGCCGGCCCGATCACGGTCCCCTTCTTGAGCACCAGCCCGGCCTTGCGGATCGAATGGACTGCGATGCCGCCTTCCGCCTCGCCGACCGGTACCGGCCCGAATTTCATGACTTGGGCTCCCGCGGCGGCTTGGCACCCTGGCGCAATCGCGCGGTGATCTCGCCCATGATCGCGACTGCGATCTCGGGCGGCGACACGGCCGAGATGTCCAATCCGATCGGCGCATGAATGCGTCCGAGCGCGACCTCGCTCTGGCCCTGCGCTTTCAGCCGCTCGAGGCGGCGTGCGTGCGTCTTCTTCGAGCCAAGCGCACCGATATAGAAGCAGTCGCGCGCCAGCGCGTGCAGGAGCGCCGGATCGTCGATCTTGGGATCATGCGTGAGCGCGACGAAGGCGGTGTAGTGATCGACATTGAGCGGCGGCAGCGCCTCATCGGGCCACTGCGCGATCACCTTGACGTCGGGAAAGCGCTCGTCGGTCGCGAACGCAGTGCGCGGATCCACAATGACGACGTCATAGCCCAGGAGCTTGGCGATCGGCGCGAGCGCCTGACTGATATGCACTGCCCCGGTGATCACCAGCCGCGGCGGCGGCACGTGCACGGTCAGGAACACCCGGCCCTGTGGCGTCTCCTCCATGCCGCTCTTGCCGCTGCGCACGTGCTTGTCGATGACATCGCGCAGCGGATCGCTCGCGATGTCCGCGGCCTTGACCAGGCGCTGCTCGCCACTCGCCACATCGGTGACGACAACCGCGGCGCGGCGCGCGGCACGCTCGGCGTTGAGCGACTTGAGGATGTCGAATTTCACGTTAATCCACCTTTTCCACGTAGACCCGGATGGTGCCGCCGCAGGAGAGCCCGACCTTCCAGGCGGCCTCGTCGGCGACGCCGAACTCGAGCGTCTTCGGCTTGCCGCTCTCGATCACGTCGATCGCCTCGGTAACGACCGCGCCCTCGACGCAGCCGCCCGACACAGAGCCGAGGAAGTTGCCCTCCTGATCGATCACGAGGTTCGAGCCGACCGGGCGCGGCGCCGAGCCCCAGGTCTCGATCACGGTCGCGAGCGCAACGCCGCGGCCCTGCTTGCGCCAGTCTTCGGCGGCCTTGAGGATGTCTTCGTCGCGGGCGAGGGTTTCCATTTGGCCTTCTCCATCGTGACCGCCGGGTCCGGCGGCCCACTTCGTCATTCATATGTACCACGGGACTTGCATCTTGCACCGTCATGCCCGCGCCTCTCGCGGGCATCCACGTCTTGAAAGTCCCGCAACACCAAAGACGTGGATGGCCGGGACAAGCCCGGCCATGACGATGCGGCAAGTCATAGCCGCCATTCTTAGATGGATGGTCCGCTTCAGCTCGACAATGGCCATTACGCCACCTTTTGCAGCCACGCCCTGGGGTCGCCGCCCCGTGTACCATCGGCCGAGAGCGCGCGCACCAGCTCCTGCATGGATTCCAGATTGTGAATGGGCCGCAGCTCGTCGACGTGCGGCAGCATCGATCTTATGCCCTTGGCCTTGGGCTCGAAGCCGGCGAAACGCAAGAGCGGGTTGAGCCAAATGAGCCGCCGGCAGGAGCGGTGCAGGCGATCGGTCTCGAATTCCAGCCGCTCGCCGCCGTCGCGCTCGAGCCCGTCGGTGATGAGCAGCACGACCGCGCCCTGGGTGAGCACGCGTCGCGCCCACTGCTTGTTGAACACGCGCAGCGAGGTCGCGATGCGGGTGCCGCCCGACCAGTCGGCGACGCTTGCCGAGACCGCAGCAAGCGCCTCGTCGGGATCCTTGCGCCTGAGCGCGCGGCTGACATTCGTGAGCCGCGTGCCGAACAGGAACGTGTGCACGCGCTTGCGCGCATCGGTCACGGCATGAAGAAAATGCAGGAACAGGCGCGTGTACTGGCTCATCGACCCGGAAATGTCGAGCAGCGCCACGATCGGCGGCGCCTTGCGGCGCGGGCCGAGATACTTGAGGTCGATGACCGCGCCGCCCGCCTTCAGGCTGGCGCGCAGCGTACGGCGGATGTCGATGAGATGGCCGCGCCGGCTCGGCGCGAGCCGCCGCGTCTTCACCTCGTCGAGCGAGAGAACGAGCCGCTTGATCGCTTCCTTGGCGGCCGCGATCTCGGCCGCCGTCATCTGCGCGAAGTCTTTCCTTTGCAGCAGCTCGCGGTCGGAGACGGTGAACGTGGCGTCGGCCTCCTCCTCGGGCTTGCCTCGCTCGCTCTCCGGCAGCCCCGCGAACAGGGCCTCCTCGATGCGGCGCGCGCCAGGCTTGGCCGCCTCCTCCTGCCGCGGCGGCGCCTGCGGCAGCAGCGCGGCCATGAGCTTGTCGAGATAGCCGCGACGGCGGAAGAACATGCGGAACGCCTGATCGAACAGCAACGAATGCTCGTGCCGTTTCACGAACACGGCGTGCAGCGTCCAGTAGAAATCCTCGCGCGCGCCGACGCCGGCAACCTTCACCGCCGTGAGCGCATCCATCACCGCGCCGGGGCCGACCGGAATGCCGGCGGCGCGCAGCGCGCGCGCGAAGTAGACGATGTTTTCGGCGAGGCGGCCGTCGGCCATCAAAGTCACTCCGCGGCGCGCAGCTCCGCGCGCACCTCGTCGAGCAACTCCTTCACCTTGGTGCCCTCGAAGCGCGCGATGTCGTCCTGATACTTGAGCAGCACGCCGAGCGTGTCGGAGACCGTCGCCGGGTCGAGCGCCACCACGTCGAGCTCGGCGAGCGCGGCCGCCCAGTCGAGCGTCTCGGCAACGCCGGGCGACTTGAACAAATCCTGCTTGCGCAGCGCCTGCACCACATGCACGACCTGCTCGGAGAGCGCCTTGCTGATGCCCGGCACCTTGGCGCGCACGATCGCCAGCTCGCGCTCGGCGGTCGGATAGCCGACCCAGTGATAGAGACAGCGGCGCTTGAGCGCGTCATGGATCTCGCGTGTGCGATTGGAGGTGATGACGACGATCGGCGGCGACGCCGCCTTGATGGTGCCGAGCTCGGGGATGGTCACCTGGAAATCGGCGAGCACCTCGAGCAGGAACGCCTCGAACGCCTCGTCGGCGCGATCGAGCTCGTCGATCAGCAGGACCGGCGCGCCTGCGGTGTCGGGCTCGAGCGCCTGCAACAGCGGCCGCTTGATCAGGAAGCGCTCCGAGAACACGTCGTGCTCGAGCCGCGCGCGGTCACCTTCGCCCTGCGCTTCCGCCACCCGGATCGCGATCATCTGGGCGGCGTAGTTCCATTCATACACCGCCGCCGCGACGTCGAGACCTTCGTAGCACTGCAGCCGGATCAGGCGGCGACCAAGCGTGCTCGCCAGGACCTTGGCGATCTCGGTCTTACCGACGCCGGCCTCGCCTTCGAGAAACAAGGGGCGGCCCATGCGCAGCGCCAGGAACAGCACGGTGGCGAGCGAGCGATCGGCGAGATAGCTGGCGGCGCCAAGCAGATCGAGCGTTGCGTCGATCGAGGAAGGCAAAGGATTCTGAGGTTGCGTCATGATCGCCACCTATAGCGGGTCCGGGCCAGACTTGTCCTGCGCCGCGCGGTCCGCGCCGGGCGCGGCCCATCGTCGAGGGCGCCCGGGCACCCCCTCCGCGAGCCGTCCTGGCGATCGCTGGTTTAACAACGATCTCATTGATTTTATTGAATAAGTCATCGTTGGGTTCGTGTTGGCCAAAATCGGCTGCGGGCTTTTCGCCGAGGGCCGCGAGCGCCCGGATCGCAAACTTTCGGCGCGAGCGCGCGCGGCGCTCATAGCGGTCGAGGCTTGCCGCCCGCCTGATGGAGTCGGCGGGGTCGGGCGCACGTGCCAGTACACCAGCACGCTCGCGATCGCCGCGAAGAAGCACCATACCGAGATGTAGGCCTGGTGGAACGACACGTAGGCAAAACCGAATCCGATCAGGATCACCAGCGCCAGGCATTGCACCTGCTTGTGCGATGACAGGACGAGCGAGATGGTGGTCGCCACCACGTAGGGCGCTTCGATTCCAGTCGGATAGTGATTGCCGTTCCAGTAGACGATGTGGCCGCTGCCGACCGATGCCTCATACGGATGTGCGAGCATCATCGCGAGCAGATAGGCCGACAGCGCGACGCCGATCACGAGGCAGCACGCGATGAGGATTTTCCGGCGTCGCTCCGGCTCGATGAGCAGCGCTGCAAGCGGCGCATAGATTGGCCAGAATATCTCGGCGTAGCCCTGGAACGCGTGCACGAGGATGCCGCGCAACGCGCCGGGCGCAGGGGCAGCGAGATCGAGCCAGAGGAAGCCCTCCACGATCTGCTGCAGCGAGAACAGCAGCGGGAACGCGGCAAGCGCCAGCAGGCGCGGATCATGCTTCGGCACCGTTGAGCGCAGCGTGACAACGCCGACGCTGCCGATCACCGCCGCCGCCGAGAAGCTTGCCGTCGCGGAGAAGCACATGGCGGCGCCTTTTGAAGGAGAAGCGGCGGAGAGCCGCGTGAGGGGATTGATGCTGCGGTCCCAACTTGATCGACTCACGCTTGTCTCATTCCGCGAAAGCGAGAATACACGCCCCCGCAATGCTTGCGCGAGGACGGACGGTGAGTGCCCTGACAGTATAAGCGGCTGACCGTAGAGTTTCAGAGACTCTACCGCTTCGTCCCGGGCACCGATCCGGTCACGGCCGGCGGCTCGACCGGCACGACTTCGATGCCATGCTCGCCGGCGCGCTCGATCGCCCGTTTGACCAGCCCGGAGCCACGGGCGGCCTCGAGAAACTCGCTGATATAGGCAAGCCGCCCGGTCTGATCCTTGGGTACCGCCATTGATTGCAGGTTCTCGCCATAGCGGCCGTCGAGCACACGCGCGCCGGGAAGCTTGTGCGCGTATTCGAGCAGCGGCGGGCGTGGCGACGCCCAGGCCTCGGCGCGACCGCTGCGCAACAGCTCGAACGCCTCGTCGGGGATTTCGACATCGACGATCTCGGCCTGCTTGACGATGCGGCGCAGCGCGAGCGTCGAGGCATGGTTGCGCACGGCCGCAATGCGGACGCCGGGCTTGTCGATGTCGGCGATGGCGCGGCCCGGGGAATTCGCCGGCACCATCAGGGTGAACGGCACCATGATGTAAGGCGGCGTGAAGCCGACATCACCGGTGCGATTGGGAACGAAGCCCAGAAAGCCCGCGTCGCACGCATTTGCTTGCAAGCATTCCACGAGCTTGGGCGGCGACGGATGGCCGACGAGCTCGACCTTGACACCAAGCTGCGTCCCAAGCGCCTCGGCGATCTGCACAATCACGGCGCCGGTGCCGTGGCCGCGGATCTCGCCGGTCGCCGGATCCTTGACGAACTGCGGCAGGTGCAGCCCGACCCGGATCTTGCCCGCGCGCGCAATGTCGGCGACGCGGGGATCAAGGCTCGGCTGCTGCTGCGCGTTGGCGCTTGCCGCCGCCGACACGAGCGCAAGGGCTGTGAGCAATGCGCGATGTCCTATCATGCGTCCCCCATTGCCGATCATACGACCGGGCAATTTTCTCTACCTGTCGTCCCCGCGAAGGCGGGGACCCATACGTCCAGGCAATGTACCACGACCGGCGAAAGTTCGAGAACTCGGTGGCTATGGGTCCCCGCCTTCGCGGGGACGACAGGTAGACAGATACGAAGCCGATCGATTTCCATCACTCCGTGTCAGGCCGCTCCACCGCCTTGGCGACTGCCCGGCGCGCCAGCACGCCGACGAGATGCGCGCGATACTCGGCGCTGCCATGGATATCGCTGCCCATGCCTTCGGGGCCGATGCTCATGCCCTCGAGCGACTTGGGCCCAAAGCGCTTCTTGAGCGCCTCCTCGAACGCGGACACGCGGAACACGCCGTTATTGCCCGCGCCGGTCACCGCCACGCGGTTCTCGGAGCTGCGCTTGGCCACAAACACGCCGACCAGCGCATAGCGCGAGGCCGGATTGGGAAACTTGATGTAGGCGGCCTTACTGACCTTGGGGAACTGCACCTTGGTGATGATCTCGTCGGCCTCGAGCGCGGTCTCGAACAGGCCCTTGAAGAAGTCGTCGGCCTCGATGCGCCGCTTGTTGGTGATGATGGTGGCGCCGAGCCCGAGGCAGGCGGCCGGATAGTCGGCGTTGGGATCGTTGTTGGCGATCGAGCCGCCGATGGTGCCGCGATGGCGCACGGCCGGATCGCCGATCATGCCGGCAAGGTCGGCAAGCGCCGGGATCGCCGCCTTCACGACCGCGGAGTTCGCAACCTCGTAGTGGGTGGTGAGCGCCCCGATGGTGACCGAGCGCGCGCCCTCCTCGATGCCGGTGAGGCCTTCGATCTGCGACATGTCGATGATGTGCTTGGGCCCGGCGAGCCGCAGCTTCATCGTCGGAATCAGCGTGTGCCCGCCGGCGAGAAGCTTCGCCTCCTCCTGCCGTTGCAGCAGGCCCGCCGCCTGCCGCACCGTGGTCGGGCGATGAACCTTGAATGCGTACATTGTTGTTTCTCCTACGCCGCCTTGCGGCTGTTGCCAGTCTTTTGCAATGCCGACCACACCGTCTGCGCTGTCGCCGGCATGGTCAGATTCTCCGTTCCGATCGCGTCCGTGATGGCGTTGATGACGGCGGCGGGCGCCGCGATCGCGCCGGCCTCGCCGCAGCCCTTGATGCCGAGCGGATTGCCCGGGCACCGGGTCGCGGCGGTGTCGATCTTGAAGCTCGGCAGGTCGTGCGCGCGCGGCATGCAATAGTCCATCAGCGAGCCGGTCACGAGCTGGCCGTTGTCGTCATAGACCGCATGTTCGCACATCGCCTGGCCGACGCCCTGGGCGATGCCACCATGCACCTGGCCTTCGACAATCATCGGATTGATCACGGTGCCGAAGTCGTCGACCGCCGTCCACGCGGAGATCTCGGTGATGCCGGTCTCGGGATCGACCTCGACCTCGCAGATGTGGCAGCCGGCCGGAAACGTGAAGTTGGTCGGATCGTAGAACGCGCCTTCCTTGAGGCCGGGCTCGAGCTCGGCGCCGGTGAACTTGTGCGCGATATAGGCGTTGAGCGCGACATCGCCCCAGGCCGCCGACTTGTCGGTGCCGGCGACCGTGAAGGTGCCGTCCTTGAACACGATGTCGCCTTCGGCCGCCTCCAGCATGTGGGCGGCGACCTTCTTGGCCTTGGTCTCGATCTTGTCGAGCGCCTTGACGACCGCCGAGAGCCCGACCGCGCCGGAGCGCGAGCCGTAGGTGCCCATGCCGAACTGCACCTTGTCGGTGTCGCCATGCACGACACTGACGTTGTCGATCGGGATGCCGAGCCGCTCGGAGACGACTTGAGCAAAGGTGGTCTCGTGGCCCTGGCCGTGCTGGTGACAGCCGGTGAGGAGCTCGACCGAGCCGGTCGGGTTGACGCGGACCTCGGCCGATTCCCAGAGACCGACGCCGGCGCCGAGCGAGCCCACCGCCTGCGAGGGCGCAATCCCACACGCCTCGATATAGGTCGAGAAGCCGATGCCGCGCAGCTTGCCGTGGCGCGCCGCGTCGCGCTTGCGCTTGCCGAAGCCTTTGAGGTCGGCGAGCTCGATTGCCTTCCTGAGCGCGCCCGGATAATCGCCGGCGTCGTAATTCATGATCACCGGCGTCTGGTGCGGGAAGCTTCTGATGAAGTTGCGCCGCCGCAGCTCGACCGGATCGAGCGCAAGCTCGCGCGCGCCGACCTCAACCAGCCGCTCGACCACGAAGGTCGCCTCCGGCCGACCGGCGCCGCGATAGGCGTCGACCGGCACGGTGTTGGTATAGACCGCGTCGACCTCGCAATAGATCGCCTCGATATCGTACTGGCCCGACAACAGCGTGGCGTAGAGATAGGTCGGGATCGAGGACGAGAAGGTCGACATGTAGGCGCCGAGATTGGCGATGGTCTTGACCTTGACGCCAGTGATCTTGCCGCCTGCGTCGAACGCCATCTCGGCGTGGGTAACGTGGTCGCGGCCATGCGCGTCGGCGAGGAACGCCTCGCTGCGATCGCAGACCCATTTCACCGGGCGGCTGACGCGCTTTGCGGCCCACAGCGCCACCACCTCCTCGGGATAGATGAAGATCTTGGAGCCGAAGCCGCCGCCGACGTCGGGGGCGATCACGCGCAGCTTGTGCTCAGGCGCCATGCCGACGAAGGCGGAGATCACGAGCCGCGCCACGTGCGGATTCTGCGTCGTGTTCCAGAGCGTGAAGCTCTCGGTGCCCTGGTCGTATTCGCCGATCGCGGCGCGCGGCTCGATCGCGTTGGGCACCAGCCGGTTGTTGACGATATCGAGCCGGGTGACATGCTTGGCGCCCCGCAGCGCAGCCTCCACCGCCTTGGCGTCGCCGAGCTGCCATTGATAGATGGTGTTGCCGGGCGCGATGGCGTGGATCTGCGGCGCGCCCTTGTCTTGCGCCTTGGCGGGATCGACCACGGCCGGCAGCACCGCGTAGTCGACCACAACCGCCTCGGCGGCGTCCTTCGCCTGCGCAAGCGTCTCGGCGATCACGACCGCGACCGGGTCGCCAACATAGCAGGCCTTGCCGGTGGCGAGCGCCGGGTGCGGCGCCATCTTCATCGGCGAGCCGTCCTTCGAGTGGATCATCCAGCCGCAGACAAGATTGCCGATCTTGTCGGCGGCAAGCTCGGTGCCGGTGAGTACCGCGAGCACGCCCTCCCGCGCCATCGCGGCTTTGCCATCGATGCGCGTGATCGTCGCGTGCGCGTGCGGCGAGCGCACGAACACGGCAAAGACCTGCCCCGGCCGACTCACATCGTCGGTGAAGTGGCCGCGCCCCGTGATGAAACGCTGGTCTTCCTTGCGGCGGACCGCCGCACCGATCCCGGTCGCGCTCATGGCAAGCCTCCCCTGAGGACTTGAGCCTGTCTACTTCGGCGCTCCGCTCATGGCCTTGGCGCCCGCCGCGATCGCCTTCACGATGTTGTGGTAGCCGGTACAGCGGCAGATGTTGCCTTCCAGCTCATGGCGAATGGTGTGCTCGTCGAGATCGTTGCCCTTACGGTTCACGATGTCGACTGCCGACATGATCATGCCCGGCGTGCAATAGCCGCACTGCAGCCCGTGGTTCTCGCGGAACGCCTCCTGCATCGGATGCAGCGGACCGTTCGGCTCGGCGAGACCCTCGATGGTGGTGATGTTGGCGCCCTCGACCTGCCAGGCGAAGACGGTGCAGGACTTCATCGCCTTGCCGTTCACATGCACCACGCAAGCGCCGCACTGCGAGGTGTCGCAGCCCACATGCGTGCCGGTGAGCCGCAGGTTGTCGCGCAGGAATTGCACCAGCAGCGTGCGCGGATCGACGTCACCGGTGACGGCTTTGCCGTTCACCGACATCGCGACGGCGGACATGGATACCTCCTAGAATTTGGGCCCAAACGCCCTGTTTTTGGCGCTGCCGGCCGGAGCCGGCCGCAGATTGAGTGGAAATCCGGCCGATTTTGCCCGGTTTTTCAACTTATAACAAGGCGAGTTCTGGACCCGGTAGGTATCGGCGGTCAAGCCCGATCGCGGTCGCAGCCTTGGCCCATATGGGCTATTTCGGCGCAACCGCGGCGGCGAAGTTCACGAAGAAGTCGTCGGCCGTCTTCTTGGCGGCGCTGTTGATCAGACGCTGGCCGAGCTGGGCGAGCTTGCCGCCGATCTGCGCCTCGACGTCATAGGAAAGAAGCGTGCCGCCGTCCTTGTCGGAGAGCGATACCTTGGCGTTGCCCTTGGCAAATCCGGCGACGCCGCCCTCGCCCTCGCCCACGATCCGGTAGCTGTTGGGCGGATCGAGATCCATGAGCCGCACCTTGCCCTTCCAGCGCGCTTTCACGGGACCGACCTTGACGCTGGCGACGGCCTGGAATTCCGTGTCCGAGTTCTTGTCGAGCAGCTCGCAGCCCGGGATACAGACCTTCAGCACCTCCGGATCGTTCAGCATCGCCCAGACTTTATCGCGGGTTGCAGAGAGTTGGACCTCTCCGTTCATGGTCATCGCCATCGGCGCCGGTCTCCATTGTTGTGCAGCAGGTATTAGGCGCTGACCGCCCACGAGAAAAGCCCCTTTCGAGGCCATGCGGCCCTGACCCCGCGGAACCGCAATCCTTGGGTGACCCGTTTGAGTGACTCTTGGGTGACTCTGGGGGGTTGGCGACGCGCCTGCCGGTCGGTAAACGTGGCGCCCAGCATGTCCAGCGCGCCCTTGCCCTCCTCGCTCTCGACCTCGTTGGCCTCGACCGCCACGATGCGCGCGCTCGTCGCGGAGCGATCCCGGATTCAGCGCATCCTCGATTTCGAGGTCGCGCTGGCGCGCGCGCAGGCCGCCCTCGGCGTCGTCCCGGCCCTCGCCACCGACAAGATCGCGGAAGCCGCGCGCGCGGAACGCTACGACCCGGCAGCGCTCGGCGCGGACGGCGCTGCCGGCAGCCCGGTGGCTGCGCTCCTGAGCGCGCTGACCGCGGAAGTCGCGAGGATCGATCCCGAAGCCGCCCGCGTCGTGGGCTTTGGCGCCAGCGAGCAGGACGCGCTCGACACCGCGCTCACCCTGGAGCTGCGCGAAGCGATCGACCTTTTGACGACCGACCTCAATCGCGCCATCGACGGCTTCACCCAGCTCGCCGGACGCCATCGTCGCACCGCCGCGGTCGGCCGTGTCGGCCTGCAGCAGGCGCTGCCGATCTCATTCGGGCTCAAGGTCGCAGGCTATGCGGCCGCGCTATCGCGCTCGCGCGAGCGGCTGCGCCGGCTGCGCAAGGAGGCGCTGGTGCTGCAGTTCGGCGGCGTCGCCGGCACGCTCGCGGCGTTCGGCGAGAACGGCCTCAAGGTCTCGGAGCGGCTCGCGGCGCTGCTCGACCTGGCCCTGCCCGAGGCGCCCTGCCATGGCCACAGCGATCGCGTGGCGGAGGTGGCCGCCGCGTTCGCGATCCTCACCGGCACCTGCGGCAAGATCGCGCGCGACGTCGCCTTGCTCGGGCAGACCGAGATCGCCGAAGCCGCCGACACCGTCGGCCAGAGCGGCGGCGCCCCGACCGGCAAGCGCCGGCTCGCAACCGCAGCCGCCGCGATCAGCGCCGCCACCATCGCACCGGGCCTCCTCGCCGCCATCGTGGCCGGCCAGATGCAGGAGCACGAAGGTGGCGTTGGCGGCGCGCAGGCACAGTGGCAGGCGTTTCCGCCGCTCCTGCTCGTGACAGCGAGCGCGCTTGGCGCGGTCGCCGACATCGCGCAACGCCTCGACGTCGATGCGGAGCGCATGCGCGACAACCTCGACCACACCCAGGGCCTGGTCATGGCGGAAGCCGTGACCACCGCGCTGGCCGCCAAGATCGGGCGCGAGCAGGCCGCGCGGCTCATCGACGAGGCCGGCCGCAAGGCGCTCGCGGAGAAGCGCCACCTCAGCATCATCCTGGGCGAGGATCCGCGCGTGACCGCTGCGATGACGCCGGGCGAGCTTGCCCGCGTGTTCGAACTGCTCAGCTATCAGGGCGTCGCGCAGACCTTCCTCGACCGCATCGTCGGCTCGCTCAGCCGCTCGGCGCGACGACTGTAGTGTGTAGTGTGGAGGCCCCAATGCCCATCATCAACGCCGACGGCTGCCCGATCCACGTCGTGATCGAAGGCCCCGAGAATGCGCCCGTCCTGATGCTGTCGAACTCGCTCGGCACCACGCATGCGATGTGGCAGCCGCAGGTCGCGGCCTTCACGCAGCATTTCCGGCTTGTGCGCTTCGATCGGCGCGGCCATGGCGGCTCCGGCGTGTCCAAAGGCCCCTACACGATGGATGGGCTCGCGCGCGACGCGCTCGCGGTGCTCGATGGGCTTGGCCTCAAGAAGGCCAACTGGTGCGGCCTGTCGATGGGCGGGATGGAAGGCATGTGGCTCGGCGCCAACGCGCCCGAGCGGTTCGAGCGCATCGTGCTGTGCAACACCTCGAGCTATTTCGCAGACAAGAAAATGTGGGAGGACCGCCTCCGGTTTGCACGCGAAAAGGGCCTCGCCGCCATGGTCGGCGCCAACATGGAGCGCTGGTTCACCAAAGGCTTCCGCGAGCGCGAGCCCAAGGCCATCGCCTGGATGAGCGAGATGTTCGTGGCAACACCGCTTGAGGGCTACATCGCCTGCGCCGAAGCGGTGCGCGACATGGACCACCGCGCCCTGTTGCCGAAGATTTCGGTACCCACCCTCGTCATCGCCGGCCGCCATGACCCGGCGACCACGTTACCGGCCGGCGAATATCTGCGTGACCACATTCCGGGCGTGGCGTTCACCGTGCTCGAGGCGGCCCACATCTCCAATGTCGAGCAGCCGGCGGCGTTCAGTAGTGCGGTGCTGGAGTTCCTGCTTCGGCGTTAGGATCAGCCGCGCCGGCCAGCGCCGAAACTACTGTCGTCTCCTCGATATGCCGCTCGATCGTGATCACGATCAGCGCCCCTGCCACCAGGAGAAGCTGCGCCACATGCGCCTGGGTGGCCGCGGCGGGGTCGAAGGCGAGCGCCGGCATGATCCAGATCGCGACTGTCGCAACCGCAAGCACGAGCACCGTGTCGGTCGTGGCACGATCGGGCGCGCGCTCGCCAATGACCGCGCGGGCAAATTCGATCACGTAGGCCACCAGCGACGCCACCACCACAAGCTTGAAGGCGGCCAGCCAGTTGGCCGCGTCGAGCAGCCGATCGGGCGGGAGATCGAGCACCATCCGCAGCCGGATCGCGGCGGCGGCGTGGAGCGGGTCGGTCAGTCCGGCATAGGGTGAAATCAGCGCCTTGACAGCGTCCATCCCCCAGGCCGGCGCGAAATAACACGCTGCCAACGCCAGATTGTAGGGTCCAAGACGTGTCCCAATGGCTTTGCTCCCCATGGCTTTGTCTCCCCGACGCGGGGGCAGACGCAAAGCGACGCCGCCGCCCAGCGGGCCTACGCCCGCACGTGCGGGGTCTCAATCGAAACCATTTGTTAACCTTAATTGTGGCGGCGGGCTTACACCCGCTTGTAGGCGCGCTCGTGGTAGACCAGCGCCGGCCCGTTCGGTCCAAGCCGCACCGCTTCGACCGCACCGTAGAACACATTGTGGCTTGCAACGGCCCGCACCTCGATGATGCGGCAGTCGAACGCCACGACCGCGGAGGCCAGTACCGGGCTGCCGGTCGCGAGCACGGTCCACTCGCCGGTCGCAAACCGTTCCGAGCCCTGCACGCCGGTGCGTCCCGCAAAGATGTCGGCGATTTCGGCGCCGCGGTCGCCCAGGGTGTTGACGCAGAATACGCCGTTCTCCACCACCACCGGGTTGGTCTGGCTGCGCCGGTTGAGGCACATCAGCACCGTCGGCGGAGCATCGGACACCGAGCACACGGCGGTCGCGGTCGCACCGGTCTTGCCGCCCGGTCCTGCCGTCGTGATCACGTGCACGGCGGCGCCGAGCCGGCTCATCGCCTCGCGAAAGGCCGAAGCCTCGACGGTGCGCACGGGCGCAGGCCCCACCACCGTGAAGGCACCGTCCATGGCATCGTCGGGACGCTGGTCGAACCAAGTCATGGTGTCATCCTAGTGCCGCCGATTTGAAGTTCCTACACCAGATGCAGCAAACTCGGATAGGAACTTCAAATCGAAAAGCGGCACTAGAATCATAGAGTTGCTAGTGCCCTTTGTTTCCGAAGTTCGTGTCAGAGGGTGCTGCGACGTATCACGAACTTCGGAAACGGGGCACTAGTGCCGCCGATTTCAAGTTCCTACAGCGTTACGGCCAACAACGTGAACCTCGTGCCTCCTGAAAAATCCTGTCAGGTCTTGCCCCCGCCAGGGAGAGAAGGCCGGTGGGCACCAAGCACACATGACCCATGCCCATCTGCACCCATGCCCATCTGCGGTTGGATGCGTGGATCGATGCAACGGTTCCCCCCATGCCATTGCCGTCGCCATGGAGGCATCCTGGTAGTCCAGCGCGCAAATGTCACTATTCTCATTGGCGAAATATTATGGGAGAAAACCAATACCTCTGAAAATCTGAAGGGATTTTTTTGAATCGTCTTTATTCTGGTCGGTTTCTCGCACAAGACTCTCGTGCAAGAATCAAAGTCAAATCGAAGTCAGAATGAAGCCTAATTACAACAAGTAACGTTGAAATTTTGGGGAAGCGACGGCACCGCCGAGGGACATCCATGAACACACTTTATGATGTTCTGGGCGTGGCTTCGCATGCCAACGAGAAGACAATCAGGACAGCATTTCGCAAGGCTGCCAAATCGTTTCATCCTGACCTCAATGCCGGCAACCCGACCGCCGAGCTGCAGTTCCGACAGCTCGTCGCCGCCTACGAGTTGCTGAAGAACCCGCAGCAGCGGGAAGCGTACGACCAGCAACTGAAAGTGGATCGGCGCGCGCGGGTCCGGCGCGTCGCCTCACCCATCATCTCCGGTCTGGTGAGCGGGAGCATTGTTGCGCTCGCGATGTGGCTCTTGAACACGTCAAAGCCACCGGAGCCTGCGCAGACGCCACGCCTTGCGGTCGCGGAGGTTGACGAACCCGCGGGCCAGCGAGCACCCGCCGCCGAAAGCACTCGCAAGGATGACGAGGGCCGCGAGAGTGCGGTGGCTGCCGCCCTCGCTAGGGACCAAGACTTCCCGGACGACCAGCCCCGGCAGTTCGCCGGCCGGTCTCCAATCGCCTCGCAGCCTGACGTGCAGACACCGCTTGCAAGGGAGTTGGAGCGCGTGCGGGCAGCCGGCGACGCGATGGCAATCTGGGAATTCGCCGTCCGCAATCCGGGCACACCAGAAGCCGAGCTCGCACGGGCGAGACTCCTCACCCTGATCGAAACGGCGGATAATGTGTTCCTGCTGCAGGTTCTGCGGATCGGCGCACCGGACGCGATCGCCGAACGCGCGCGCCAGCGCCTTGCGCGACTTGGCGTACCGGCCGCTACCGACGAGGCAGCCTCCCCCGATCCGTCCTCCGGTCCGCTTGAGGAACGCGCGGTCAGTTTTATTTCTGCCCAGCTTGCCGCCTGGTCACCGGCCAACACTCGCAATCTGGCCGCCCTCACAAAAGCCTATGCCGATGAGGTCTATTACAACGGCAGCCTCAAGCCCCGACCGGCGGTCGTTCGCGACAAGCGCCGTCTCCTGGAACGCTCGCCCGAGCGGGTCTATGGCGTGCAGCCCGGCTCGATCAAGGCCGAGTGCAGCGCGACTCTGTGCCGGGTGAGCGGAATATTGGAATGGCAGGCACGCAGCGCCGCGCGCGCAACGGGCGGATCGGCGTCGACCGCGAGCGGAGCCACACAATTCGAATACGGCACCATCTTTTCCCGAGGCGCATTCAGCATCCTGAGCGAGAACAGCTCGGCCGTGAAGGCCGCCGTCGGCCAGGAGGCCAAGCAGGAATCGTCCAGGCAGGAATTGTCCAAGCAGGAGACGTCTACGCAGGAGACGTCTAAGCAGGAATCGCTGCCGGCCAATCCGTGATCGCCCCAGCGGTTGCGACCGCACCCGCACAGCCAATCTTGTACCAGCCGCGAGACGTACGGCTACGGTGTCCAGGTCTCTGACGTCGCGTCAAAG
>Ga0209797_10000587_pt1 | contig 18230 bp, 20 predicted proteins | sample DOMMetBare3Fresh_2_FD_187472 | JGI IMG/M metagenome (GOLD analysis project Ga0209797, IMG submission 187472) | Wetland sediment microbial communities from St. Louis River estuary, USA, under dissolved organic matter induced mercury methylation -... | ecosystem: Environmental > Aquatic >... | reverse complement strand
GGCGACCACCGGCACCCCTTGCCCGACGGCCATCGCGACGATGTCGGTCAGGTAGTACTCGCGCTGGGCGTTGTCGTTGGTCAGCGCGCCCACCCAGCGCCTGAGCATCGCGGTCGGCGCGGCCAGGATGCCGGTGTAGACCTCGCCGATCGCGCGCTGGGCGGCGGTGGCGTCCTTGTGCTCGACGATGCCCAGCACCCGGGCGCTGCCGTCCTCGCGCAGGATGCGGCCATAGCCGCCCGGATCGGCGAGCACGATCGTCAGCAGCGCCAGCTGCTCGCCGCCGCAGGCCTCGACCAGCGCCCGGGCGGTCTCGGCATCGATCAGCGGCACGTCACCGTTGAGGATCAGCGTGATTCCCTCCTGGCCCAGATGGGGCAGCGCCTGCGCGACCGCGTGCCCGGTGCCCAGTTGGGGCTGCTGGAGCACCGGGCGCGCGCCGTGGGCGACGACGATCGGATCGACGCGGTCGGCACCATGCCCGGTGACCACCGTGACCGGGTGCGGGCCCAGCCGCGCCGCGGTCTCCAGCACATGCTGCAGCAGCGGCTTGCCCGCCAGGCGGTGCAAGACCTTGGGCAGGTTTGACTTCATGCGGGTACCCTTGCCCGCTGCCATGATCACGATGTCGAGTGCCATGAGTCTGCTGCCGTCGTTTCGCTGGAAGTCGTGGATTGTCGCCCTGCTGCTGCCCTGCCTGGCGGCGTGCAGCACCGTGCGGCTGACCTATGGCCAGGGGCCGCTGCTCGCCTACTGGTGGCTCGATGGCTACGCCGACTTCAGCAGCGAGCAGTCGCCGCGGGTCAAGGACGCGCTGGCCGAGTGGTTTGCCTGGCATCGTGCCACCCAGCTTCCCGACTACGCGGCACTGTTGGCCGAGGTGCAACAGCAGGCCATGGACAAGGTCACGCCGGCACAGGTGTGCAAGGTCGTCGAGCAGGCCGAGCTACGCCTGGAGCGGGCCTTCGAGCAGGCCGTGCCGGCGGCGGCCGAGATCGTGCGCAGCCTGTCGATGGCCCAGTTGCGCCACCTGGAGCAGCGCTACGAGAAGGGCAACCGGGAACTGCAGCGCGAGCAGCTGCAGCGACCGGCCAGCGAGCGGCACGAGGCCACCCTCAAGCGCTGGCAGGAGCGCGCCGAGTCGTTCTACGGGCCCCTCGACGAGGCGCAGCGCCGCCTGCTTGCCGACGCACTGCCCGGCCTGCCCTTCGACGCCCAGATCTGGCTCGACGAGCGCCGGTCCCGCCAGCAGGACATCCTCGCCGGCCTGCGCCGAGCGCTCGCCGAGCGCGCCGACGCCGGCCCCGTGCAGGCCGCGCTGCGGGCTTTCGCGGCACAGCAGAAGCACTCGCCCCGCGCCGAGTACCGGGCCTATCGCCAGCGCCTGATGCAGGCCCAGTGCGAGCTGGTGGCGCGGCTGCACAACGCCGCGAGCAGCGCGCAGCGGCAGCGCGCGCTGGACAAGCTAAAGGACTGGGAAGACGACCTGCGGGCGCTGGCCCGCACAGGCAACGCCCTCAGGGTGCCACGGGCACCGTCACCCGGCGAGGGTTGATGCCCAGGGCCGGGAAGTCGAACAGCGCCGCCGCGTACAGCGACTTGAGCAGCGCGGGACCGCCGCCCTGGAAGCCTTCGTTGCTGGCCCGCGCTTCGTGGATCGGCTTGCCCGAGGCACGGTCGCGGATCAACACCGCGACCTCGCGTTCGTAGCGCGCCGACTCGATGCGCCAGGTGGCCCCCCAATACGGCCCCCGCCAAGGGGCGTGGCGCCAGGCGCCGAAGCCGCCGTGCCACCACAGCGGATCGTCCCAGGGCGAGCCCTCGGCGCGACTGACGCGGGCGCCGACCTGCACCAGGACCTCGGGTTCGGCGCCTGCGGCCGCCGGCTTGAAGCCGGCCTTCTCGAGCGCCGGCCGCGCCGCGTCTTCGAGCTGCTGCTGCAGCTCGGCCTGGGCCTGTTGCGAGGGCAGCCGCTCGAAGGCATAGCTGCCGGGCGCCCGGCCGCCGGGCCATTCGCCGAAGCTCGACACATCGGCCCAGACCTGGTTGACCGCGGCGCAGCCCGCCAGGCCCAGGGCCGCCGCGCCCGCGGCGAGCGCCCACAGCATGCGTCGATTCATCATCCTGCCTCCAGATGCCACCCGGCCCGTGTGTCCATCGGCCTCACGCGTCGAAGCGCAGACCGACCGTCGCGGTCGACCGGTCGGCGGGGCCATCGTCGTCATCGTCGAAGGCCCTGTCACCGCTCGCATCGGCCACCCCATCGGGTGTGATCGAGGCGAAGGGATAGAGGTTCCGGTCCATCAGGTGGGAGGGGGTGACGCGGGCCATCGCGGCGAGCATGTTGTCGATGCGGCCCGGGTGCTGGCGCTCCCACTCATGGATCATCTGCTTGATCTGCACGCGCTGCAGGTGCTGCTGGCTGCCGCACAGGGTGCAGGGAATGATCGGGAAGCGGCGGTGCGCGGCCCAGCGTCCGAGGTCGCTCTCGGCGACATAGGCCAGCGGCCGGATCACCACATGGCGACCGTCGTCGCTGACCAGCTTGGGCGGCATGCCCTTCATCCGGCCGCCGAAGAACATGTTCATCAGCAGCGTCACCACCATGTCGTCGCGGTGGTGGCCGAGGGCGATCCTGGTCGCACCGAGTTCGCGCGCGACGCGGTACAGCACGCCGCGCCGCAGCCGCGAGCACAGCGAGCACATCGTGCGCCCCTCGGGCACCAGGCGCTTGACCACCGAGTAGGTGTCCTGTTGCTCGATGCGGAAGGGCACCCCGCGGCCGGCCAGGTACTCGGGCAGCACATGGGCCGGGAAGCCGGGCTGCTTCTGGTCGAGGTTGACGGCGACGATGTCGAAGCCCACCGGCGAGCGCTGCCGCAGCCCGAGCAGGATGTCGAGCAGCGCGTAGCTGTCCTTGCCGCCGGACAGGCAGACCATCACTTTGTCGCCCTCGCCGATCATCGCGAAGTCGGCAATCGCCTGGCCCACCTGGCGGTGCAGGCGCTTGCCAAGCTTGTTGGCTTCGAAGGCTGCCTTGCGCGCCGACTTGTCGGCCACCAAGGCGGGATCGGCGACCGGGTTCACGCCGGCTCCTTCATGCCGAAGACCTCGCAGCCCACCGCATCGCAGTCCGGGTAGACATCGGGCTTCTCGGTGGCCACCCGTGCGGCGCGCACCTGCGGATGGGCCAGCATCAGCCGCAGCACATCGTCGGCCAGCGTCTCCTGCAGATGGATGTGGCCGCGCGCGACCCGCTCGGCGATGCTGCGGCGGATGAAGTCGTAGTCCAGCACCTCGTGCAGCCGGTCCTGCTTGGGCGTCGACAGCGCGAGCGGCACGTACAGGTCGACGTTGATCAGCACCCGCTGCTCGCCCTTCTTCTCGAAGTCGTGCACGCCGATGTTGATCCACACCTCGTAGTCGCGCAGGTACAGGCGCCGGCAGTCCATCAGGCTGGGGTTGGTGAGCAGGCTTTGCATCCTAGGCTTTCCGGGCCAGGAACAGCACGTCGCGCGGCTGCGCCTGCAGGTGCTGGCCGCCGTCGACCCACAAGGTGGCACCGGTGATCGCCGGCGATTCGAGAAGAAAGCGCACCGCGCCGGCGATGTCGGCCGGCGTCGACGAGCGCTTGAGCGGCGTGAGTTGCCGGGCAGCGGCGAACTCCTGGTCGCTCATCGGTCCCGAGGGCAGCGTGACGCCGGGGGCGACCGCACACACCCGCACCACCGGCGCCAGCGCCTGGGCCATCATCGTCCCGGCCGCATCGAGCGCAGCCTTGGACAGGGTGTACGAGAAGTGGTCGGGGTTCGGATGGGCGAGCTTCTGGTCGAGCAGGTTGACCACGCAGCCGGTGGCGCCGCGCTCGGCCAGGTGCTCGTGCAGTGCACGGGCGAGCATCACCGCCGGCGCGGTGTTGGCGCGCCAGTGGCGCTCCATCGCGGCGACGGTGAAGCCGGCGACATCGTCGAACTCGAACAGCGAGGCGTTGTTGACCACGGCATCGAGTCGGCCGCAGCGCAGCAGCACCGAGGGCACCAGCGCCTCGCAGGCAGCGGCATCCGCGAGATCGGCGGCGAAGACCTCGGCCCGCGCGCCGGCCTCGCGGCACTGCGCGGCGGTGGCCTCGGCCTCGGCGAGCGAGCGGCGGCAGTGCAGCGCCAGGTCCCAGCCCTTGGCGGCCAGTTCGAGCGCGATCTGGCGCCCGATGCGCCGCGACGCGCCGGTGACGAGCACGACCGGGCGGGATTCGGGAGGGGGTCTGGACATGCTTCCTACAATGGCCCGATGCAGGCGGACATCGGGCCACACAGTGTATCGAGCCGCCTGGCCGGGGTGATCCGCGAGGCGATCGCGTCGGCCGGCGGCCACCTGGGCTTCGATCGCTTCATGGCGCTGGCGCTGTACGCGCCGGGGCTGGGCTACTACGCCAATGCGAGCCCGAAGTTCGGCCATCTGCCGTCGTCGGGCAGTGACTTCGTCACCGCGCCCGAGATGTCACCCGTGTTCGGCCGCACGCTGGCGGCGCAGATCGCGCAGGCGCTGCAGGCCAGCGGCACCGACTCCGTGACCGAGTTCGGCGCCGGCTCCGGCGCGCTGGCCGTGCAGTTGCTCGGCGCGCTGGGCGACAGGGTGCGCGACTACCGCATCGTCGAGCTGTCCGGCACCCTGCGCGCACGGCAACGGGACCGGCTGGCCGGCTTCGGCGACCGGGTCCGCTGGCTCGACGCCTGGCCCGAGCCGATCCGCGGCGTCGTGATCGGCAACGAGGTGCTCGATGCGATGCCGGTGCAGTTGCTGCACTACGACGGCGCGCAGTGGTTCGAGCGTGGTGTCACGGTGCAGGGCGACGACTTCGCGTGGAGCGATCGGCCCACCGAGCTGCGGCCACCGCTCGACAGCGCCTTCGTGCCCGGGACCACGATCGAGCTGCACGCGCAAGCCGAGGCTTGGACAGCCGGCCTGGCCACGCGCCTCGAGCGTGGCGTGGCAATCCTCGTCGACTACGGATTCCCGCAGGCCGAGTACTACCACCCGCAGCGCCACGGCGGCACCCTGATGTGCCACCGCGCCCATCGCGCGGACGCCGATCCGCTGCGCGACGTCGGCCTGAAGGACATCACCGCCCACGTCGACTTCACCGCCGTCGCGCTGGCCGCGCAGGCCGCGGGATGCGAGGTCATCGGCTACACCTCGCAGGGACGCTTCCTGATCAACTGCGGCATCGCTGCCCAGCTCGAGCGCGCCACGCTGCCCGAGCGGGTGATGGCGCAGCGGCTGATCACCGAGCACGAGATGGGCGAGCTGTTCAAGGTGCTCGCGTTTGCGCGCGACTGCCGTTTCGAGCCGATCGGCTTCGCCGTCGGCGACCGTTGCCATCGCCTCTGATGCGCTGGCTGATCGTCTTCCTGCTGGCCCTGATCGTCTTCAATGGCCTGCATGCCTGGTTGCTGCGGCTGGGGCTGGGACGGCTGCCGGGCGACTTCAGCCTGCGCTGGCGCGGCCGCGAGTTCCACCTCCCGCTCGCGTCGAGCCTGGTGCTCAGCGTGCTGGCGATGCTGATCGCGATGCTGATCTGATCCTCAATCGTGAATGCTCCACTGCCGGGCGCACTTGCGGCAGCGCACCGGCACCGGACCGTCGGCAGGGGCGTGGCCCACCAGTTCGAGGCGGCCGTAGCTGCCGCAGTCCGGGCACTCGGCCTGGTTGGCCACGTACTCGGCGTGGTTCAGCAGGTAGAGGTAGCGGCGCAACGACCACAGGCCGATGCCGGCGCAGGCCACGATCGCCAGTGCGTCGATGAGGCGGTCATGCCAGGTGGTGAACTGGGTCGCCGCCTCGACCGCGCCGAGCAGTCCGATCGTGCACAGGAAGGCCAGCGTCATGTGGGCATGGCATTGCAGCAGCTCGCGCTCGTACCACTTGCGAAAGCCGTGTCGCTGGATGCCCTTGGCCAGCTGCATCGGGTGATGGTGACACAAAGCCACAGGGTCGATCATCCCCCGGCCACCAGCAGGGCCTCGATGGCACCGATGCGCGCCCGTTCCACGCGTCGGCCGATCTCCTCGCCGGTCACGCCTTCGGCGAGCGCTGCGTCGGCGATGGCCGCGGTGTCCACCGCCAGGGCGGCGCGCAACGCGGCTGCCAGCCACGGCCGCTGCGGGTAGTCGCGCTGCTCGAAGGCCAGGCGCCCGCGCGCATCGCATTCGCAGGCCAGCAGCAGCTGGCCGAAGCGCGCGGGCCGCCGCCAGGCATCGCAACGCAGCAGCAGGCGAGCGACCGCCGCCGCGTCGAGCTCGAGGCTGCGGTGAATGTTGCCGTGCTCGCGCGCGGTCAGCGCGGCGAGCTCGGTGCACTCGGCGGGAACCCGCCAGCGGCGCCCGAGTTGCCGTGCGAGTGCCGCACCGCGGGCCTCGTGGCCGATGTGCCTTGGCCAGTCGGCGCTGGGAGTGCAGGCCTTGCCCAGGTCGTGGCACAGGCAGGCATAACGCACCGCCAACGAGGCCTGCAATTGCGCGCACTGGCGCAGCACGAGCAGCATGTGCGCGCCGGTGTCGACCTCGGGGTGGTGCTCCGCGGGCTGGGGCACGCCCCACAGGCGGTCGAGCTCGGGCAGCAGGCGCCGCAGCGCGCCGCACTCGCGAAGCACCTCGACCATGCGGTCGGGCCGCGCCTCCATCAGCCCGCGCGACAGCTCCTGCCAGACGCGCTCGGGCACCAGCGCATCGACCTCGCCGCCCTCCACCATCCGGTGCAGCAGGGCCAGGGTTTCGGGCGCGACCGCAAAATCGGCAAAGCGTGCGGCGAGGCGAGCCAGCCGCAGCACGCGCACCGGGTCCTCGACGAAGGCCTCGCCGACGTGGCGCAGCACGCGCTCGCGCAGGTCGCGCTGGCCGTCGAAGGGATCGACCAGCTGGCCGCTGTCGGGGTCCTCGGCGATGGCGTTGATCGTCAGGTCGCGCCGCGCCAGGTCCTCTTCCAGCGTGACCTCGGGCGCGGCATGGAAGACGAAGCCGTGGTAGCCGCGCCCCGCCTTGCGCTCGGTGCGGGCCAGCGCGTACTCCTCGCGCGTGGCCGGATGGAGAAAGACCGGGAAGTCGCGACCGACCGGGGTGAATCCCGCGTCCAGCATCGCCTGCGGCGTGCCGCCGACAACCACCCAGTCGCGGTCGCTCACCGGCAATCCCAGCAGCCGGTCGCGTACCGCGCCACCGACCACCCAGGCCTTCATCGGCGGCGGGGCGCGAAGCGGCTGGCCAGCAGTTCCAGCGACGCGGGGGTAATGCCAAGGTCGGCCAGGCCCGGCCCCTGGCCGCTGGCGACGTTGGGCACGCGCATCGACAGCAGGTTGTCGCGCGACATGGGCGGCTCGCCCGGCAGCAGCGCCATCGCCGCGGCCTGCGCCATGCCCAGCGCCTCCGACAGCGGCAGCACCGGCCGGTCGCAGCCGGCCATGCGTCCGATGCGGTGGACGATCTCGGCCAGGCTCAGCACCTCGGGCCCGGCGCATTCCACCACCTGGCCGGCCAGCTCCGGCCGCTCCAGGCTGGCCAGCACCGCGGCGGCCACGTCGCCCACCCAGACCGGCTGGAAGCGGGCAGCGGCACCGGCCAGCGGCAGCACCGGCAGGCCGCGCAGAAGCGCGGCAAAGAGGTTGGTGAAGCGATCCTCGGCGCCGAAGATCACCGACGGACGCAGCACCGTCACGTCGAGCCCGCTGTCCCGCCAGGCGGCCTCGCCGGCGGCCTTGCTGCGCAGGTAGTTCGACGGCGCATCGGCGGCCACCGCCAGCGCGCTGACATGGACCACGCGGCCGACACCGGCGTCGCGGCAGGCGGCGGCCAGCATGCGCGGCAGCGCCACGTGCACGCGCTCGAACGCGGCCGCATCGCCGTGCAGGATCGCCACCAGGTGCACCAGTGCATCGGCGCCAGCCATCGCCGAGGCCATCTGGCGCCGGTCGTGCACGTCGATTTCGAGCAGGTCCACCGTCGGCAACAGCTGCACCGCCTGGCCATGGCTGCGCCGCCGGGTCGGCACCACCATCCGCACCCCGGGCCAGCGGGCCGCGGCCCGCTGCAGCACTGCGCGGCCGACGAAACCGGTGCCGCCCGTGACGATGACCCGCCCGATGGTCATGGCAACTCGTTGTTGGGCGGTGTCGCGCCGGCTTCGCGCGGCCCGATCGCGGTGCCCAGGCGGACCTTCAGCGACGACGTCCGGCCGTTGATCTGCGCGGCATAGACCGCGGCGTTGGACAGCACTTTCTTGACGTAATCGCGGGTCTCGTTGAATGGCACGTTCTCGGCCCAGGCGGCGGCCTCGACGGTCGGTCCCTCGCGCCAGCGCCGCGGCCGGCCGGGGCCGGCGTTGTAGGCCGCCGCTGCCAGCGCCTGCGAGCCACCGAGATCGTCGAGCACGAGCTTGAGATAGCTGGTGCCCAGGCGCAGGTTGGTCGTCGGGTCGAAGACCTGGTCGGCCCGGGACAGGCTCACGCCCAGCCGGCGGGCCACCCAGCGGGCGGTGCCGGGCATCAGCTGCATCAGGCCGGTTGCTCCGGCATGCGAGCGCAGCGTGGCCATGAAGCGTGTTTCCTGCCGGATCAGGCCGAAGACATAGGCCGGATCAAGGCCGGCGGCCTGCGCCGCCTGCTCGATCTCGGCCGCGTAGGGCATCGGGTAGCGGGTGGCGATGTCGATCTCGGTCTTGGTGCGGTCGCTGGTGTTGATGCACAGCTGCCAGTCGGCCTGCTCGCAGGCCAGGCGCGCGGCGGCCAGCAGTTCGCGGTCGCTCATGCCGCGCAGCGTGAAGTTCCACTCGCGTCGGGCTTCGTCGCGCAGGCCGAGTGCCGCCAGGCGCAGCGCACGCGACAGCCCCGGCGAGCCGCGCGCCGCGTCCCGCTCGGCCGCCGCAAGTTCCGCCGGCACCGCCGGCAGGGTCAGCGGCAGGCCCAGGTCTTCGGCGGCGAGCTGGGAATAGAACCCCAGCGCGCCGGCGATCGATTCGAGCAGGCGTCGCGATTCGGCGCGTTGCTCGTCGCCGGCGGCGCCTTCGCGGGCCAGGCCCTGCAGAGCCCGGGCGCGCCAGTACACCCAGCTTGGGCTGGCCTGTTCGGCCGCGCCCATCGCCTGGATGCTGCGCAGTACCAGCGACCAGCGATCGGCACTGCGGGGGACGCGCAGCGCGCTGCGCACGCCCCAGGCCAGCGTCTCGTCGCTCCAGCCGGGGGACCCGGCATCGGCCGCCGGCAGGATCGACCAGGCCCGCTGGTAATAACTCGCAGCATCAAGGGACAGCTTGGACGCCGACTGGCGGCCTATCGTGGCCCAGGCCCAGGCCGCCTGTCTCGGCGCGAGGCTGCCGCGGCTGCGGTCCTGGAGCTCGGCCGCTGCGGCCTCGGTGTCGACGGCGGCCAGCCGCATCACCGCCAGCAGCCTGAGCTCCTGCCGATGGCGGGTGCCGGAATCGGCGGCCATGCGCAAGTAGCGCGCCGGCTGCTCCATCGCCTCGGCCGCCGCCGCGCCCAGGCTGTTGCCCAGCAGGCCGACGGCCGCCCGTGCCGCGGTCGGCCGATTCGCGTCGACCGACAGCCTGGCCTTGCGCCAGACATCGTCGGCGCCCAGCCGCCGCGCGTCGACCATCGCCGTGGCCAGCAGGTTGCAGCCGTCGTCGAGCTCGCGTTGCGCGAACCAGGCCGCGCGCGCAGCATCGCGGACATCGCGGCCTGCCAGGTGCTCGGTGAACAGCCAGTAGCAGGTGACCTCGCGGTCGTCGTTCATCCGGAAGCGCGGGTAATCCTGGGCCAGGGCGTTCCAGTCGCGGCGTCGGCCGAGTTCGAGCAGCCAGTCGTTGCGCAGGCGGTCCTCGACATAGCTTCGCGGCCAGCGGGCGTAGAACGCTTCGACCTCGTCGACGGTGGCCTGGGGCAGTCGGGCGGTGAGGTCCCAATACTCGACCCAGGGCGTCAGCGGATGCTGGCCTGCCTGCGCCGCGGCACGCGCCGCGGTCAGGCGCGCGCGGTCGCCCTTGCGCGCGGCCTCGCGGGCGTCGATGATCATGCTGTCGGTGCCGGCCTCCTGGGCGGCACCAGGGACTGGCATCGCAAGCACCCACAGGCCCAGCACCACCCCCGACAAGGCGATCGACAGTGGTCGCAGGAATCGAACAGTCATGGGCGCCCGGATGTGCCGCGCTCGCGCGCTGGGAATGGACTGTAGCGCGGCGTCCGCCAATCGTCCGCGCCGTGATTCACGCGAGGTCAGCTCTCGCGTCTGCAGGTGCTGAGGCGTGTGCGGGCTCAGCCCTCGCGCTCGTAGGCGCTCGGGCCTTCGCCAGCCACGCCCCAGCACGCAGGTGCTGTGGCGTGTGCGGGCTCAGTCCCGGGACGTACGGTAGGGTTCGTCGAAGGGCACGAACTGGTGTTCGGCCAACGCATCACGCACCCAGTCGGACACGCCAGGGCTGGCCAGCACACGCTCGATGTAGGACGCCACCGGCGCCGACACCGGCAAGGAATAGGTGCGAAGCCGGCCCACGACCGGCGCGTAGTAGGCATCGGCGATGCCGTAGTCGCCGAACAGGAAGGGTCCGCCGCTGGCGGCCAGCGCGTCGATCCACATCGACTCGATGCGCGCCAGGTCGACGCGCACCGCAGGCTGCTCGGCCAGCACGCGGGCGCCGACCTCGGGCAGGGAGGCCTCGAGGTTCATCGGGCAGTGACTGCGCAGTGCCGCGAAGCCGGCATGCATCTCGGCGCACAGGCTGCGGGCGCGGGCACGGGCGCGGCGCTCGCGTGGCCACAGCGCGTGCTCGGGGAAGCGTTCGGCGAGGTACTCGGCGATCGCCAGAGTGTCCCAGACCACCAGATCGTCGTCGACGAGCACCGGCACCCTGCCGGCCGGCGAGACGCGGCCGATGGCCTGCTTGAAGGCCGATTCGGCGCCGAAGCTGTCGAAGTGGACCATCACCTCGTCGAAGGGCAGACCGAACTCGCGCATCAGCACCCAGGGCCGCATCGACCACGACGAGTAGTTTTTGTTGCCGATGTAGAGCTTCATCGAATCTTCCGCTGGCGTGGCCGAGGCGGCGATCGTAGATGATCGGCTGCGGCGGCGACAATCCGGGGCCATGAGCCCGACCCGACGTTTCAGCTTCGAGCCCTCGCGCGACAAGGCCAGCCTGCGCAAACAGCTGCAGGCCGAGCGGCAGGCGATGGGCGACCGCCACCAGCGTTCGGTGCAGCTGCAAGAGGTGCTGCGGGTCTGGCTGGTGTCGCGCTTCGAGACGAGCATTGGCGCGTACTGGCCGATCAAGGGCGAATTCGATGCCCTGCCGGCGCTGTACCGCTGGAGCGAGGCCGAGGCCGGCAGGCGGATCGGCCTGCCGGTGATCGACCGCCAGACGCGGCAGCTGCGTTTTCACGTCTGGTTTCCGGGCTGCCCGATGGAGGACGACGCCTACGGCATCCCCAAGCCCAAGGGCACCGACGCTTTCGAGCCCGAACTTCTGCTCGTGCCCTGCGTCGGCTACGGACCCGGTGGCATGCGGCTGGGCTACGGCGGCGGCTTCTATGACCGCACGCTGGCGGCGCTGTCGCCGCGGCCGGTGACGGTGGGCCTGGCCTATGCGAACGGCTTCATTCCCTGGCTGCGGGCCGAGCCGCACGATGTGCCGCTGCAGGCGATCCTGACCGACGAAGGCGTGGCCTGGCAGGCGCCCGACTGACGCTCGCCGGCTGCGGCGGGTCAGGGGCCGGCCGCGCAGGCGGCGATCGGTCAGGCCGCGGCCAGGACCTCGGCCGGAACCAGGTGGTTCTGGCCGCCGCGTTCGGCAATCTTGAGCGCACCAACCCGGTTGCCCAGCGCAACGCAGCGCTCGAGCGGCCAGGCCTGCGACAGTCCATGCAACAGCGCGCCGCGGAAGGCATCGCCACAACCCGTGGGGTCGACCACCGCGGCCGCGCGCACGCCGGGGACATGGCGGCGGCGGCCACCTTCCCACAGCTCGCAGCCCTCGCCGCCGAGGGTGACGATCACGCCACGCAGGTGCGGCGCGCGCGACAGCGCTTCGAGCGTGGTGCCCATGCGCTCACACAGCATGCGGCCCTCGTAGTCGTTGACGGCGATCCAGCTGGCCAGCTCACTGAAGTGGCGCAGCTCGTCGCCATCGAACATCGGCAGGCCCTGGCCGGGGTCGAAGACAAAGGGGATCCGGGCCCGGGACAGTTGCTCGGCGTGCGCGAGCATCGCCTCGCGGCCATCGGGGGCGATGATCGCCAGCTCGATGTCGCTGCGGTCGGTGGGCACCGGTGTGGTGTGCGCCTGCTGCATCGCGCCGGGGTGGAAGGCGGTGATCTGGTTGTTGTCCTCGTCGGTGATGATGATCGCCTGCGCGGTGTAGGTGTCCGAGGCTTCGCGCACCAGCGACGTGTCCAGCCCCCAGGCCTCGAGCCGGCGACGGTATTCGCCGCCGTCGTTGCCCAGCGCCGCCATCACCAGCGGCTGTCCCCCCAGCAGGTAAAGCGTGTAGGCGATGTTGCCCGCGCAGCCGCCGAACTCGCGCCTCAACGTCGGCACCAGGAACGACACGTTGAGGATGTGCACCTGCTCGGGCAGGATCTGCTGCGCGAAACGGCCGGCGAAGTTGGTGATGGTGTCGAAGGCAAGCGAGCCGCAGATCAGGACGGACATGGGTGGATGCCGGTGCGTCGAAGCCACCGGGAGGTCAGGGATAGAAGAGCTCGACGGTGTAGCCGGCGATGCGGCGGTCGCCAGTGGAGAGCAGGGCCTGCAGCGGCAGTTCGGCGCCGGCCTCGATGATCATCGGCTGCGAGGCGCCCAGTTCGACGGCCTGGATGACCCGGCGCGCGATCAGCTTGCCCTGAGCGTCGGTCAGCGTGAGCTCGACCGCCGGTAACAGCAACGCCACCTCGGCACGGCTGCGCAGTGTCATCGTCAGCCGATGCAGTGGCGCGCCGTCGATGCGGTTCAAGCCGCTGGCGTCGACCGAGAGCTGCTCGATGCGCCTCGGCGCGCCGACCTCGCAGCCCAGCGCCCCGCACAGCGCGGTCAACGCCGGGAGGGCCATCGGGACCCGGGTCGCGAGTTCGTCGCGCCACACGATGGCGGCCTGGACCAGCCACGCCAGCACCAGCACCAGGGACAGGCCGACCAGCGCGCCGCGCATCGCCGGCCGTTCCCAGATGCCCTTCTGGCTCGCAGGCTTCATGAACGACGGCGTGACGTACGTCTCGTCGGCATCGAGCCGGACGGCGGCCCCGTCGGCCGCCGCGGCAGCGGCGCCGATCGTCACCCGGGTCGCGCCGCCATCGTCGGCCCATTCGTCGTGCCGGGCAGCGGGCTGCGGCAATCCCTGCTCGGCGGGTGCCTCGAAGTCATGGTCGGGCGGCGCGGGCTCGTCGACCGACCCGCCGGTCGCTCGGTCCATCGCAATCGGCGTCCGGTCGACCGCCTGCGCCTCGTCGGTCGTGGACGAGGGTGGCGAGCCCTGCGCGTCGGGCACCGGCGCGGGTTCGGCCGCAGGCGTCGGCGGCGCATCGAGGTCGAAAAGCTGCTCCTGCGCGTTGAACACCGCACTGCAGCGGCCGCAGCGCACCCATCCCTCGGACACCTTCAACTGGTCCGGCACCACGCGAAACACGGTGCCGCACTCGGTGCATCGGGTGGCCAGGTTCATGGCGGAATCATGCCATGGGGTCCGCGCCCGGCCGTCGTCCGGTCATCAGGATCCAGCCCTCCTCGGCATCGCCGATGCCCAGCGCAAGCCACGGCGCGTAGGCCGCCGCCATCTCGTCGGCCTGGCGTTCGAGCAGGCCCGCCAGCACCAGCTCGCCACCCGCCTCGAGGTGATCGCACAGCAGCGGGGCCAGCAAGCGCAGTGGCGTGGCCAGGATGTTGGCCAGCACGAGCGGGTAGGCGCCGACGGCGGCCTGCGGCGGACCGGCGACCAGTGGCACGCCGTTGGCCTGCGCGTTCGACCGCGTCGACGCGACGGCGGCCGGGTCGATGTCGACGGCGTCGACCGCGCACGCGCCATGCAGCGCGGCGGCGATGGCCAGGATGCCCGAGCCACACCCGTAGTCGAGCACCCGGGGCCAGGGCCGAGCGTGCCTGGCGATCCAGCGCAGGCACATGCGGGTGGTCGGATGGGTGCCGGTGCCGAAGGCCACGCCGGGGTCGAGGCGGATGACCTGCCGCGCCTGCTCGGGCACCTGGTGCCAGCTGGGCACGATCCAGAACTCCGGCGTGATGGCCACCGGCGCGAACTGCGACTGCGTCAGCCGCACCCAGTCGCGGTCGGGAACCTCGCGCAGCGCGACGATGCCCAGCTCGTCGGCACCGTGCCGCGAGCGCAGGCGTGTGGCGGCTTCTTCGGCCGCTGCTTCGGAGTCGAACAAGGCGCTCAATTGCGAGCGCGGCCAGGCACTGCGCGGCGCCGCCAGGCCGGGTTCGCCGAACAAGGCGCATTCGTCGGCGCTGCCGGCATCGGCGTCCTCGACCGCGACCGAGAGCGCGCCAAGCTCGTCGACCAGGGCGTCCGACACCGGCTCGACCAGCGGCTCGTCGAGCCGCAGCACCAGTTCATGCATGGGGCAACCGCCTAGCGGGTGCGCCGGGCGAGCCAGCCTTCGAGGTAGTGGATGCTGGTGCCGCCTTCGATGAACTTGGCATCGGCCATCAGTTCGCGGTGCAGCGGGATGTTGGTGTGGATGCCCTCGATCACCGTCTCCGACAGCGCGGTGCGCATGCGCGCCAGCGCCTGCGCGCGCGAGTCGCCGTGGACGATGATCTTGCCGATCATCGAGTCGTAGTTCGGCGGCACCAGGTAGTTGGTGTAGGCGTGCGAATCGACCCGCACGCCGGGGCCGCCGGGCGGATGCCACATCGTGATCCGCCCCGGCGAGGGGGTGAACTTGTACGGATCCTCGGCATTGATGCGGACCTCGATGGCATGGCCGCGCAGCTCGATGTTTCGCTGCGAGAACGGCAGCTTCTCGCCGGCGGCGACGCGGATCTGCAGCTGCACGATGTCCAGGCCGGTGACGAGTTCGGTCACCGGGTGCTCGACCTGGACCCGGGTGTTCATCTCGATGAAGTAGAACTCGCCCCTCTCGAACAGGAACTCGAAGGTGCCCGCGCCGCGGTAGCCGATCTTCTTGCAGGCCGCGGCGCAACGGTCGCCGATCTTCTCGATCACTCGCCGCGGAATGCCGGGGGCGGGCGCCTCCTCGATGATCTTCTGGTGGCGGCGCTGCATCGAACAATCGCGCTCGCCCAGCCAGACGGCGCCGCGGTGGGTATCGGCCATCACCTGAATCTCGATGTGGCGCGGGTTCTCGAGGAACTTCTCCATGTACACCGCCGCGTTGCCGAAGGCCGCACCCGCTTCGGCACGGGTGGTCTGCACGGCGTTGAGCAGGGCGGCCTCCGTGTGCACGACCCGCATGCCGCGGCCGCCGCCCCCGCCCGCGGCCTTGATGATCACCGGGTAGCCCACGCTGCGCCCGGCCTGGATGATGGCCTTGGGGTCGTCGGGCAGCACGCCCTCCGAACCGGGCACGCAGGGCACCCCCGAGCGGATCATGGCCTGCTTGGCGGAGACCTTGTCGCCCATCAGCCGGATCGATTCGGGGGTCGGGCCGATGAAGGTGAAGCCGCTCTTTTCCACCCGCTCGGCGAAGTCGGCGTTCTCCGACAGGAAGCCGTAGCCCGGATGGATGGCCTCGGCATCGGTGACCTCGGCGGTCGAGATGATGGCCGGCATGTTGAGGTAGCTCTGGGCCGAGGGTGGCGGGCCGATGCACACCGCCTCGTCGGCGAGCTTGACGTACTTGGCCTCGCGGTCGGCTTCCGAGTACACCACCACCGACTTGATGCCCATCTCGCGGCAGGCGCGCTGGATGCGAAGCGCGATCTCCCCGCGGTTGGCGATCAGGATCTTCTTGAACATGGGGTCGGGCCGCCGCTCACTCGACGACGAACAACGGCTGCCCGAACTCGACCGCCTGACCGTTCTCGACCAGCACCCGGGCGATCGTGCCGCTGAAGTCCGACTCGATCTCGTTCATGATCTTCATCGCCTCGATGATGCACACCGCATCGCCGGCCTTGATCACCTGGCCGACCTCGACCAGCGGTTTGGCGCCCGGGCTGGAGGCGCGGTAGAAGGTGCCGACCATCGGCGACTTGACCAGATGTCCGGGTTCGACCACCGGCTCGGCCGCCGCGGCTGCGGCCTGGGCGAGCTGCTGCGGGGTCGGGGCCGGGGCCTGTCCGGGCATTGGCGTCGGTGATGCTGCGTGATAGGTGGGCGCGGCCTGCCCGTGCGGTTCCGACTTGACGATCCTGACCTTGCCGTCGGCCTCGGTGATCTCGAGTTCGGAGATGTTCGATTCCGACACCAGGTCGATCAGGGTCTTGAGCTTGCGCAGGTCCATGCGGTGCACTCCATAGGTTTGCGGCGGCGGTCGCGGGGCCAGGACGGGGCCGGATGTCCACCACCTGCGGCGGGGTCGCCCGGCGCGCAGTTCATGGCAATCATTTGTCGGCATCGGCGCTCAAAGGACCGCGATTGTTGCACATGGATACCGCTCGGCGGGACTGGCCGTGCGCCTGCCGGGGATTGCCGGGCCGCGGATCTCGATCGCGGATGCTCGCCTGAAGAGCGCGGTTGCAGGCAGTTGTCGCCAGATCAGCCAGGCAGCGCTTGTACCCAGCGCGCCATCTCGGCGTAGCTGGTCTCGCCCAGCCGGCGCTCGCGCAGCGCGCCATCGGCGCCCAGCAGCACGGTGTAGGGCAGGCCGCCGCGGTCGTTGCCGAGCTGCATGGCGATCTCGACACCGTCGGTGCCGCACAGGCCGATCGGAAGCTGCAGCGCAGAGTCTTTCAGGAAATTCGCCACCGGCGCCTTGCTGTCGATCGCCAGACCAATGGCGCCCAGGCCGCGTCTCGCATGGTCGCGCGCGAAGCGATCGATTTCGGGCAGCTCACGCACGCAGGGCGGACACCAGGTGGCCCAGAAGTTGATCAGCAGCGGCCGCGACCGGAACTCGGCCAGCACCAGCTCGCCGCCCTGGGGCCGCTCGAAGCGCAGCTGCCAGAAAGCGGCCGGCACCGCACCACTGCCACTGGCGGGCGCCGACCCGCGCCACCAGGCAAAGCCGGCACCCGCGGTCAGTGCCGTGGCGCCCAGGGCCCCGACGAGGATCTGGCGCCGACCGGTCATTGCGGCTCGCGTCCGTCGCCGGCGCCGGGGACGGACGCAGGGTCGGCAGCCATCAACTGCTGCAGTGCACGCGCGTCGCCGCGCCAGGTTGCCCCACGCGCATCGGGCCTCAATGCGCCGCGCACGTCGTCGAGGTCGCGCACCCGCAGGTGCAGCGTCACCGGAACGGTCATCCCGGGGCAGCGGTCGGACAGGCTCAGCACGGTGAAATCCCGTCCGCGCTCGTCCGTGTGGAGGTCGGTTTCGAAGCTGATGTGGCGGTTGATGAGGTCGATCTCGGCCGATTTCGAGTCGCTGCAGTAGAGGTCGATGTGGATTGCCGAGTGCCGGTTGGCGGTGCCGCGCCAGACGGCGCCCGCCAAGTGCGGCCGGTACTCGGCCAGCCGCTCCATCCAGTCCAGCGCCAGTGCACGCAGCGCGGCCAACTCGGTGGGTTGGGAGTCGGCCTGGAACAGGGCAATGTGGGCACGCACCTCGTCTTCGACCTCTTCGTTGCTCGGCAGCTCGACCGAGCGCGATTGGCGGACGATTGCTTTTGCCGCCTTGCGCTTGGCCTGGGCGTACTCCATGCCATCCTCGGCGACCAGCTGGGCGGCGGCGACGGCGATCTGGTTGGCGAGTGGGCTGCCCATGGCGGATTGTAGGAAGTCGCGCTCCTGAGTGGATCCGCCTCTGCCGGGCAACCCAGATCCCGGCAGGGGGGCGGCCGGCTCGGCCGGTCTGGCGGCGCTGTCAAGGCAGTTCGACGGCAGCCATCCGGGCCTGGATGGTGGCTGCCCGCGCCGACACGTAGGCCGAGCCGATCTGGCGCTCGAAGCGTTTGGGCGCCGGCAGCATCACTGCCAGCCGGGCGGCCGAGCCGGCGTCGAGGGCCAGCGCGTCGCGTCGGAAGTAGAACTGCGCCGCGGCCTGGGCGCCAAACAGGCCCTCGCCCCACTCGACATGGTTGAGGTAGATCTCCAGGATGCGTCGCTTGGACAGCAGGG
>Ga0209797_10000586_pt1 | contig 18232 bp, 21 predicted proteins | sample DOMMetBare3Fresh_2_FD_187472 | JGI IMG/M metagenome (GOLD analysis project Ga0209797, IMG submission 187472) | Wetland sediment microbial communities from St. Louis River estuary, USA, under dissolved organic matter induced mercury methylation -... | ecosystem: Environmental > Aquatic >... | reverse complement strand
CGTGGATGGCGGCGGAGACGGCATAGCCGTACAGCCCGAGGAGGCGGACGGACGGGAGCGGCGCCCACGCCGCCGCCGCCAGCGGGGCGAGGGAGAGGAAGGCGAGGGTACAGGAGACGCCGAGCGCCACGGACCACCGGTACTCGGCGCCGGCGAAGCCGTTCTTCAAGAGGCCCCCGACGGATGGGACGAGCCCCGCCTGCCACCGGACCTGGACGAGCCCTCCCGAGTCCACGGCCCCCTGGCGCACCCCGCTGCGGCGCACGACGAGCCCGAGCTTGGCGTCGTCCACCACCTCCAGCGCCAGGCGCCGGTGGCCCCCGACGCGGAGGTAGTCGTCCCGGCGGAGCAGGTTGAAGGCGCCGACGCCGATGAAGCCGCCGGTGCGAGGGACCCGCAGCTCCCAGACGCGGAAGACGAAGCTCGCGATGGCGGCGAAACCGGTGACGAAGACCCGCTCGCCGAAGCCGTGGGCGACGAGCCGCGGCAGCGCCACGAGGTGGCCGAGCCGGTGCCGCTCGGCGTAGGCGACCGCGCGGCGGAGCGCGCCCTGCCCGAAGACGACGTCGCCGTCGGCGAAGAGGATGAAGCGCCCGCTCGCCCGTTCCGCGCCCACGTGGCAGGCGTGGTTCTTCCCGAGCCAGCCCGGCGGCAGCTCGCCGAGGTGCACCACGGCGAGGCGGGGCTCGCCCTGCGCCAGCCGGTCCAGGATGCCGCCCGTCCCGTCCGCCGATCGGTCGTCCACCGCCACCACCTCCAGGTCCGGGTAGTCCTGGGCGAGGAGGGAGCGGACCGCCGCCTCGACGTTGGCGGCCTCGTCGCGGCACGGGACGACGACGGTGACCCGCGGCCAGCCGGCTCCGGGCGGCTCGACCGGACCCGTCCCGAGCCGATCGAGGCGGGCCTGGGTGAGGAGGCCGAGGAGCGCGAGGCGGGTCCACGCCAGCGCGGCGAGGCCCGCCGCGGCGAGCCAGAGCACGGTGCCGAGAGTCACGCACCGACTCTCATGCGGGACCGGGCCGGGATTCCGGCCGGCCGAGCACCTGGAGCATCGCCTTGGCGAAGGCGGGGAGGTCCTTCGGGACGCGGGCCGAGACCAGGTTCCCGTCCACGACCGCCGGCGCATCCACCCACTCGGCGCCGGCGTTCACGAGGTCGTCCCGGATCCCCACGGTGGAGGTCATGCGCCTCCCGCGGACGATGCCCGCGGAGACGAGCACCCAGGGACCGTGGCAGATGGTGGCGACCATCTTCCCGGCCGCGTGGACCTCACGCACTCGCCGCAGCACCTCCGGGTCGCGCCGCAGCCTGTCCGGCGCCCAGCCGCCCGGGACGACGAGTCCCTCGAGGCCGGCCGAGGGGAAGTCGGCGACCCGCCCGTCCACGGCGCACGGGTAGCCGTGCTTGCCGCGGTACTCGCGCTCGCCGATCCCGGCGAGCTTCACGTCGAAGCCGGCTTCCTCTAGGCGGAGCCTCGGATACCAGACCTCGAGGTCCTCGTACTCGGGCCCGACCAGGATCAGGATCTTCTCGGGGTTCGCCATGCCGTGAGCATGGCCCCCCGCGCCCGGCCGCGCCACGGCCCGCTCGGGCTGCGCTAGTAGCGGACGAGGGCGTGGACCTTGTCGGGTCCCAGCCGGCGCGCCCCGTTGAGGAAGGAGAGCTCGACGACGAAGGAGTAGCCGACCAGCTCCGCGCCCTGGCGCGTCAGGAGCCGGCCGACCGCCTCGGCGGTGCCGCCGGTGGCGAGCAGGTCGTCCATCACCAGCACCCGTTCCCCCGGCCCCACCGCGTCGACGTGCAGCTCGAGCGCGTCCTCGCCGTACTCGAGCGCGTAGATCTCGCGGATGGTCCGGTAGGGGAGCTTGCCGGGCTTGCGCACGACGGTGAGGCCGGCGCCGATGGCGTAAGCGAGCGGCGCGGCGAAGAGGAAGCCGCGCGACTCGATGCCGACGACCTTGCGGATGCGCTCCTTCCCCCAGCGGGCTGCGAGGGCGTCGATGACCTGCCGGAACAGCTGCGGGTCCGACAGGACCGGCGTGATGTCCTTGAAGACGATCCCCTTCCTCGGAAAGTCGGGGATGTCCCGGATCGTCCTGCGGAGCGCCTCGACCATGCGATCCCTATACCAGAAAGGCGGGGCGGCCGGCCCGTTCACGGTAAGTAGAAGAGGGGGTTGCGCGGACGGGTGCCATCCCGGACCTCGAAGTGCAGGTGTGGCCCGGTGGTCCGGCCGGACTGGCCCACCCGGGCGATGGGCGTGCCGGCCTCGACCCGCTCTCCCTCCTTCACCAGCACCGCGCTGTTGTGGGCGTACAGGGTCACGAGGCCGCCGTCGTGCTTCACGATGACGATGGCGCCGTAGCCGGACTGGCGCCCCGTGTAGACCACCACCCCGGCGCCCGCGGCCAGCACCGGCGTCCCCTCCGGCGCGGAGATGTCGATGCCGTCGTGCCGCTGTCCCTGCCGGACGCCGAAGCGGCTGTAGAGGACGCCCTGGAGCGGCCAGCGCAGCATCGCGTCCCGCGCGGCGGGCTCGGGCGACGGCACCGGCTCGGGCTCGGGCACGACGCCGGGCGGGAGCGGCGGGACGTCGAGCGGCCGCAGCGCGCCGGGGACGAAGATCTCCATCCCGGGCCTGAGGAACCGCGGATCGGTGAGGTCGTTCACCTCCATGAGGTCGCGCGGCTCCACTCCGTAGGTCCGGGCGATGCGGTAGATCGTCTCCCCCTTCTTCACGACGTGCGTCGCCCCCACCAGGTCGGGCTCGACGTGTAGCTCGGCGCTCGCGGCGAGCGGTATGGGGGGCGGCTTCGGGGGGGAGGCGCAGCCGGCCAGGAGGACGAGCGCGGCCGCCGCCGCCGGCTTCACAGCGCCGGCTCCTTGCGGTACCCGTCGAGGGTCCAGTTCCGGAGATCGCCGAGCATCCCGTCGTGGGTGAGGTCGAGGTGCAGCGGCGTCACCGCGACGAGCCCATCGTCGAAGACGGTGTTGCAGTCGGAGTTCGGAATGTCCTGGAAGCCGGCCTCGCTGCCGATCCAGAAATACTTGCGCCCGCGCGGGTCGAGCTTCTCCATCACGTCGGTGCCGTAGGTGCGGCGGCCGAGGCGGGTGAAGCGGTATCCACCGACCGGGCCTGCCGGCACGTTCACGTTGAGCAGCGACGGCGCCGGAGGAGGGTGCGCGACGAGGCGCCGGGCCAGCGCCGCGGCGAACGCGGCGGCGTGCTCGAAGGCGTGCGGCGGGGGGGCGGCGAGCGAGACGGCCAGGGCGTGGACGCCGAGGAGCGCGCCCTCCATGGCCGCCGCCACCGTGCCCGAGTAGAGGACGTCGTTGCCCAGGTTCGGCCCGTGGTTCACGCCCGAGACCACCACGTCGGGCCTCGTCCCCTTCAGGAGGAGGTTCAGCGCCATGTACACGGCGTCGGTGGGCGTCCCGTCCACGGCGAAGCGGCGGGGGCCGACCTCGGAGATCCGCAGCGGCCGGTGGAGCGAGATGGAGTGGCTCGAGGCCGACTGCTCCCGGTCCGGCGCCACGATCCAGACCTCGTCGTCCGCGAAGGCGGCCGCCAAAGCGGCGAGCCCGGCGGCGTGGACCCCGTCGTCGTTGGAGAGCAGGACGCGCAAGACGGGGGCAATCTACCAACGCCGGGCGCGGGCCGCCAGGAGGCGCGGCGGCCTCACCGCAGGCCCGCGGCGAGCAGCACCACCGTGAGGAGGCTCGCTCCCATGATGGTCCAGCCCACCGCCTTGAGCCGCCTCGGCGAGACCGGGAGGACGCACACCGCGAACGAGACCAGCGCCAGCGGAGCGAGGGCGAAGAGCGCCGCTCCGGGGAAGATCCCGCCGGCGGCGAGCGCGGCGGCGGCGAGCCCGATCCCCACGACGCCGGCCGCCGAGAGGGCCCCGCGGCCGCGCTCCTCGCCGCGCGCGCGGGTGAGGAGCACCTGGACCGCGAGCGTGACGGCGGTGAAGGCCAGGATCCAGGTGGCCCAGGCGGCGAGCGCCGCGCCGAGGCTCGCGCCCGAGGCCAGCGCCACCGGCAGCCCCACGGAGGAGAGGGCGATGGCGATGACGATCTCCCCGGGGAGCGTGAACTCCAGCTTGCGCGCCACGAGCACCGAGGCGGCCGCGGCGAGGACGGGCGTGGGCAGGGCCGCCCAGCGAGCGGCCGGCGGCGCGAGCCCGAGGCCGAGCCCGCCAGCGGCGAGCGCCAGGAGCGCGAGCCAGGCGAAGCGGCGGCCGGCGCGGGGGCCATCTTCCTGGAAGACGCGCGTCCCGCGCTGGCCGAGCATCACCAGCGCGGGCTCGCAAGCCAGGAAGCCGAGGGCGGCCGACGCTGCCAGCGCGATCGCGGCGGGTCCGGGCCGGCCCAGCGCCAGGGCGGTGGCGAGCGGGGCGAAGAGCTGGCCCCACGCGCCGTGCTCCTGCGGCAGGAGCGAGCGGCGGGGCGAGGGGGTCGTCTCCACGGCGCACATCCTAGCCCCGGACCTGCCGACCCGCACGGGTCGCACCCCGCCGCGCCGGCCCCGCCTATCATGCGGCATGCCCCGGAACGCATGCGCCCTCGCCGCCTCGCTTCTCCTCCTCGCGGCGGGCGCTCCCGCGGCCGGGGAAGGAGCGCGCGCCATGGCCCTCGAGATCGGATCGGCCGCCTTCCGGAGCGGGGCAGAGATCCCGAAGGCGCACACCTGCGAGGGCAAGGACGTCTCGCCCCCGCTCACCTGGTCGGGCGTGCCGGCCGGCGCGCGCAGCCTGGCGCTCGTGGTGGACGACCCCGACGCGCCGGATCCCCGGGCACCCCGGATGACCTGGGTGCACTGGGTGCTCTACGACCTCCCGCCCTCCATGACCGGCCTCCTCGAGGGAGCGGTGAGCAGGGACCTGCCGGCCGGCGCGCGCGAGGGCACGAACGACTGGAAGCGCACCGGCTGGGGCGGCCCGTGCCCGCCGATCGGGCGGCATCGCTACTTCTTCAAGCTCTACGCCCTCGACACCGTTCTCGGCGACCTCGGCGCGCCCGGCAAGGCGAAGCTCGAGAAGGCGATGGAGGGGCACGTCCTCGAAAGGGCCGAGCTCGTGGGGACCTACGAGAAGGGGCGCTAGCGTCCCCACATCCGCGTGCCCCGCTACCGCCCGAGCACGCGCTTCAGCACGTCCGGCCGGTCGCTCATGATGCCGTCCACGCCCAGCGCGAGGAGGGCCCGCATGTCCGCCTCCTCGTCCACGGTCCAGACGTGGACGTGCATGCCGCGGGAGTGGAACCAGCGCACCGTGGCCTCGTCCACGACCGTGAGCCCCTCCTCGGTGCGGAAGGGGAGGTCGGCGACGTCCCAGCCCTCGGGGCAGCCCGTCGCAGCGCCACCGGCGTGGGCGGCGAGGACGTGGCAGATGGCCGCCTGCTCGGGAAGGAAGTGGCAGGCCTCCGGGAGGAGCGCGCGGAGGCGCTCGCCCTGCGCGTCGTCCGAGGCGCCGAGGCAGACCGATTCCACGCGCCCGCGCCCGCGCACCACCCGGACGAGCGCCTCGGCGAGGGCCGGGGAGGGGTCCTTGGCCTCGACGTTGACGAGCAGGCCGGGCGCGCGGTCGAGGACCTCGGCGAGCGTCGGCACCGCCAGGCCGCGCCCGCGAAAGGGGAAGGTCCGCCCGCCGTCCCGGGAGAAGCTCCACCCCGCGTCCAGCGCGCGCAGCTCGGCGAGCCGGCGGGACGCGACCGTTCCCGCGGTGCCGGTCAGTCGGTCGGTGGTGGCGTCGTGGAAGACGACGACCGCTCCGTCGGCGGTGAGCCGCACGTCGAGCTCGACGGCGTCTGCGCCGAGGCGAACGGCTGCGTCGAAGGCGGCGAGCGTGTTCTCCGGAGCGAGGCCGGCGCCGCCGCGGTGGGCGATGAGGTACGGGCCGGGTCGCGACAGGAACGGCTTCATCCCCGACGGAGGCTACTCCCCCCGTCGCGTCGAAGCGAGACCACCGGCCGCGGCCCGCGCCTACTGCGCCAGCATGCCGAGACCGGCGACCAGACGGACCTGCTCCGCCTTCATCCAGGCGCGGGTCTCGACCGAGATCGAGTCCTCGTGCGTGCCGCCGCGCATGACGAGGAACGGCTCGCGCGAGAGCTCCGCGTCCACGTAGATGGGCAGGCCGAACACGCCCAGCGGCGGCTCGGCGCCCGCCTCGCACGGCTCGAAGCGGCCGGCGAAGTCCGGCTCGGCCACGAGCAGGGCCTCGCGCACCCCCGAGGCCCGCGCCAGGGCGGCGAGGTCGACCCGCTGGAGGGCCGAGACGACCGCGATGGCCAGCGCGCCGTCGAGGCTCACCACCACCGGCTTCGCGACCCGGGAGCCGGAGACGTGCTCCGCGGCCGCGAGCTCCTGGGCGGGCACGGCGCGGGGGTGGACGTGGTGCTCGTACGACAATCGGTGCTCGCGCAGGTAATTCTCGATTGGCGATGGGATCATGGCGGACCTCCTCCGGAGAGCCCCATGAACATCGGCATCCGGGTGCCGGATGGGCAGCCCCCGGACGAGACCTCGGAGGCCGTTCCCTTCGGGGGCCATCCGGCCCGGACGCCGGGCTGGGTCGGAGGAAGAGGGTCCATGTCCACCTCGCGAGGGACTCGCAAACTCGGCCAGCCTGTGGAAATATCAGGTACCAAAGGTTGCACGGCCGGCACGGCGCCTACAAGCTTCGGATGGGTGCTGGAAGGGCGGCCGAAACGCCCGGGGGGGCGAGATGAAGGAACGTGCAGTGGAAGGGGAAAGCCTGGTCGTCCGGCTCGACGGCACCTTCGACGTGTCGGCGGCGCAGGGCGTCCTGAAGGCCTTGCAGGATGCGCCCGAGGGCACGGAGATCTACGTGGACCTGGCGAGGGTCCGCGAGTTCCAGGACCATGCCGTGGCGACGTTCGCGGAGGCGCTCGTGCGCACCAGCCACAACGTCTCCGTCCGCGGGCTCCGGCAGCACCAGTACCGGATGCTGCGCTACCTGGGCGTGAAGACGAGCGCACTCGACCCGGGCCTCGCGCCGCGCCCCGGGCCGGCCCTCGCGCCGGAGTCGATGTAAGTCTCCGTTGACGTCCGCCGCGCGGCGCCCCCGCCAGGCGCGCTCGCGGGATCTGGCCCTCCCGGGCGGGACGTGACAAGCTTCCCGTAGCCCGTCTCGCTTCACCGGAGGGCCACACCGGCCCGAGGAGGGACGTTGAGCCGGCTCGGAGAGGCCCTCGGTCCCGCCGCGAACCTGGTGGAGGTGCGCCTGCACGGCCGGGGCGGCCAGGGAACGGTGATTGCCTCGCTCATGCTGGCGCGCGCGGCCATGCTGGAGGGGCGCAGCGTCCAGGCGTTCCCGGAGTTCGGCGTGGAGCGTCGCGGAGCGCCGGTCACCGCCTTCCTGCGCATCGCCGGCGGCCCCATCCACCTGCGCTGCAAGGTGTACGAGCCCGACCACGTGCTGGTGCTCGACCCGCAGCTGCTCCCCCGCGTGGACCTGCCGCCCCGCCGCGCCGGCTGGCTCGTGGTGAACACGCCGGCCTCGCCGCTCGCGGTCGATGTCGCCGCGCCGTGGCGCGCGGCCACGGTGGACGCGGTGCGCATCGCCCGCGCCCGCGGCCTGGGAGGCGGGGCCTTCCCGTTCGTGAACAGCCCCATGGCCGGGGCCTTCGCCCGCGTCACCGGCCTCGTCGGGCTCGAATCGCTCTGCGCCGCCATCCGCGAGAGCGCCCCGTCGTCCGCGGACGCCAACGTCGCCGCCGCGCGCGACGCCTGGGAGCGGGTGGACATGGCGCAGGAGCGCAGCCGCCGGCTCGGAGCGAACCTCCCGTGAAGCGGCTCCCCGACGGACGGGTGGTTTTCGAGACGCTGGCCGACGTGCCGCCGGTGGCCATGACCTACGCCAGCACCGCCTGGAACCGCACCGGCGACTGGCGCTCCCGCGAGCCGGCCTTCCGCGACCTCACGCCGCCGTGCGCCGCCGCCTGCCCGGCGGGGCAGGACGTGGTGGACCAGATCCGGCTCTTCGCGCAGGGGAGGGTGCGGGAGGCGGGCGAGGTCATCCTCTCGGCGAACCCGTTCCCCGCGACCACCGGCCGCGTCTGTCCCCACCCCTGCGACGCCGCCTGCAACCGCGGCCGCATGGACGGCGCCCTGGACATCCCCGGCGTCGAGCGGGCCCTCGGCGACGCCCTGCTCTCCGAGCGGCTCGACCTGCCGGCGCGGCGTGGCGGGCAGGCGCGGGTGGCGGTCGTCGGGGCCGGGCCGGCGGGGCTCACCGCCGCCCACTTCCTCACCCTCGCCGGCCACCGGGTGACCCTGTACGGCCGCGAGGACCGGCCGGGCGGACTCCTGCGCACGGGCATCCCGCCCTATCGCCTGCCGCGCGCCGTGCTCGACGCCGAGGTGGAGCGGGCGCTCCGGCCCGGCGTCCGCTTCGAGGGGGGGCGCGCGCTCGGCGACGGCCTCGACCTCGCCCGGCTCGGCGGCGAGTCCGACGCGGTGCTGCTCGCCATCGGGCGCCATGCGCCGCGGCGCCTGGGCGTTCCGGGCGAGGAGGCGCGCGGCGTCGTGGACGGCCTGGCGCTGCTCGAGGCGCTCCACCGCGGCGAGCCGGCGCCGGACGGCGACCGGGTGGTGGTGGTCGGCGGCGGCAACACCGCGCTCGACTGCGCCCGCAGCCTCCTGCGCCGCGGGCGGAAGGTGACGGTCGCCTACCGGCGCGGCCGGGAGGAGATGCCAGCCTTCGGCGACGAGGTGGAGGAGGCCGTCGAGGAGGGGGTGGCGGTCGAGGCGTGGGCGATTCCGCTGGAGGTCCGTTCGCGCGGCGGCCGCGCGAGCGGGCTCCGGCTCTCTCGCGCGCGCCCCGGCGAGAAGGACGCGAGCGGCCGGCCGCGGCCCGAGCCCGTCCCCGGCTCGGACTTCGAGCTGCCCGCGGACCTGGTGGTGGTGGCGGCGGGGGAGTCGCTCGACGCGGCGGGCCTGCCCTCGGGGCTGGTGCAGGGCGGCGCGGTGGCGATCCCCGCGGACAGCCAGATCGCCGGAAGGCTCTTCGCGTGCGGCGACTGCGCCGGGGGCGGCGGGACCGTGGCCCACGCCATCGGCGCCGGGCGGCGCGCGGCCGCCGAGCTGTGCGCCCTCCTCGGCGGCGACGCGCCCGCCGTGGACCTGCTCGCGGCGCGAGGGGCCGGCCCGGCGGTGGCCGCCTTCGATGGGATCCGGCCGGCGTGGTTCCCCCCGGCGCCGCCCCGATCGAGGGGGCGCGCCGAGGCCGCCCCCAGGCGCCTCGGCGACGCGGAGGTGCGCCTCGGCTTCGACGCGCCCTCCGCCATGGCCGAGGCGGCCCGCTGCCTCGGCTGCGGCACCTGCACGGGTTGCGACATCTGCTACCAGCTCTGCCCGGACCGTGCGGTGCTGCGCGGCGCGCCCGGCGGCTACCGCGCCGACACGAGCCGCTGCAAGGGGTGCGGCGTGTGCGCGGAGGAGTGCCCGCGCGGCGCGGTGGAGCTCTGCGAGGTGGGGGCGTAGCCATGGCGAGCGATCGGCTCCTCACCGGGAACGAGGCGGTGGCCTGGGCGGTGGCCCGCTCCGGCGTGCAGGTGGTGGCGGCCTACCCGATCACCCCGCAGACCACCATCATCGAGACCCTGGCTTCGCTCGGGCAGAAGGGCGTCTCCCGCGCCGAGTTCGTGCCGGTGGAGTCGGAGCACTCGGCACTCGCCGCCTGCATCGGCGCGGCCCACGCCGGGGCGCGCACCTTCACCGCCACGAGCGGCCAGGGGCTCGCGCTCATGCACGAGCTCATCCACTGGGCCGCCGGCGCCCGGCTCCCCATCGTGCTCGCCAACGTGAACCGGGCCATGGCGCCGGGGTGGAACATCTGGACCGACCAGAACGACTCCCTGTCGCAGCGCGACACCGGCTGGGTCCAGCTCTACTGCGAGGACGGCCAGGAGGTCATGGACTCGGTCGTCCAGGCCTTCGCGCTCGCGGCGCGCCTCTCGCTTCCCGTGATGGTGGTGCTCGACGCCTTCTTCCTCTCCCACACCGCCGAGGCCATCTCGGTGCCGGAAGAGGCCGAGGTCGCGGACCTCATCCCGGCATGGAAAACCCCGTGGCGCATCGATCTCGAGAAGCCCAAGGCGCTCGGCTCGCTCGTCCCCTCCGCCGAGTACGAGCAGATGCGCAGGCAGGTCGACGCCGCCCACCGCGAGGCGCTCTCCGCCATCGAGGACCTCGCCGCGACGTGGCGGGGCCGCTTCGGGCGCGGCGTGGGGCTCGTCGATCGCTACCGGTGCGAGGGCGCGGACGAGATCCTGGTGGCGAGCGGTACCGCGGCCTCGACGGCGCGCGCGGTGGTGGACACCCTGCGGGCGCGCGGCCGGAGCGCGGGGCTCGTCAAGGTGCGCGCCTTCCGCCCCTTCCCCACGGCGGCGCTGCGCCAGGCGCTCCTGCCGGCGCGGCGCGTGGCGGTCCTCGACCGCAACTGCTCCTACGGGGCCTCCGGCATCTTCTTCCAGGAGGTGCGCGCGGCTCTGTGCGGGCTCGCCGGCGCCCCGCCCGTCCACGGCTTCATCGCCGGCATGGGCGGCCGCGACATCACGCCTTCCACCATCGAGGCCGCGCTCGGCCACGCCCGCGGCGAGCCCAGGCCGGAGAGCACATGGCTGACCGAGTGATCCCCCTCGCCCGCCCGCGCCCGGCCCCGGAGCCGCGCCTGCGCATGCCCGACGTGGAGGTCATGCAGCCCGGGCACCTCGCCTGTCCGGGGTGCGCCGCCCCCATCCTGCTGCGCACCTTCCTCAGGCTCGCCGGGCCTCGCACCGTGCTCGTCATTCCCGCCTGCTGCTGCTCGGTCATCGACGGGCCGTTCCCGTACTCGGCCTACGGCGTCAACGTGGTCCACTGCGCCTTCGAGACGGCGGCGGTGACGGCGGGCGGGGTGAAGGCGGGCCTGCGCGCCCGAGGCGACTCCGACGCGCTGGTCGTGGCCTGGGCCGGCGATGGAGGGACGTTCGACATCGGCCTGCAGTCCATGTCGGCCGCCGCCGAGCGCAACGAGGACGTCCTCTACGTCTGCTACGACAACGAGGCCTACATGAACACCGGCGTCCAGCGCTCGGGGGCGACGCCCGGCGGGGCCTGGACCAACACCACCTCTGCCGGGAAGAAGCAGAAGAAGAAGGACCTCGACGGCATCATGGCCGCGCACCGCATCCCCTACTTCGCCACCGTGAGCCCCGGCTTCTTCGACGACATGGTGGCGAAGATGCGGCGAGCCATCGCCACCCCCGGCTTCCGGATGCTGCACGCCCTGTCCCCGTGCCCGCCGGGCTGGAAGATGGACGAGCGCAACACCGTCGCCGCCGCCCGCCTGGCGGTGGAGACGCGCGTCTTCCCGCTCTTCGAGGTGGTGGACGGCGTGGAGTGGCGCATCACCCAGGCGCCCCGGCCGCGGCCGGTGTCGGAGTACCTCTCGCTGCAGGGGCGGTTCGCGCGGCTCGACGCGGCGGCGGTGGAGCGCGTCCAGCGCGAGGTGGACGACGAGTACGCGCTCCTGGCGCGCCACTGCGCCGAGGGCAGCACCGACTGGCCGCTCTCGCCGCTGTGACCCCGCGGCTCAGCGCTTGAGCGGAGCGAGCTCCTCGAACTCGGGAGCGCGGGCGGTGGCGCGGAGCAGCTCGGCGAGGGGTGCGGGCGGGACGACGAGGCGGCGCGCCGCGAGGTCGAGCCAGCCGCCGAGCACCGTGACGCGCCCGGCGAGCGAGCCATCCTCCTTGAAGAGGTCGTGGCGGAGCTTCCAGCGGGCCCCGTCCGGCGAGAGGCCGACGGCCTCGACGTCGATCCGAACGCGCTCGCCGAGGCCGATCTCGCGCCGGTACTCCAGCTCCTCGCGGAGCAGCACCGGCCCCACGCCGATCTCCTCGAAGCGCTTCCAGGGGAAGCCGCCGTCCTTGAGCCAGGCGATGCGGACCTCGGCGCCGAGCTCGCTGAAGACGCTGTGGCGCACGTGTCCGTTGGCGTCGGCGTCCGACCACCGCAGCTCGAAGGTCTTCGCGTATCCCGCCACCGCTCGCTCCTTCCCCTTGCCGGCAGGGAAGGTAGCACGGCGGGGGCGGGCTCGCAGTTGCCTCGGCCGCCCCGCCGGCTATGAATCGTGGCGTGGCCGGGCTCGACCTTCAGATCCTCGATTCCCTCTCCGGCGTGTCCGCCGCCGAGTGGGACGGGCTCCTCGCCCACGAGCCGGCGAGGGCGACGCCCTTCCTCCGCCACGCCTGGCTCGACGCCCTGGAGCAGTCGGGCTGCGCCTCGCCGCGCACCGGCTGGACGCCGCGCCACCTCGTCCTCCGGCGCGGCGGGAGGCTGGTGGCGGCGGCGCCCGCCTGGGTCCGCCGCGAGTCCGACGGCGATTTCGGCCGCGACTGGGCATGGGCCGATGCGGCGGAGCGGGCCGGGATCCCCTACTACCCGAAGCTCGTGCTCGGCGTCCCCTTCACGCCCGCGACGGGGCGCAGGCTGCTCGCCGCCGCGGGCGAGGACCGCCTGGCCGCCGTCCGCGCGGTCGCGGATGCGGCGCGGGAGCTCTGCCGCGAGGATCGGATCCGGTCGATCCACGTCCTCTTCCCCGGCGCCGCCGAGGCGGAGGAGTGGGAGGCGGCCGGGCTCGCGCGCAGGCTCGACTTCCAGTACCACTGGCGGAACGCGGCCTACCCGGACTTCGACGCCTTCCTGGCGCGCTTCCCGTCGAAGCGGCGGAACGCCATCCGCCGGGAGCGGGCGGCGCCCGCTCAACAGGGCATCGCCGTCCGCACCGTGCGGGGCGCCGAGCTCGCGGCCGCGCCGGCCGGATGGGCGCGCGACGTCTTCACGCTCCACGCCGCCAGCGTGGACCGGATGGCGTGGGGCCGCCGCTTCCTGGACCGCGGCTTCTACGAGCGCGCGCTCGCCGCCATGCCCGACGCCCTGGAGGTGGTGGAGGCGCGGCGGGAGGGGCGGCTCGTCGCGATGGCCTTCAACGTGGCCTCCGAGGAGCGGCTCTACGGGCGCTACTGGGGCTGCGTCGAGGACCACCCCTTCCTGCACTTCAACGTCTGCCTCTACCACTCGATCGAGGAGTGCATCCAGAGGGGCCTCGCGGCCTTCGAGGGCGGCGCCGGAGGCGAGCACAAGCTCGCGCGCGGCTTCGAGCCGGCGGAGACGTGGAGCGCCCATGCCTTCCTCGACGCCCGCCTCGACCGGCCCATCCGGCGGCACCTGGAAGCGGAACTCGCCGAGCGGCGCCTCGCGGTGCAGCGGTGGCGAGACGCCTCGCCCGTCCTCAAGGCCCCTCGAGCCGTCGACGGGCCTTGAGCCCTCAGGCCCGGCGCGCCCGCGCCCAGTGGAGGGTGATCTCGCGGGACCAGGCCGCGCCGCCGTGCGCGGCGGCGAGCGCCCGCGCCCGGCCCAGCAGGTCGGCGAGCCGCGCCGGCGCCAGCGCCGGACCGACCGTCGAGAGGGAGCGCAGCACGGCTTCGAGCCTCGCCCCCTCGATCCGCTCCGCGTGCGCGAAGCGCTCCGAGATCGGGGGCCGGCCGGTCGCCAGCGCGAGGAACTGGCGGAGGCGACCGGGCGGGGAGGGGCGCGCCCTGGGGTTGGCCTCGACGACCAGCGCCGAGAGCGCGTCGAGGAAGCGCGATCGCGCCAGCCGCGCCTCGACGACGGCGACGGCGCCTCCCGGCGCCAGGATCCGGGCGGCCTCGCGGCCGGCGCGCACCGGGTCGAGCCACTGGAGGGCGTCCGCGACCAGGACGAGCGCGCAGCTCCCGTCGGGGATGCCGGTGTCCTCGGCGGCGGCGTGGACCGGCACGACCGGGGCCCTCCCGGCGCGCGCCTGGAGGGCCCGCAGCATCTCGCCGGCCGGCTCCACCGCCAGCACCTCGGCGCCGGAGAGCGCGAGCGGCAGCGCGAGGTGCCCCACGCCCGCGCCCAGATCCGCGATGCGCGCGGGGGCGCCGCCCGCGAGGGCGAGGAGGCGCGCCACCAGCGCCGAAGGGTACTCGGGGCGCTGGAGGTAGTCCGCGGCCAGGCGGTTGAACACCCACCGCTCCTGCTCCGCGACTGCGACGGCCCTCCGCCCCATTTCGCCCCACGCTATCACGCCCCTGGCCCGGCCGCGCCCCCGGCCCGAGATCGGTTACATTGCCCGCGTGGCCGACCCCGTCGTCTCGCTCTGCGGCGTCTCGAAGCGCTTCGGCGGCGTCGAGGCGCTGCGGACCGTGGATCTCGACATCCGGGCGGGGGAAATCTTCGCCCTGCTCGGTCCCAATGGTGCCGGGAAGACCACGCTCATCAGCATCGTGGCCGGGCTCCTGCGGGCGACGGAGGGCACGGCCCGGGTGCTCGGCCGCGACGTGGTCTCGGACTACCGGTTCACCCGGCGGGCGATCGGCCTCGTGCCGCAGGAGATCAACTTCGACCCGTTCTTCACGGTCGAGGAGACGCTCCACATCCAGGCGGGCTACTTCGGGGTGCGGCTCAGCGAGGAGCGGCTCGACGAGCTCCTGGACGCGCTCGATCTCAGGTCCAAGCGGCACGCGAACACCCGCACCCTCTCCGGCGGCATGAAGCGGCGGCTCCTCATCGGAAAGGCGCTGGTGCACGAGCCGCCGGTCCTGTTCCTCGACGAGCCCACCGCCGGGGTGGACGTGCAGCTCCGCCAATCGCTGTGGAGCTACGTGCGCACGCTCCGGGCGCGCGGCACGACCATCGTGCTCACCACCCACTACCTCGACGAGGCGGAGGAGCTGGCCGACCGCGTCGGGGTGATCGACCGCGGGCGGCTCCTGCTCGTCGAGGACAAGGAGGCGCTCTTGCGGCGCTACGCCGGCAAGACGCTGCGAGTGGCGCTGGCCGAGCCCGCGGCCCGGCTGCCCGGGCCGCTCGCGGCGCTGGGGGGGCGCCTCGAGGACGGCGGGCTCACCGTGGCGGTCAGCGCCGCGCCCGGCGGCTCCTTCGGCCCGGCCCTCGCGGCGGTGGCCGCGGCCGGCCTTCCCGTGAGGGACGTGGAGACCGCCCGCATGCGGCTCGAGGACGTCTTCGTCTCCCTCCTGCGCGGCGAGCGGGCGGGAGACGGGGGGGCGAAGTGATCGGGCTCGGGGCGAGGACGCTCTTCGTGAAGGAGATGAGGCGCTTCCTGCGCGTCCCGGGGCAGACCCTGCTCTCCCCCCTCATCACCACCACCCTCTACTTCGTCGTCTTCGGCTGGTCGCTGGGCGGCAGGCTGCGCGAGATCGAGGGGGTCCCCTACGCCCGCTACATCGTCCCGGGCCTCGTCACCCTGGGCGTGGTCTCGAACGCCTTCCTCAACACCGCCTCCTCCCTGTTCGTGATGAAGCTGCAGGGGACGGTGGTGGATATCCTCGTGTCGCCGCTGTCCTACGCCGAGATCCTCGGCGCCTTCGTCCTCGCGGCGGTGGCGCGGGGCCTCCTGGTGGGCGGCGTCATGTGGCTCGTGGCCGCAGCGTTCAGCGGCTTCGGCGTCGCCCACCCGCTCCACGCCCTCCTGCTCCTCGTCCTCGTGGCCGTGGCCTTCGCCGCGCTCGGCTTCATGACCGCCGTCTGGGCCGCGTCGTTCGAGCAGGTGAACTTCTTCCCCACCTTCATCATCACGCCGCTCACCTTCCTCGGGGGCGTCTTCTACTCGGCCCGGATGCTCCCGCCGGCGCTTCGCACCTTCACCTTCCTGAACCCGGTCTTCTACATGGTGGACGGGGTCCGGTACGGGATGCTCGGGATCTCCGACGCGAGCCCGCTCGCCGGTGTCGCGATCCTGGTCGTGCTGTGCGCGGCCTCGCTGGGCGGCGCCTACGCCATGCTCCGGACCGGCTACAGGCTGCGCGGCTGAGGGGTTGAATTGGGGATGGATCTTCACCCCTCCCGGGTTATGCTACGCACCCTTTTCGAGCGGAATTCCGCGAATACCGGAGGAAGCCATGCGTCCGTCGATGCCCCTGTTTCTCGTCCTTGCCGTGGTCGCCTGCAAGAAGACCGAGGCGCCCGCGCCGGAGCCCGCCGCGCCCGCCGCCGTGGCGCCGGCAGGGGCGCCCTCCGCAGTCATCCGGGGCAAGGTCGTGGAGCGCATCGACGCCGCCCCGTACAGCTACCTGCGCCTGGCCACGGCCGAGGGCGAGACCTGGGCCGCCGTTCCGCAGACGAACATCGACAAGGGAACCGAGGTCGCCGTCGAGAACCCGATGCCGATGGACGGCTTCGAGTCGAAGACGCTGAAGCGCAAGTTCGAGAAGCTCTCCTTCGGCACGCTCGGGAAGGGCGGGACCCCCACCGCCGCTGCCGCTACCGCCGCTCCTGCGGCCCCGGCAGGCGGCCCCCAGGCAATGCCCGCCGGGACGCCTCCGGGCATGCCCGCCGGGATGGCGGCGCAGCATGCCGCCGCCGCCTCCGGCCCCGCCGACGTCGGCGCGGTGAAGGTGGCCAAGGCCGAGGGCGCCGACGCCCGCACGGTCGCCGACGTGTGGACGCAGAAGTCGGCTCTCAAGGAGAAGAAGGTCACGGTGCGCGGCAAGGTGGTGAAGTTCAACGGCGGGATCATGGGCCGCAACTGGGTCCACCTCCGCGACGGCTCTGGCAGCGCCGCCAAGGGCGACAACGACATCACCGTCACCACGAACGACAACGTGGCGGTCGGCGACGTGGTGGTGGCGAAGGGCGTCGTTCGCCTCGACAAGGACTTCGGTGCTGGCTACGCGTACCCGGTGATCATCGAGGACGCGAAGGTCGGGAAGTAGGCTCCCCGGCCGAGCGACGTTCCTTCGGGGCGGCGGGCCGGCCACGGCTCGCCGCTCTGGCGCTTCGAGGGGGCGGCGCCCCTCGCGCGGCATGCGGCCATGGCCCTCCCCCCGACGCTCCACGACTTCGACGTGAGCCTGTCCCACGTGGACGCGGGCGTGGAGGCGCGCCTCTCCGTCAAGGCGGCGCGCCATCCCTCCGAGTCTCTCGATCGGCTCTGGCTGCGCCTCCTCGCCTACTGCTGGAAGTGGCAGGAGCGCATCGAGCTCGGTCCCGGCCTGTGCGAGCCCGACGCCCCCGACGTCCTCGCCCGCGACCTCACCGGCGAGGAGGTGCTCTGGATGCGGGTGGGAAGGCCCGACCCGGAACGGATCCAGCAGGAGTCGGACCGCCATCCTCGCGCCCGGGTCGCGGTGCTCTTCGAGTCGCCGCGTCGCATGGAGGCGTTCGTCCAGGCGGCGGCGAAGGAGGGGCTCTCCCGGCTCGGTCGCGTCGAGCTCGCCGCGGCCGAACCCGCGCTCCTCGCCGCCCTCGCCGCCTTGGAGGGCCGGCGCCTGCGCCTCGCCCTGACCATCGTCGGCGACCATCTCTACGTCGACGTCGCCGGCCGGACGCTGGACGGCCCCCTCACCCGGGCCTCCGTCCCCTGACGGAGGAGCCCTCACGAGCAGCTCAAGTTCCCGCCATCACGCGGGAAACGAGGTTGTCCGGCACCGAGGCGCCCGGCACCGAGGCCCGAGGCGCCCCATCACGCGGGAAACGAGGTTGTCCGGCACCGAGGCCCCGAGGCCCGGCACCGAGGCCCGGGGGCGCAAGGGCGCAAGGGTGTCCGGCACCGGGAACCCGGGAAACACGGGAAACGAGGGTGTCCGGCACCGGGGCGGCACCGGGGCGCCGTGGCGGCCGGGGCGCCGGGGGTGAAAGGCCTTGCGCTTGGCGGGGAAGCGGTTAGATTGTTGAGTAACTGGACCGTTCTAGTCCAGATAGGATCCCAGAGGAAGACCGCATGCTTCGGATGAGCAAGCTCACGGACTACGGCATCGTCCTGCTCACGCACATGGCCATGGGCGTGGAGGGGGCGCTGCGCACCGCAGGCGAGCTGGCCGACGCCTCGCGTGTTCCGCTCCCCACCGCCAGCAAGATCCTGAAGGAGCTCTCGCGGGCGGGCCTGGTGATCTCCCACCGGGGCCGCCACGGCGGCTACAGCCTGGCCCGCCCGGCGGGCGAGATCGCCGTGTCCGAGATCATCGCCGCGCTCGAGGGTCCGGTCGCGCTCACCGAGTGCGGCGAGGTCGGCGGCGGCAGCTGCGGGATCGAGGAGAGCTGCCCGGCCCGGGGGCACTGGAGCGCCATCAACGACACCATCCAGCGAGCGCTGGAGCTGGGACGGTAGGCCATGGCCATCACCCCTATCAGCACGCCGTCCACGCTGGGGCCATCATCGGCGCCGGCCGCCGGCGGCGCCAC
>Ga0209797_10000585_pt1 | contig 18246 bp, 20 predicted proteins | sample DOMMetBare3Fresh_2_FD_187472 | JGI IMG/M metagenome (GOLD analysis project Ga0209797, IMG submission 187472) | Wetland sediment microbial communities from St. Louis River estuary, USA, under dissolved organic matter induced mercury methylation -... | ecosystem: Environmental > Aquatic >... | reverse complement strand
TGAGCCAATAGCCCTTGCGCGACTGTTCGGCATCGAAGATCGTCGTGCCGGGGATGTTCTTGTAGGGTTTGTCGAGAGCCATTTCAGGATTCCTCCGGCCAGTACAGGCGCATCGGGTTGGTGACAAGCAGCTTCTGCTGCAACTGCGCTGTCACCGCGATGTGCGGGATGAAGTCCACCAGCAGCCCGTCGTCGGGCATGTGGTGCTTGAGGTTGGGGTGCGGCCAGTCGGTGCCCCACAGCACGCGGTCGGGAAAGCTCTCCACCACGCGGCGCGCAAAGGGCACCACGTCGCGGTAGGCATTGCGCTCGCCGTTCAGCGCCGGCGGGCCGCTCACACTCAGGCGTTCGGGGCAGCTCACCTTGCTCCAGACGTTGTCGTGCTCGCGCATGAACTTCAGGAACAGCCCGAACTCGGGCCCGTCGACGGGCTGGCTCACGTCGGGCCTGCCCATGTGGTCCACCACCACGGTGGTGGGCAGCGCGGTGAAGAAATCCCACAGCTCGGGCAGGTCGACCGCCTCGAAGTAGATGACCACGTGCCAGCCGAGCGACTTGATGCGCCCGGCGATCTCCATCAGCTCGTCCTTGGGCGTGAAGTCGACCAGGCGCTTGACGAAGTTGAAGCGCACGCCGCGCACGCCGGCGTCGTGCAGATCCTGCAATTCGCGGTCGGTGACGCTGCGCTTGACGGTGGCCACGCCACGCGCCTTGCCGTTCGAGCTTGCGCAGGCGTCGGCCAGCGCGCGGTTGTCGGCGCCGTGGCAGGTGGCCTGCACGATGACGTTGCGCGCGAAGCCCAGGTGGTCGCGCAACGCGAACAATTGCGCCTTGCTCGCGTCGCAGGGCGTGTACTTGCGCTCGGGCGCGAACGGGAACTCGGCACCGGGTCCGAACACGTGGCAATGCGCATCGACGCTGCCGGCTGGCAGCTTGAAGCGTGGCTGGCTCGGGCCGGCATACCAGTCGAGCCAGCCGGGCGTCTTTTCGAACGTCGTCATCGGGGCTTCCGTTTCTCGAGGATGCGGTCCGCCTCGACACGCCAATCCGCGCTGCGGGCAAACGCCAGCGTGCCCCTGGCGCCGAACACGCCGGCATCGGCCAAATCAGCCACCCAGGCCTGGCGCTCGGCCGTGCCCGCCGCGCCCCACGGTGCGAGGCCCGCCTCCGAAACCGTGACCGCCACCTCGCGCACCTCTTCGCTGCGGCGCCGGCCATGCTCGATGACGCGCTGGAAGAAGTAAGCCGCCTGCTTCTCCCAGTCGATGCCGGGAAAGGACTCGCGCAACGATGCGATCACCGCGTCCTCGACGCCGTAGTGGCGGGCGGTGGTGAAGCTCTCGATCACCATCGCCTCCAGGCCCTTGATCATCACGCTGCGGCACATCTTGGTGGCGCTGGCCACGCCGAGCTTGGCGCTGGCGACCTTGGGCGCGAATCCAAGATCGTTCAGCATCGGCGCCAGAGCCGGCGCATCGGGACCTCCCAGCAGCAACGGCACCTTGAGGCGGTACGGCGGCACCGAGGTCATCACCGCGCCCTCGACATAACGGCCGCCGGCGGCGTTGACGACCTCCGCGGCGCGGCATTTGGCGCCGGGCGAGGCGGAGTTGAAGTCGAGGAAGAAGGCGCCGCGCTGCAGCCCTGCCGCCGTCGCCTCGGCCGCAGCCACGGTCTGGCTCGCGGTGACCGCCGACACCACGAGGTTCGCACCCTGTGCCGCACGCGCGTGCGAGGCGGCGAGCACCACGCCATGAGCCGCCGCATGCTCGCGCAACGGCTGGCCGTCATCGGTGTCGAGCTTGAGGTCGTAGGCACTGATTGCAACGCCGCGGGCGCGCAGGTCCTCGGCCAGGATCCGGCCGACTTCGCCGTAGCCGATCAAAGCGACTTGCATGTCAGTTGCTCCGTGTCGCCGAGGCGACGCCCGCGACGCATGAATCCAGCGCCGCCCAGCGACCGCCGCGGATCCGGCTTGGCCGGTCCGCCAGCCGCTCCCCCCTGGGGGGAGCGGCGAAGCCGCTTCGGGGGGGATTCACGTCAGTCGATGTAGCGCAGACCAGCCGCCGCAAGCGGCTCGCGCATCTTGTACATGTCCAGCCCGAGCACGCCCGAGGCCAGCTTGGCGCGCTTCTCGCCTTCGTTGGCCTCGCGCTTAACGGCGGCGTCGAACGTCGCGGCGGCCAACGCGCGTGGCACGCAGACCACGCCGTCGTCGTCGGCCACGATCACGTCGCCGGGATGCACCAGGGCCCCGGCGCAGACGACCGGAATGTTCACCGAGCCGAGCGTGGCCTTGACGGTGCCCTTGCTGCTGATTGCGCGGCTCCACACCGGGAAGCCCATCTCGGTCAGGGTCTTCACGTCACGGCAGCCACCGTCGATCACCAGAGCGCGCGCACCGCGCGCCTTGAAGCTGGTGGCCAGCAGATCGCCGAAGAAGCCATCGGTGTTGTCGGTGGTGACGCCCGCCACCACGATGTCGCCCGGGCGGATCTGCTCGGCCACGACGTGCAGCATCCAGTTGTCGCCCGGCTGCATCAGCACCGTGACCGCAGTGCCCGACACCTGCGCACCGGCGTAGATCGGGCGCATGTAGGTCTTCATCAGGCCGACACGGCCCAGGGCCTCGTGCACGGTGGCGCTGCCGAACGCGGCCAGCCGGTCGGCGACCTGTGCGTCGGTGCGCTGGATGTTGCGATAGACGACACCGAGTTCATACATGACTATCTGCCCCTCTTCTTGAGCGCGGCATCGAGCCGCGGATAGACGCGCCGGGCGTTGCCCTCGAACACCATCGCCTTCTGCGTTGCGGTCAACTGCGTCGACGCATCGATGTAGCGCTTGGTGTCGTCGTAGTAGTTCCCTGTCTCGGGGTCGATGCCGCGCACCGCGCCGATCATCTCGCTGGCAAAGAGGATGTTCTCCACCGGCACCACCTTCGTGAGCACGTCGATGCCCGGCTGGTGGTACACGCAGGTGTCGAAGAACACATTGCCCAGCAGGTGGTCCTTCAGCAGCGGCTTCTTCATCTCCTGCGCGAGGCCGCGGTAGCGGCCCCAGTGATAGGGCGCGGCGCCGCCGCCATGCGGGATGATGAAGCGCAGGGTCGGAAAGTCCTTGAACAGGTCGCCCTGGATCAGCTGCATGAAGGCCGTGGTGTCGGCGTTGATGTAGTGCGCCCCGGTGGTGTGGAAGCAGGCGTTGCAGCTGGTGCTGACGTGGATCATCGCCGGAATGTCGTACTCGACCATCTTCTCGTAGACGGGGTACCAGTGACGGTCCGTGAGCGGCGGCTCCTTCCAGTGGCCGCCCGACGGATCGGGGTTCAGGTTGATCGCCACGTTGCCGTACTGCTCGACGCACTTCACCAGTTCAGGAAGGCAGGTCTTCGGGTCGACGCCGGGCGACTGCGGCAGCATCGCGGCGGGGATGAAGTGCTCGGGAAACAGCCGGCTGACGCGAAAGCAGAGTTCGTTGCAGATCGCGGCCCAGGTGCTGCTCACCTCGAAGTCGCCGATGTGGTGCGCCATGAAGCTCGCACGCGGCGAGAAGATCGTGAGGTCCGAGCCGCGCTGGCGCATCAGCTTCAGCTGGTTGGTTTCGATCGTCTCGCGGATCTCGTCGTCGTGAATGTTCAGTTCGGAAACCCGGGGCATTGCCCCGGGATCGGAAATGCCCGCGATCTGCCGGTTGCGCCACGCCTCCAGCGCCTTCGGTGCCGTGGTGTAGTGGCCGTGGATGTCGATGATCACTGTGCAGTCTCCTGGGACGGTCAGGCGGGATCCATGCCCTGGCGCCGCTTGGCGTCGGCGGCTTGCGGCGACGCAAGGAAGGCGATCAGGTCGCGCGCCGCTTCGGATTGCGCGCTGGCGGCGCACACGCCCGCCGAAAACGTGGTGACGATCTGGATCGCGGCCGGCAGCGGGCCGACGATGTCGATGCCCGGCGCGTTGAGCAGCTCGCTCAGCTGCTGAAACCCCAGCGCCACGTCGCCGCACGCGACCAGCGCGGCCACCGGCACGCCCGGCGGCGCAGTGACCAGCCGTGGCGCGATGGTCCGCGCGATGCCCCAACGTTCGAACAGCCTGGCCAGCTGCACACCGCTCGGACCGGTCGAACAGCCCAGCGTGGGCGCGGCCAGCACGGCTCGCTTCACGGCCTCTTCGCTGCCGATGTCCGGCCGCAAAGCGCCGGAGCGCACCGCGACGGCCACGCCCGAGTGCAGCAGGTCCACCTTGCTGCCGGCGACCACAGATCCCGCCGCCAGCAGCTTGTCGATGGCGTCCGACGCCAGCACGACGACGTCGAACGCCTCGCCAGCCTGAACGCGCCGGGCCGCATCGACGCCGCCGACCGACTCGATGGCCACGCGTGCGCCCGTGCGCTGCTCGTACGCAGCCGACAGCTCGGCCAGCAGCAAGCGGGTGGCCATGGAAGAAATGCCGGTGATCGGGGCGGCAGCCATGCAGCGATTGTGCGCGGCCGGGGCATGCCGGGCCAGCAGGGCCGGCGACTAGCAGCTATTGCAAACCGGCATGGCTGGGCGAGCCGTGGCGCGAGGCGCTCCTCCGCCGCAGCGATGCTCACGGCCGGCCGGGGTCGTCCGGCATCGGGCGTGAGGGCGCACCGTCCTCTTCAGGCCCGCCGTCATGGCCTTCCCAGGCGTAGCGCTTGGGCGGCAGCACATCCCTGTGCCGCAGTGCGATCGCCAGCACCACGCCGATCAGGGCCCCCGCCAGATGAGTTTCCCAGGACACGCCGGACTGCACGGGCAGCACGCCCCAGGCGAGCGAGCCGTACATGAAGCTGACCGCAAGCGATGCGGCGATCGCTCGCCGGTCCCTGCGCAGCAGGCCGGCCACGAAGACGAAGGCGACGAAGCCATAGACGAGTCCACTGGCACCGAAGTGCACGGACTGTCTTCCAACCAGCCACACCACGAGATTGGTGCCGAAGTAGACCGCTGGAAACACACGCAACGTCGAAACCGGATAGAGGAACAGCATCGCCGTGCCCAGCACCAGCAATGGCAAGGAGTTCGCGAGCAGGTGCGCGAAGCTGGCATGCACCAGCGGTGCGAAGGCGACGCCGACCAACCCGGACCATTCGCGCGGGCGGATGCCGGACACCTCGGGATCCAGGTCCAGCGCCCAGCTCAGCAGGAAGACGAACCAGAGCACCGCGACGAAACCCAAAGCGATCCGCGCCGCCAGCCGGAAGTGGCCTCGCGCCCGCTCGGAATCCGTGTAGGCAGGGTCGGGCACATGGATCTGCATCGCGCCACAGGATAGCCCTCACCACGGCCGGCAGTGGGGCGCGCCGTCGCAACACCCGCTGCGCTGGATCCCTTGCCTGCGCGAGCACGACCACGGATTCGGTAGAGTTTCGGCGTCGTACGTGTTGGGCGGGCGTATGGACACAGGCGCGGCACGTGCGGCCGGCCCTCGATGCCGACCGCTTCACTCCATGGGGGCTTTCAATTGACGATCAAACTCTATGCGTTCGACACCCCCAACGGGCGCAAGATCAGCGTGGCTCTCGAGGAGATGGAGCTGCCTTACGAAGTGCACGTCGTGGACCTCGGCAAGGGCGAGCAGTTCGACCCGGCCTTCCTGAAGATCAGCCCGAACAACAAGATCCCGGCGATCGTCGACACCGACGGCCCGGCGGGCGGCCCGATCAGCGTGTTCGAGTCGGGCGCGATCCTGATCTACCTGGGCGAGAAGACGGGCCGGTTCTATCCGCGCGACCTGGCGGCGCGTGTCCCGGTGCTGGAGTGGTTGATGTTCCAGATGGGCGGTTTCGGGCCGATTCCCGGGCAGGTGCATCACTTCGTCGCGCTGGAGGACCACGGTGAGCGCCGCTACGGCCTCGACCGGTTCATGGCCGAGACGCGGCGACTCTACGGCGTAATGGATCGGCGCCTGGCCGAGTGCGAGTACTTCGCCGGCGAGCTGTCGATCGCCGACTTCGCGATCATCGGCTGGGCATGGCGCCATCCCCGGCACCGAGTCGACCTGTCCGACTTTCCGCACGTGCAACGCTGGTATCGGGCCATGATGGCGCGCCCGGGCGTCGCGCGCGGTTTTGCCGTGCCGTTGCGCCACACCGTCCAGGCGGGTTGAGTCCCTTCACCTTCGCCAAGCGCTTCGCGCCCGGATCTCGGATTCCAGGGCGGGCGCGCCAGGGCGCCGGGCCGCGGCCGGCATCGGCTCAGCGGCTGCGGGCCTTGCGCGCAGGCGACGGCAGCCGCGCCACCAGATCGGTCAGCATGCGACGCGCCTCGCGCGTCAACGGCGTCGGTGGCTTGGTGGCCGATTGCGCCAGGCACAGCACGCTGGGCAGTTCCGGTTGCACGATTCGGCGCACCACCAGTTCAGCCGCGCGGCCCGACGCCGCCACCGCGCTCGCATTGAGCACTGCGTTGCCTATGCGGGCGCAGACGAGATCGATGATCGCCGGAATGCTCGAGACCTCGCAGTCGATGCGCAGCGGCACGCCGGCCATCGTGGCCTGCGATTCGAGCAGGCGTCGCAGCGACTGGTGGCGCTCGGGCAGGATCAGCGGCACGTCGCGCAGCTCGCGCAGCGGCACCGTGTCGCCGGGCATGCGCCGCCCGCGCGGTGGGCGCGGCTGCACCAGGCACAGCGGCTCGCGCAGCAGCGGCGTGAACTCCAGCGCCGCCGACGGCTCGGGGTTGTAGACCAGGCCCAGGTCGGCACGGCCGCTCGCGATCCACTCGGCGATGTAGGCACTCAAGCCTTCGATGAGGGTCACTCGCGCACGCGGGAGCTGCGCCCGGAAGGCCTCGATCAGCGGCTGCGTCAGGCGCCGGCCGATCGACGGCGGCAGGCCGATCGTCACGTGCCCGACCGGCGCGTCGCGCTGTGCACCGAGCTCGGCGCGCGCCTGCGCCACCTGCTGCAGGATCTGCACGCCATGGTCGAACAGGCGCCGCCCCGCAGGCGTCAGGCTGACACCCCTGCCGTTACGCAGCAGCAAGGTCTCCCGCAGATCGGTCTCGAGCAGGCGCACCTGGCGCGACAGCGCGGGCTGGGCGATATCGAGCACGCGCGCGGCCTTGCTGAAGCTGCCCAACTCGGCCACACGCACGAAGCTCTCGAGCTGCCGCAGGTTCATCGCGGACGATTCCAGTGACTGGCCCGGCGTGCGGTGCATCCGGTCGTGCTTGACCCAGCGCAAGGGGGCGCCGCGCAGAGCGGTTCAAGCTGCCGATCAGCGAGGAGACACTCGAGATGATTCCCCAGGCCCTGCGCATCATCCAAGAGGAGCATCAGGCGCTGTCGGCGATGCTGCTGTCGTTGTCGATGCTGGTGCGGCGCGCCCACCAGGACAAGCAGCCACCGCCGTTCGACGTGCTGCGCGCGATGCTGTTCTACGTCGACGAGTTCCCCGAGCGGCTGCACCACCCCAAGGAAACGCAGCTGCTGTTCCCGAAACTGCGTCACCGCTGCCCCGAGTTGGGCCCGGTGCTTGACCAGCTCAACGACGACCACGCGCGTGGCGAGGCCTCGGTGCGCGAGCTGCAGCATCGCCTGCTCGGCTACGAACTGCTCGGCGAGCCGCGGCGCGAGGCCTTCGACAGTGCCGCCGAGGCCTTCGTCGAGCGTTACCTGCGCCACATGGCGCTGGAGGAAAGCACGGTCCTGCCCGCGGCGCGCGCGAACCTCAATGCAGCCGACTGGGCCGAACTCGACGATGCCTTCGCCGCGAACCGTGATCCGCTGGCCGGGCATGGGGATCGCAACGCCTACGGGCCGCTGTTCCAGAAGATCCTTTCGCAGGCACCGGCGCCGATCGGCCTGGGCCCGTAGCCGCATCACGTTCGAGCCCGGGCGTGCAGACGGGCGCACGCGGGCGGGCATGGCGTGGGCGCTTCAGCGCGCGGCCGCGCCGCGCAGGCGGGTGCCGTCCGGCAGCGGGACCGCACGGTGCAGCACGTCCTCGGCCAGCCACGCCGCCGAACGGCGCGCGCGCTCGGCCACCACCGACAGCGGCAACTGAGTGTAGTCGTCGTTGAAGACCTCGAAGCTGTAGTCGCCGCGGTAGCCCATGCGGTGCAGCTCGATCACCAGGCCCCGCAGCTCGTCGCTGTGCACGCCCTCGCCGGGGAACACGCGGAAGTGGCGCGCCGTTTCGATGCGCTCCTCCACGGTGCGGATCTCCTGCCACATGAAGTCGGCCAGCTGCACGAGGTAGATCTTGTCGGGGTCCACGTCGGCCAGCGCCTCGGTGGGCGTGCGGGTGGCAAAGCTGTGGAAGCTGTCGACACCGACGCCCAGGTTCGGCGCATCTGCGCGCTCGACCACGCGCCAGGCGCCGACGATGTCGTTGACGTGGCGGCCCCAGGACAGCCCTTCGAACGCGACCTTGATGCCGTACGGAAGCGCCATCATCGCGAGCTTGCGCAGGTCGCGGGCGATCACCGCCTCGTCGTCGCTGGCGTGGCGGCTGGTCGACGAGCAGGCCAGCAGCACCGGGCTGCCGAGCGCAGCGCACATCTCGATCATCGAGCGCGCGATGTCGACCTTGTAGTCGTGCAGGTGGCCCGACAGGCCCTCGAAGTCGCGCAGCACCTGGAAGCCGGTGACGCGCAGGCCGCTGGCCTTGACCTCGGCCACCGCAGCCTGCCAGCCGTCGGGGTGCCCCACCAGGTCGCGCGCGGCGAGCATCACCTGGTCGAAACCGGCCTCACGGATGGCGCGCAGCTTGGCGGCCAGCGGGCCGGCCAGGCTGATGGTGTCCATGCCGAAGTCGGCGATGTACTCAGCGCTGCGGTTCATCGTGGTGCACGAGTTCGAACATCACGCCGCCGAGCGCGGGCCGCGTCAGTGCGCCGCGCACCTCGGTGTGCAGCGCATCGGTCTCGACGAAGTCGACGCCGCGCGCGCGCAGCGCCTTCACCGCAGCGGGCACGTCGGGTGCGCCGAACGCCACGCGCTGCAGCCGCTCGCCGGTATCGTCGACCACCAGTGCCTCGGGCTCGATGAGCTGCAGGTAGAAGCTGCCGCAGGGGCTGGCCAGCACGCTGCCCTTGGGCAGGATGCCGAAACGCTCGTCGGCCGGCAACGCCGTGAAGCCGAACAGCGAGGTGTAGAACGCGCACCAGTCGGCGCTGCGGTCGCTGCCCACGTACTGCACGATGCCGAACCAGTGCAGCCCGGCGACGGCGGCGACCTTCGGATCGACGGTGGGAATCGGCACGAAGTCGACGTCGTAGATCGAGAACTCGCGCCAGCGGTCGACGAAGTAGATGCGGCTCGCGCCCGCGCCGTGCACGCCGGGGATGTGCAGTTCCATCGGCTGCACCTTCACCGGCACCGGCCAGGCACCGAGGTCGACCACGCGCTGCCACGCCGCGCCGGCGTCGCGCACGCGCAGCGCCACCGCGGCGATCTGCGGCGTCTCGCTGTCCGCGGGCGATGCGCCGTGTGCATTGACGACGATGTTCATGCCGCCCTGGCGGTACAGCAGCACCTCGCGCGAGCGGTGGCGTGCGATCGGCCGAAAACCGATCGACTCCAGCACCTGGCCCAGCGCCTGCGGCCGCGGCGTCGTGTACTCGACGAACTCGATGCCTTCGATGCCCAGCGGATTGGTGACCTCGACGCTGGCTTCTCGTTCGAGTAGTGCGTTCATTCGCGCTCCTGGATCAATTGGTGGAAATGCGTGTCCACGCGCGCGGCGTCGGCCCGGCGGCCGGTGAACAGCTCGAAGGCACCGATGGCCTGCCCCACCGCCATGGTGCCACCATCCACGACACGGCAGCCGGCGGCACGCGCCGCTTTCAGCAGCTCGGTCTCGAGCGGGAAGTAGACGATCTCCGAGACCCACAGCCCGGGTCGCAGCAGCGAAGCCGGCAAGGGCATGCCGGGCAACTTGTCCATGCCGGTGGGCGTGGCGTGGACCAGGCCGGTGGCGCGCGCGAGCGCCTGGGCGGCATCGGCGGACGAGCCCATGCGCGTGCCGCCGTAGTGCCGGCTCAGCTCGGCGGCCAGTTCGGCCGCGCGCCGCGCGTCCTGGTCGACGATCATCAGCTCGCGCGCCCGCATGCGGCACACCGAGTGGGCGATCGCCGAGCCCGCACCCCCGGCACCCAAGAGCACCACGCGCGCCAGGTCGGCATCCGGCAATGCACGCTCGAAACCCCAGCGCCAGCCGCTGCCGTCGGTGTTGTGGCCCACCGTGCGGACCGCGTGGCCGTCGGCGTGGAACACGACGGTGTTGACCGCACCCATTGCCCGCGCCTCGTCGGACAGCTCGTCGAGCAGCGGGATCACTGCCTGCTTGCAGGGGTAGGTGATGTTCAGGCCGGCGAAGCCCATGGTCTTCGCCGCGGCAATCAGCGTCGGCAGGGCTTCGGTGCCCTGCCCCGTTCGGTCGAGGTCGATCAACTGGTAGTGCAGCCGCAGGCCTTGGGCACGCGCTTCGGCCTCCTGCATCGCGGGCGTCAGCGAGCGCTGGATGCCCTGCCCGATCAGGCCGCAGAGGAACTTGTCGTTCGTCCGGGTCACGATTCAGCCCACTGGCCCGCCTCAGCCAAGCACGCGCATCGACAGGTCGATCGCCCGCACGTCCTTGGTCAGCTTGCCGATCGAGATGCGGTCCACGCCGGTGGCGGCGATCTCGCGTACGCTGGCGAGGTCCACACCGCCCGAGACCTCGAGCAGCGCGCGGCCGGCGTTGATCGCCACGGCGCGGCACATGTCCTCGCGGCTGAAGTCGTCGATCAGCACGCTGGCGGCGCCGGCGTCGAGCGCTTCGCGCAGCTCGGCGAGGTTCTCAACCTCGATCTGGATCTCCACGCCGGCGTTCAGCGCCTGCGCCGCACGCAGCGCCGCAGTCACGCCGCCGGCCGCGGCGATGTGGTTCTCCTTGATCAGGATGCCGTGCCACAGCGCCAGGCGCTGGTTGCGCCCGCCGCCCGTGCGCACCGCGTACTTCTGCGCCTGGCGCAGGCCGGGCAGCGTCTTGCGTGTGTCAAGGATCGCGCAGCCGCGCGGATTCGGCGACACGCCGGCGATCGCCTCGACGTACTGGCGCGTCACGCTGGCCACCGACGACAGCGTCTGCAGGAAATTGAGCGATGGTCGCTCGGCAGACAGCAGCGCGCGCGCGTCGCCCTCGATGTGGCACACCACGGTGCCGGCCGCGACCTGCTCGCCCTCGCCCACCGACCATTCGGTGCGCGTGGCCGCGTCGACCGCCTTCATGCAGCCGTCGAACCAAGGCCGGCCGCAGATCACCGCCGGCTCCTTGGCCGTCACCGCGGCCTGCACGCGGCGACCCGCGGGCACGAGCTGCGCGGTCCAGTCGCCACGCCCGATGTCTTCCATCAACGCATCGCGCACATTGCGCGCGATCGCCTCGTCGAGCGTCTCGTTGTGGTCGAAGCGGATCGTCATGCGCGCCGCGCGGCCAGGCGCGCCGTGTCGCGGCGATCGATCGGACCGCACGCGATGCCGAGCGGGTGCTGCCGGTCGTCGTTCATCGTTGCCTCTCATGCTGTGCCCGCAGCGCCTCGAGCCATGGCGCGGTGCGGTCGCGGGCGGCCGCCAGCGCATCGTCGATTTCGAACGCGCCGCGATGCGCTTCGAGGTTCGCGCGCATGCGCTCGCGCTCCACATGCAACCCGGGCGCCGCGTCGGCCAGTGCCGTCACGGCACCCGCGGCGCTGACCCACAACCCGGCCCACTCGGCCAGCTCGGCCTGCCAGCCTCCAAGCGCGCGTTCATGCTCCTGCGGCATCGCGGCCAGCAGCGCGGCAGCGCGCTGCGGCACGCGCTGGGCGGCGGCCAGCACCACCATGCTGGCCACCGGCCGGCGCTCGTGCGCCATCGGGTCCGAGGCGTCGCGCGCGGGCCGCGCAGGTTCGAGTACCTCGCCCACGTCGGGCTGTCCGAGCAGCGAAAGGTCGCGCGCGATCTTGCCGAGCGCGCCGACTAGCACCGCCGTCTCGCAGCCCAGCGACACCCACGCGTCACGCTGCGTGGGCCCCACGGCCGTCTGCGTCGTCAGGCCAAGCCGCTCGGCCATGCGCGCGGCCACCGCGGGGCCGCGCGCGCCCATCACCGCATGCGTGCCCGCGGTGCCGCCAAGCTGCACCTGCAGCGCGTCGTAGGCGGCGCGTGCGATGCGCGCGCGTCCGCGCAGCAGCGGCGCAGCCCAGCCGGCGACCTTGAAGCCCAGCGTGGTGGCCGAGGCGGGCTGCATCAGCGCGCGCGCAAGCATCGGCGTGCCGGCTTCGCGCGCCGCCAGCGCGAGCAGGGAGCCGATCAGGCGAGCAAGGTCGGTGTCCACGCGCGCATGCACGCGCTGTGTCACGACCGCCATCGCACTGTCGATCGCGTCCTGGCTCGTGCTGGCCCAATTGACCCACGGCAATGCCGTCGCATCGTCGGCCGCTACGCGTTGCTTGAGCGCAGCCACGACGGCAGTGGCCAGGTCGCCGACGCGGCCGGCGGCGGCAACGGTCGCATCGATGTCGAACAGCTCAGCGCGGCAATGCCTGCCGATCGTCTGGGCCTCAGCCACCGGAACCAGGCCTTCGGCGGCCTGGGCCCGCGCAAGCGCGGCCTCGAAGTCGAGCAAGGCCTGCACCATCGAGGGCGCGGCGAAGGCGTCCAGCGCGTACCGCGTGGACAGGAAGCCCTCGAACGCGCCGGTGCCCATGCGCGGCGAGCGTTCAGGCCGCGGCGGTGGCGCCGCCCGCCGCGGCGTGGCGCGCAACACGACGTTCGATCAGCGCGCGCATCAATCCGAGCGAGAACTGGTGCGCGTAGATGAAGGCGAGCACGCCGCTCTTGTGCAGCTGCGCCAGCGTGGCGGGCGGCAGCGCGGCGAACTTCTCCTCGCTGACCGCCAGGAAGCCATCGACCGTGAGCTGCTTGCCATCGGGCAGCGTGGCGTCGAAGCGCATCGGCTGCAGCAGCTCGAGTTCGAGCAGGCTGCGACCCAGCAGCCGCGTGCGCTGTGCCTCGCTCTCGATCTGCTCGACGAAGCGACGCGTCTGCTCGAGCATGGCCGAGGGTTCGCCCTTCTCGTCGAACAGCGGGTCGCCCTCGGTGTCGGACAGCGCGTCGGCCTTGCTGTCGATAACGACGACGTAAGTTTGCGCGTCGCTGGCCGCGATGCCCATCGGGTAGCCGCGCAACACCGCCGGCACATAGCGCGCGGCCCAGCTGCCGTCGGGCTGCAGCATCAGGTTCTCGCCCTGCGCCAGGCCGAGCACCGCCATCGGAGCGACGTCGCGCTTGCCGTCCGGGCCGTTGCCGGCCTCGACGAACACGATCGGGTAGTCGCGGCACGCGTCGATGAACTCGACGGCGGTGAGGAACAGCGCATTCAGCCCCGCGGTGCGATCGAAGCGAGTCGATCGCGACTTCAGGCGCATGTGGCGATGCTCTTTGCGGTCGATCGCGATCGGCGCGGCGAACAGGGCGGGATCGATCATGTCGGTGCCCGGCCGGCCGCTCGAAAGGCGCCGAGCGCCCCTTCGGGCTTTCGCGAACGGGCTGAGCCAGGGGACAGTGTCATGCAGGTTCTCCGGGTTCGGGAACGGGTGCCACCAGCACCTTGTCGATGCGCTTGCCGTCCATGTCGACGACCTCGAATCGCCAGCCGTCCCACTCCACATGGTCGGTCGTGTGCGGAAGGCGACCGAGCAGAAGCATGATCATGCCAGCCAGTGTGTTGTAGCGCCCGCGGTCTTCCTCGGGCAGGGTCTTGAGTTCCAGACGGTCCTTCAGCTCGGGCACCGGGATCAGGCCGTCGCACAGCCAACTGCCGTCCTCGCGCCGCACGGCCCAGGCATCCGAGGGCAAGGGCGTGCCCAACTCGCCGGTGATCGCCTCGAGCACGTCGCGCTCGGTGATCAGGCCCTGCACCTCGCCGTACTCGTCGACCACGAACACGAGGTCCGCGCTCGTAGCGCGGAAGTGCTCGAGCAGTTCCATGCCCGACAACGTTTCGGGCACGAACACGGCCGGGCTCAGGTGATCGGTCAGCGACGGCGTTTCGCCGCGGGCCAGCGCTGGCAGCAGCTTCTGCGCCGACAGCACACCCAGCACTTCGGACAGGCCCTCGCGGCACACCGGATAGCGGCCGTGCGGATGGGCCTCCATCTGCACCAGCATGTCGGCCAGCGGCGCGTCCGCATCGAGCCAGACGATCTCGGTGCGCGGCACCATCATCGAGCCGATCTGGCGATCGTCGAGGCGGAACACGTTGCGCACCATCTGGTGCTCCTGCTCTTCGATCACGCCGGCGTCCAGGCCCTCTTCGAGGCTGGCGGCGATCTCCTCCTCGGTCACCGCGCGCGCGTTGTCGGCGCGGATGCCCAGGATGCGCAGGATCGTCTCGGTGACCATCGTGAGCAGCGCGACGAAGGGCCGCGTCGCGGCGGACAGCCAGTTCATCGGCGTGGCCACCAGGCGCGCCACCGTCTCTGGGTACAGCTGCCCCAGCCGCTTGGGCACCAGCTCGCCGAAGATGATCGTCAGGAACGTGATGATCACGACCACGAGACCCGTCGCCGACCATTTGGCCCACGACATGTGCATCTCGAAGGTCTTGGCGAGCCACTCCGAGAGCGGTTCGGAGAACGCTGCGTCGCCCACGATGCCGTTCAAGATGCCGATCGACGTGATGCCGATCTGCACCGTGGACAGGTACTTGGTCGGGTTCTCGTGCAGCTCGATCGCTGTGGCCGCGCCTCGCTCGCCGGCTTCGACCAGCACCTGGAGGCGCGCCTTGCGGCTGGCCGTGAGCGCCATCTCCGACATGGCGAACACGCCGTTGAGCAGGATCAGGAAGACGAGGAGCGCGACGTCCATCGAGCGAGGGCGGAGCCGCCCCCGGGGGCCAGACAGGACGGTCAGCGTAGCAGAACACCGGATCTGCTCCTTCGCCGGCAGGCTCTACTGGTGCTTGTCGCACCCTGCCCGGCGCAAGGGCCGAAGACGATACGGCAGGGCAGTTGGCGCGTTTGGGGGCGGTGGCGTGCTGCCGGCGTTGATGGGTCGGCGTGAGAGGCAGCAACGGTCGGCGGACGGTTGCGAGGGATGAGCGGCTGGAACCTGCCGGCGCAGAATGCGAAGAACCGATCGGTGGCGATCCGCCGAGATGGGCCCGAGGTCGAATTCGGGATCCACCGGATGAATACCGGTTTCAGCGACAAAGAGCAGGCGTCCAACCCATGTCGACCAATTCAGTGTTCCTGGCTCCCGGTGAAGGCGAGACGATCTTCTCGGTCAGTTCCACGCCGATCAAGTTCGGTCCCGGCGCGCTGAGCGAACTCGGGGCGGACGCGCAGACCCTGGGCATGAAGCGGGTCGCGTTGTTCGTCGATCCCCATGTGCTGGCCAGCGCTCCCGGTGAGACGGCCCTCGGCGCGCTGCGCGCGGCGGGCGTCGATGTCGAGGTCTATCGCGAAGCGCGTTGCGAGCCGAACAGCGACTCCTTCGAGGCGGCGGCGCGCTTCGCCCGCGAAGGCGCCTTCGACGGCTTCGTCTCGCTCGGTGGCGGGTCGGTGATGGACACCGCCAAGGCCGCCAACCTCCTGTCCACCTACCCCGACGAACTGATCGCATACATCAACGCGCCGATCGGTCGCGCGAAGCCGATCCCTGGCCGGCTGAAACCGCACATCGCGTGCCCGACCACCTGTGGCACCGGCAGCGAGACGACCGGCATCACGATCGTCGACCTGAAGTCCGCCGGCCTGAAGACCGGCATCGCGTCACCCTTGCTCAAGCCATCGCTCGCGATCATCGACCCCAAGACCACCGAGACGCTGCCCGGCGGCGTGGTGGCAGCCACCGGCTTCGACGTGCTCACCCACGCCGTCGAGTCGTACACGGCGCGGCCCTACACCAGCCGGCCGCGGCCGGTCCATCCATCGCAGCGGCCGCCTTACCAGGGCTCGACCCCCTACAACGACATCGGGGCGATCGCCGCCATCCGCCTGGGCGGCAAGTACCTCGCCCGCGCGGTGCGTGACCCGGGAGACAAAGAGGCGCGCCACCAGCTGATGTTCGCCTCGACGCTGGCCGGTCTGGCCTTCGGCAGCGCCGGCGTGCACATCCCGCACGCCATGTCCTACTCGGTCGCGACCCTCAAGCATGAATTCACCGCCACGGGTTACGAAGGGCGCGACGCCATGGTGCCGCACGGCATCGCGGTGGTGATCAACGCCCCGGCCGCCTTCCGCTTCACGGCGTCGGCCAACCCCGCCCGGCACCTGGAGGCGGCCGCCGCCCTGGGGATCGACGTGGCCGGCGCTTCGCCCGAAGACGCGGGCGCGATCCTCGCCGACGCCTTCATCGCGCTGATGCGCCAGACCGGGCTGCCGTCCGGCATCGCCGCGCTGGGCTACGGCGAGCCCGACGTGCCGGCCCTGGCCGAAGGAGCCTTCGCCCAGCAGCGCCCGCTGGTCATGGCACCACGCAGTGTTTCCAGGCTCGACTTGGAGGCCCTGTACCGCGACGCCATGCGATATTGGTGAGCGCCGGGAGCCTGCGCAGCCCAGGACGAGGACTTCGAGAGCCACCCGCCGATGCACGTGATGGGCGTCAATGCGGCACAGCGCAACCTGCCGTGGCCTCACGGTCGACATGTCCTGGTCCCGTTCGGCGCAGTTGTGCGTTTCGAGCTCCATCGATCCCATCGGGAGGCCCTGTGGGAAGAGCCAAGGTCCGGACTTGACAGCATGCCTATGGACATATAGTGTCCATGTACATACTTGAACTTCCGGAGCCGCTGACATGGCAGGAGCCGTCGAGCGCATCGTCGTGCAGGCGACCTCGCAGGAAAAGAAGGCCATCGTCGCCAAGGCGAAGAAGCTGGACCTTTCGATCTCCGAGCTGATGCGCCGCGGCGCGTTTGCGTACGAGACCGGTGAGGCGGACGCGGAGTTGGGCGCCCTTGCGGATGCCGCGAAGGCCGCGGCCGAGCGGGCCGGCGCGGCCATCGATGACGCGCTGAGCTTCATCGAGGCCAGCAACAGGCGCATCGCGACGATGGAAGCCAAGGCCGCGAAGGTGCAGGCGCGCAAGGCTGCGTGATGGGCGTCACCGACAAGATCTGGGGCGCACTGACTTCGATGATCAAGCTCGAGGACAAGGTGAACCGCCAGGCCGATGCGATGAAGTCCCAGCAACAGAAGATCGAGGACCTCACCGGCCGGGTGATCCGCCTCGAGGCGCAACTGGAATTGTTGACAGGCGCAGCGCTCGTCAAGAAGCTGAAGGGCGACTGAGCCCAGGAACCGGGGCCGCGCTCGCCCGCATGGGGCCCATCACGATCGTCGGCGACGCCGCCGCCCATCAACATTGCGCAGATGCGGCCGAAGCATCGCGCGCTGTGGGCCGTAGCAGATCAAGTGCGCAACGTGCCACGCAACTTCAAGGCGGCGTGAAGACGCCGAAGGCCACGATCTTGCAGCGCCCGGATGTCCAGCGCCCGACGGACGACCGCCTGTACGGGTCGTCACTCGACGTCGACCTGTCCCGCGAATCCCTCCGCAAGCTGGGGAGGTTCCTTCTCGTCTCGCGAAGCGCCGACCGACTCTTCTGAGGGAGTCTCTTGAAGGCACGTGGTTCCGCGCGATTTCAAGGGTCGAGCCCCCCGCGCATTCTGGAGTCGCCACTCCTGAAATCCCGCTCGCGCGTGGCGACAATGATTGCGTCCCCGCACCGAACCGCCGCCATGCCCGACAAGACTGCCCGCGCCACCGCCGCCCTGCTCCAGTCCGCACTGCAGACCCAGCGCGAGGCCTACCTCGCGCACCCGGTGCCCACGCTGGCCGAGCGCAAGGTGGACCTGCGCGAACTGGCGCGCTTCGTGCGCGACAACACCGACGAGATCTGCGAGGCGATCAGCGCCGACTACGGCCACCGCTCGCGCCACGAGACGCTGCTGGCGGAGGTGGTGCCGGTGCTCGACGACGTCAAGAACACGTTGAAGAACGTGGCCGCCTGGATGAAGCCGCAAAGCCGCTCGATCGACCGGCTGGTGTTCGGCCTGGCCAGCAACAAGGTGATCCCGCAGCCGGTGGGCGTGGTGGGTGTGATCGTGCCGTGGAACTTCCCGCTCAACCTGAGCCTGATCCCGCTGGTGGCGGTGTTCGCCGCCGGCAACCGCGCGATGGTCAAGATGAGCGAGAACTCGCGCCACCTGGCGCGCCTGTTCATCGAGCGGCTGCCGGCCTACTTCCCGCCCGAC
>Ga0209797_10000583_pt1 | contig 18287 bp, 16 predicted proteins | sample DOMMetBare3Fresh_2_FD_187472 | JGI IMG/M metagenome (GOLD analysis project Ga0209797, IMG submission 187472) | Wetland sediment microbial communities from St. Louis River estuary, USA, under dissolved organic matter induced mercury methylation -... | ecosystem: Environmental > Aquatic >... | reverse complement strand
CGAAGTCTCAATCGGCGGCCTCATCATGTCAAAGCTTCAGGATATTCCTGTAGAAGGTCAAAAAATTGAATTCAATCAATTTGATATTGTGATCAAAAAAATGAATGGGCCGCGTACTATTTTTGTTCAAATCTATCCTGATAAAACCAGCGATCTTTAGAACCGACTTGATACCCCGATGTGTTCGATCGGATCTATTCATAATAGAATGCAAGTGCGCTTTCCCCGTTGATAAATAATCAAATAATTCTTTCACAGTCTCGTACCGGAGTTATGCTGGTTTTATTTCCACAAGGTAGAAGTCAATTGCGATAACCGCGCCGCTACCTTATTACGATTGAGATGATAACCGATAAAAACAATTTCGGAGACTTGCGCTGATTTTTTTGCGGCAGTGGTGTGACTGATGATCATACGGGTGCGCACACCTTGCACGAGTATCGTGTCTTCTGAATGATCGGTTAGAACAAAACCTTTAATGCGTAAAATAGGCTCTGCCTTGGCAGTTTCAGTCAATGCGTTCTTCAGTACATCGGGTTGTTGTGGATCCTGGCAGCGTAACACGAAAGACAGCCAGCCGGGGTCTTGTTCATGAAAATGTTTGTGTGTTGCTAAACCATGACTGTGGTTAGCCAGACTGGAATGCGCGTGACCTTCAACCAAGCGATGATTATCCAGTACGCCCGTATTTGCGCTGGGCATTGAGGCCAGCGGAGTAAAGCGGTGATTCTGCACTGTCAATATCGGTTGATGAAGCCGCAATCCCAGAGTCAGACGAATATCCAGCTTAGCCTGATAGGCCAGTTCCAGAAAACGCACGTTAGGCGTACGTTCGCGGATGCGCGTTTCAGCGCGTAGTAAAGCATCTTCATCCAGCGCATCGATTTTATTCAACACCACAACATCGGCGTATTCAAGTTGCTGCTCAAACAGGCTGGCGATGGCAGCTTGCGGACTGGCAATAGCTTGATTACTGTCAAATTCATCGGTGAGCAATAACGGGGTATCGACCACTGCCAACGTAGCATCCAGTATAAAATTTTGGGCCAGTTCGGGCGTTTGCAGTAGCTCCATAATCGCTGTGGGCAAGGCCAAGCCAGACGTTTCAATCAAGACATGATCGACCTGTGCGCGGCGTTCGGCAATGGCTTGCAAGGAGGGAATAAACTGTTCGTCATCACTGTAGGCGATCAGGCCGTGCGGGAAGTCGCGAATCTGAACATGCTGGCTGTTCGCCGACTCGTCACGGATCAATGCACCGTCGATGTCTACTTCACCAAATTCATTGATTAATAATGCCAGCCGCCGATCTTGCTTGCGCTTAATCAAGCTACTGAGCAGGGTTGTTTTGCCGGAACCCAAAAACCCAGTGACGATGGTAACGGGGATTAATGTTGTCATTGCCATGCTTGTGCGTGCTGTAATAACTGATCGAAAGTCGAAGTGACTAACGGGTAGTCAAGTTTTGGGCGTTGAATAACCAGTAACGGAATAGCCAGAGACTGCGTTGCGGCAACTTTGGCCTGATAGCCGCCTGCATCGCCGGAATCTTTGGTGACCACACAATCAATCGCCCAATCACGCCATAAAGCTTCATTGAAAGCCTGCGAGAATGGCCCCTGCATGGCGCACAGATGGCTACGCGGGACACCCAAATCGATAGCGCGTTGAATAAATTCAGGTTCAGGCGTAACGCGTACAAACCATTCGCGCTCCTCAGCGCCGGGCGCTTTAAGAAAGGTCGCTAAATCTTTGGAGCCAGTAGATAGGAAGATGTGCTTACCCAAAGCAATGGCTTGTTCAGCCGCTAGTTCTGTGGAGCCGCACAGCAAGCCAGCATCGGCTGAAAAGGAACTTGCCCGTTCATAACGCAAATAGGGAATGCCCAAACTTTGCGACAGCCCCATCAGTTGTTCCGACATCAAGCTGGCATAAGGGTGGGTCGCGTCGATTAAACTCCGCGCTTGATAACGCTGCAAGGCTTGCTTGCGGGCTTCAACACCTTGCTGTCCTGCCCAGACGGATACGCCTGGGCAATGCTGAGCCGCTACTTCACCACCGTATTCAGTTGCTGTGGAAATAACAACGGGATAGCTTTGTGCCGCTAGGTGATTGGCAAGCGCATTACCGTCGCTGGTACCGGAAAAAACCCAGAAGGCGTGAAGGGGCAAATCTTGTTTGATTGATTCTTCTTGTGGTGTTTCCCACGCATTATAGCCACGCGGCGTGAAGATAAAACCGCGTTTACGCTGGGTAAAACGATTGCCGATGACGATAGTGGTGAGCATATCAAACTGCAAAGACGGGAGTTCTTCCAACGGGTGAATACTGACAGACTGATCGGGGCGATAAGCGTTACGGACTACACCGCACAGCGTTTTGGGCGATTTTGACTCCAGCATGATATTAAGAATGCGATACACCCCTTGTGATCGACCCGCACTTTGTACGTTATAGAACACGCAGGCAAGGTCAGCTTGAGCAATGTGCTTGCCGCGCTGTTCAATCCAATCCCACGGACAGAGTAAATCAGATAAGCTCAGGGTAGCAAAGTCGTGTGAGAGTGGTGAACCCAGTAGTGAAGCGCAGGCATTGGCTGAAGTAATGCCGGGGATTACATTGACCTCATAATCATCGTCTTCGCGCATTTCATCAAACGCCAGCGCTGCCATAGCATAAATGCCAATATCGCCGCTGGAAATCAACGCCACTTTTGCGCCACTGCGGGCTTTTTCAATGGCCAGCAAAGCGCGTTCGCGTTCTTGCGTCAGCGGTGGGGTGTGTATTTCTTTGCCTTTCAGCCAAGGCTCAATCCAGCGCAAATACAGTTCATAGCCAACGATGACATCGCTGTTTTTTAACGCCGCTTCAGCGCATGGCACGATCAGATCGGCAAAGCCTGGCCCTACCGACACTAAATTTAATACACCTTTCATAATTATTGATCTTATATTGAAGTTTTTTCATAGTTTGGCCGGTAGAGATGTAACTTCTCATTCAGGTGCTGGATTTAGACCTGCGAGGTTTTTAAAACCTCGCAGGTCTGGCACTGTTACCTACGTCAAATGAGAAATTACGTAGAGATGCAATATTTTGCGTCTCTACGATAGCCACGGCAACGCCGTTTAATGTCAGTTTCGGTACGATTAAAGTGCCACGCGAACTGGCAATCAAGGCGCAGGGTTCACAAACCCCTGGCAATCCCAAGTTCTTTTGTACCCAATCCGATGGCTGCGTTACCCATGCCCGCGCGGCAACTGTTTCGCGTGATAAAACCCGCAAAGGCACAGAATAGTGTTCGCAAAATGCAAGCAACCCAGGCTCATTGGCCTTCAAGTCTATCGTGACAATTTCGCGTATTTCGTTGATGTTACGATGACCCAATGCGTGTTGAACGGCGGCGGCTATACGTTCAACGGGAACATTTTTACGACAGCCGATGCCGACCATCAAAGGTTTCAATGCTTCGGTCGCGGTCGTAATGACTGGTACAGCACCGACAGTATTAGCTACCCGATACGCTAGTTGATTCGCCCCGCCTTCATGACCTGCCAGCAGCGAAACGGCAAAACGCCCCGCTTCATCCAGCACCACAACCGCCGGGTCACTGTGCTTATCCTGCGCCAAGCCATCCAGAAAGCGCACCGCAATACCGCTGGCCGCTATCATAATCCACTGATTATGTAAGCGGTAAGCAGCGGCAAATTGATCTTTCTGCACAACAGTGAGGTTCAGCCATGGTCGATAAAGTGTACCACCCAGCTGTTTTTGTAACACGTTAGCAAGCGCTTCGCTATCCGTGCGGACTAACCAAATGCCGAGGTCTGAATTCATCCCTCTGCTGTCGTTTTGTGTTTCTTTACCACCCGAAAAATATGCGTGTAGTCCTTAGCATATAAACGGGATTCGGTGGATACATGGGTGCTTAGCGCTTCGCCCACCAAAAGCATGGTAGTGAGGTTCCAGTCGCTGCTTTTGATTTCTGTCAGTAGTTGGCCTAACGTGCTTTGATGGGTTTTCTCTTCCTGCCAGGTAGCTTTATAAACCAAGGCGACAGGGGTTTCATCAGGGTAATGCAGCCGCAAATCGGCGACAATTTTTTTCAAATGCGGCCCTGATAAAAAAATACACATGGTTGCACGGTGTGTCGCCAACAATGCAATCGATTCGCTTTCCGGCACGGCAGACGCACGGCCTGAAACCCGAGTTAAAATAACAGATTGGGACACTTCCGGCTTGGTCAGTTCCGCTTTGATGCTGGCGGCAGCTGCGGTAAACGACGACACGCCCGGCACGACTTCATAGACAATTCCCAACGCATCCAGGCGGCGCATTTGCTCGGCGGTTGCGCCATAGATTGCAGGGTCGCCGGAATGTAATCTTGCGACATCAATGTCTTGCGCCTGGGCGCGGCGGTAACACGCTTCTTGTTGTTCAAGGTCAAGCTGAGCCGTGTCGATAATTTCAGCATCGGCGCGGCAATGCACCAGCATGTCTTTCGACACCAGAGAACCGGCGTACAGCACCATGTTGACTTGATCTAAAATGTTCGCACCGCGCAAGGTGATTAAATCTGCCGCGCCGGGGCCTGCACCGATAAAATAAACTTTCATGACAAATCTGCCTGGAGCAGATTTGCATTAACCCGAAGGGCGTCAGGCAGGATAGCCTGACGTGAGAGTCTTTGCTCTCTGGGGGTTTTGCGGATTAACAGGGTGGATAGATAGCCCATTGCTTCGGTTGCACTTAAATTGCCGACATCGGTTGACAGCATTTCATTTGCCAAGCCGATGCGCCGGGCAAACGCGCAGTGATCACTGATTCCTAAGTCGCGGAGCAAGTCCAGTACCCAAGGCAGTCGTTTACCGATCTTCATTAATACCACAATGTCATGGCTGTCAATATCCGCCCGTAAATCCGCTGCATTTTCTGGACACGGTAAAATCAACGTGCGTTCTTTGCCTTCGCCCAGTGGCCAACTCATTGCCGCCGCTGCCGCCGCGTAGCTGGAGATGCCGGGGAAAGTGCGTTGCGGTAGATTGGGTAACAACGCTTGCAAAGCCGCGAGGATATAGCCATACGTGGAATAGGTGAGTGAATCACCAATGGTCAGATAAGCGACGTTGCGCCCTGCACGCAACTCGACCGCTATCGTTTCTGCTAACTGTGCGTAATGATCGCTTAAGACTGAGCGGTCAGACTCCATCTGAAACTCTATTTCCCGTATCCGTTCCGGCACAATCTCGATGCCAGTAAGGCATTGCAAAGCCACCGAACTTTCCGAGGTGGTGGCGCGTGGTGCAAATATCACGTCAGCCAGACGCAAGGCTTCAACCGCTGCCAACGGAATGTACCCCGCAGGGCCTGGCCCTACGCCGATACCCCAAAATGTACCTGTGTTGCTCATGTGGCTCCTAATAGTTTGCCATCCAAATTAAATAATCGCACCTCAACACATGTTGCCGCCGGTGTGCGTTCGTGAACAAGCATAGCAATACGCCGTTCAATTTCCAGCCATAACGCCTGTGCGTTAGCTTCGTGTTGCAGTGTTTCGATGATTGCTTCCACGGTGTTGGCCTGAGTGATGGTTCGTACCAGATTGTGGTTAAAGCCCAGATCGCGTGCCACATCAGCCACTGCCCCCATTGCCATATCGCTCTTGCTGGAGTGCGTGTCCCACACACCCGCCAACACTTTGGCTAGTTTGCCTGGATGTCCCAGCAACCAAAGCACGTCAAGATTACGTTGTTCTTCTGCCAGAGCTTGCTGCATAAAGTCCAGCGCGTCTCCCAAAAAATTGGCGATTTGTACGGCTCGCTGCGGTGGCAGTCCCAACGTTTCCTTCGCATACGTGCGACCAATTTTCCCTGGCAGAAAAGCGATACTGGGTGCGCCGCCGCCCAGTGCGACGCGCACATAGACTTCGATGGAAGCAATCCATGAAGCCAATGACAACGGCTCGACAATGCCCGATGTACCCAGAATCGAGATGCCGCCAACAATGCCGAGTCGAGGGTTAAAGGTTTTTTTTGCAATGACTTCGCCGTTCTCGCAACCGATGGTGAGATCAAAGCCGACTGGCGATTCATTTTTTAATACCTCAGTAACCGCCTGTTGCATCATTAAACGCGGCACTGGATTGATGGCAGGTTCACCGACTGCCACCCTTAATCCAGGTTGTGTCGCCATGCCAACGCCCTCCCCTGCAAAAAAGCGAATAAGGCCAAGATTATTTTTTTGCACAATGGCAAAAATAGTTGCGCCATGCGTATTATCAGGATCATCGCCGCCGTCTTTGATCACTTCGGCACGCACTGTTTGTTCATTCAACCAGCGTACGGCCTGAATCGGTATCAGCAAATAATGCTGACTATCTGGTAAAGTAACGGGGACTTGTGCGCAGTGTTCGCCGCGTAACATCAGCATCAATGCAGCCTTAACCGCCGCTGTAGCACAACTGCCAGTCGTCCGTCCGCGCCGTAAGCCATTCGGCGCGAGGTCATTAAGGGAAAATTCCGTAAACTCAATCTGATTGGGTGATTGCAAGTTGATTCACCGCATCAATCATCAAACCGTTAACTACGCTTGCCGCCCAGGGCGAACCGCCGCGCGTGCCGCTGTTGGTTATACGTGGCACTTGCAAACAGCGTTTGAGATCGGCTTTCGCTTCGCAAGTGCCGACAAAGCCCACGGGTAAACCAATCACCAGTTGCGGTCGCCAGCCGTGTTCGCGGATTAGGCGTGTAGCTTCCATAATGGCGGTGGGCGCATCACCGATTGAGAGCACGATATCGTTGCCAAACTTTTCCCAGGCACGGCGTATGCCTGCCGCAGAGCGGGTGATGCCTTGCGCGGTCGCCATCAACGCTGTTTCGTTATCATGCACGCCGCACCAGGTTTCAATACCCAGTTGTTCCAGCAACGCCCGTTTCAGGCCAGTCTGCACCATCGTCACATCGGTGACAATCATTTTGCAACGCAACAGAGCGCGAATGCCGGTTTCAACAGCACCGGCAGAAAAATAGATGTCGTCAATGGCGTTAAAATCGCCGCTGGTATGCACCAGCCGTTGCAGAATGGTCAGATGTGCAGGCGGAGAGCCCGACCAATCGCGTCCGGCAGCGATGATGCGGAAACTTTCAGCTTCAATCGGATGTGGGACGTAAGGGGCGAATGCTGGATTAATAACGTCTGCTGTCCCTGTTTTTTCTAATAAACCACGCACCTTGATATGATGTGCGCGTTGCGGCTCACCAACCTGTTCTTCAAAACCGACAATCTGCACACGGTATTTGCACAACGCACAGTTCATCGCGGCACTACCTTCTATCGCTTCTTGCGCCTTTGCAATAAGCACGTTAGCAACGTAGGGATGTACGCCCAGATAACCGGCATTGAGGACTTCCAATGCTGGCTCCCGTTCCTGTAGAGCACCGGCGGCCGCATAAATCCGTTTAACTAGAACGCCATTGAACAGAAAAAACGGCACAACAATTAACCGTGCATAGCCCAATTGGGCGGCAGCGCGTAAGCCATCGGCAACCAGCGGTTTGGCAGTGCCGGAGTAACACACGAAAGCCGTACCAAAGCCCATGCCTTCTTCAAGCATTCGCGCGAATTTGGAGACTTCACCGTTAGCATCGGGATCGGTGGTGCCGCGTCCGACCAGCACCAGACAGGTGTCATCACGACGCACCGTTTGCGTTGATTGCGCTTCAGCAGCAATAATGCGCTCCTGCATGACTTGCAACAACAGCGGATGCAGTCCCAGCGGAGCCCCAAAATGAAAGTCGATGTCAGGATGGCTTTTGGCAAAGGCCAGTAATTCACTGGGCAGGTCGTTCTTGGCGTGGCTTGCGGCCAACAATACACCCGGCACCATGACCACTTGCTGCGTACCGACAGCCAGTTGTGCGCTAATCGCCTGATCAATAGTCGGGCTGGCGAATTCCAGATAGCCGTGCGTAACAATATGTTGTGGTGCGTGTTGTTTGATTAATTCAACCAGTTGTTCAAATTCTTTTACGCCATCAGGGTCGCGACTACCGTGACCTGCAACGACGATACCGAAAGGTTTTTGATGTGTCTCGGACATCATTGCGGTTCAATCTGGCTGGATAACGGGTGTAGGGTGCGAATCAACATAATACTCATGTCGCTGAATTCTTGCGCCGTGCAATCAGCCAACGTACCGTGCCATTCGGCTTCCTCTCGTGTCAGATTTTCCCACACTTCGGTAGGATGTTCGGCGGGTATGCTGTTGTCTAACAAATAAGCGGCAATATGACGCGGCATAAAAGAACGCGCCGCATCCCACGGACAAGGAATCACGATAGCATTGCGCTGGTCTTGCAGCACATGCACCAGATGCCGTTTGAACGGCTCAAGATCGCCGCGACGGTGCAGGGAAATAAACGTGGTCTCATCGAAACACACTTTGGCGCATGAGGCGAGTATTTGCGCGGACGAAATGCCGGGTAGCGTTTCCACCGGATGCCCGCAAGCCCGTTCAACCCGCTCCAGATATTGAAAGCCGCTAAAATGAATGTCACCCATAAACACCACCACACAGCGTTTGCCTGCATGGTGAGCTTCCGCTACGATCGCCAATTGCGCGACCTGATCGCGGTAATTCATCAGTACCGTTTGGGCGGTAGCTGGGATTAGGCTTTGCACAACGTTAACCACGGCATCGAAACCGGCAACCACGTCGGCATTGCGGATGAGTTCTGCGCCACGTTGGGTTAAATAGCCTATATCGCCGGGACCTGCGCCTATGCAGATAATCATGCGAATTCTTTAATTATTGATAGTTTTAAATTGTTCATAAGTACTTAACTGATTTTTATCACACGCTTGAATCATAAAGAAAAATAATATTCCTTAATCTTTTGCGCCATCAAAACTCTCCGTTTTTCCAAGAAACCTGAATAGTTATCAATACCCATGTTCATGATTTCATCTGGAACGCAATTAGCAGATAAATTGGCAATCAAATCCTGATTAGATGACAGACTACTTACTATTTTATTATTTCCTTCGAATTGGCTTCTTATTTGTTCAAAGTATTCTTTTGGGGCTTTATTACCAACCTTGATATTTATCTCTGACTGCATATAAACGTAGTTGGCAATTTGATTGTATTGTCCCCGTTCCAAGCCATTTTTCTTTAAATAATCTTTCGGAAAAAGGTGGTGTATGTCGCCCCTTAATTTAATTAAATCCCCCACTGTTATATCTTTTGATAAAAACCCTTTGTCGTTCGACTTTACCTGAGCAGCTAAAAACACATGAAAATATGGACTACTAGCAACTGATGTATCGAAACTGCGGGGTAATGCGGTACTCCAAAATGCTTCCGATAATTCACCTTCCTCTTTTTCTTTCAGATATTCATCAAAAGGTTTATGTGCAATTTGTTTAATGTCGTAGTCAAATATGGATTCGGGTGAGCCGGAATATCTGCCTGTCAGGATTGAAAATACCAACCAGCGTCTTACATAACATTCTATATTTACAGAGTTCACTCCCAATTCTTTTAGTTTTAAATAAACAATGTAGGCTGAATTTAGAGCATTTTGGGAACGAATTAGCTTTGGTGAGATAAAGCCAGCGGATTTTATTATCATCAAGAACCGTTTGAAATTGGTTTCATTAATGAAATTAAGAACCCCTTTTTTTAATGTTGCAAAGGATTGTTCTGCAATAACGTCTTCATACGTTCTTGTTTCGAAGTTTCTGCCTGATAAAAGACCAACCAAATCTGCAAGCCTGCCCCGATTAAACTGTGAGGTAAGGCAACACGTATTAGATCGGTGTAATGTGGGTCGTATAAGTCTTCATTTTCTGATTTTAGCCACTTCATATCCTGGAAAAAATCTGTGTTCGTGAACTCTTTATCATTTTCAATAATGTGCCTGAAGAACTCAGGTGCTATGGCCAAATGACAAAAATAATCAATGGCTTTACGTAATATATGGCCATTATATTCAGTGTTGGATGCAATTTTGCTCATTGCAAAATCAGCTTGACTCAATACGACACCTTTTGAGTTGATTCTGATAAATATTTCAGTAACCGTTTCTATATCTAAATCATGAGCTAACTCAATTAAACCTATTTGCTTTTTAGGCACGTTTACCAAGGCCGTAAACGCCTTTTCTATTAAATCCTCATCAACATCAGGATTGAGTTCTAAATAGTGTCGAACTAGCTTTAAAATACCCACACTGCCATTTATTGCTTCCGATATATCAGGCAACCAAGTTTTGTCCTTTAAGATTGCCGGATTTTGCACTTCAAATTTCTCGGTTATAGGGTTAAACGCAATTTTTATTTTAACTCTTTGGTAAGTCTTATTAACGACATATTCACCCAAAATAGCGGCTGTAAGAGCTGTTACACGTTGTTGACCATCGATAAGTATCTTTTTCCCTTCACTCAAACTTCCATCTTTTAACCTTACGTTAGGGTTGCGCCAAGCGATCACATAGCCGATTGGATAGCCTTGATATAATGAATCCATCAAATCACGCACTTTAGAGCTATCCCAAACAAAAGGTCTTTGTATTTCAGGTATAGCTATTTCACCCGACTTGACCCAGGACAATAGGGTTTCTATCAAATGTTGATTTACGGAGTATTTTTGCATTTTTTATTTCCGGATTTTAATAACTTCTAGACGTGCAGGCCAGAGTTCGTGATAGCGTTCCCTGACATTTCGGAGCATCGAATTTTTACCAAGAATGGCACGAATATCACAAAGTTTTATATTTTTTCTTCGAGCTCTTCGTGGTAAATTCTTTTGTGTTATTGCTTAATACAGCCACGTATCGTCAGCGCCAAATTTTCAGCCGACAATTCTTCCAGCGTCAGGCATTTCGCACCCAGTGCTTCTGCTAATTGGCGTGCTTTCCCTAAGCGTAAATAACCGGTTTCGGTATCCAGCACTAGGGCAGGTATGCCCTGCCCCGCCAATAATTCGGCCAGTCTTAGTGATTGTTGCCAGGGATCACCGCCATCGTCTAAGGCGACATTGGCTTTACCGTCGGTCAGCAATACCAGTAATGGGGGTAAGTCGTGAGACTTTTTCAGCGTTTCGAAAGCCAGTGCAAGTGCGTCCGGCAACGGCGTTCGACCGCCCGTGGGTAATTCGCGCAACTGCTGCTTAGCAAGATCAACACTACGAGTTGGTGGTAATAACACAGACGCCGATTCGCCCCGAAATGAGATGACGGCAACTTGATCGCGCTGCTGGTAGGCATCGGTCAACAAGGTTAATACTGCACCTTTTAACGCTTCCATGCGTCGTTGTGCCGACATGGAGCCAGAGGCGTCAACGACGAACAAAATTAGATTGGCACTTTTACCGCTGCGAATTTGTTGATGCAAGTCGTGTTTCGTTACCTTAAAGTCGCAAGCATCGCGCAATGCTGCACTGCGTAGCGTCGCAGCAACGGCAAGACTACTTGGGGTTTGATCTGGCACAGCCTGTATCACGCGCCCACGCGGCGCATCTTTCGCCGTGTTGCGTTTACCGGCAACGGCCTGTTTACTATGGGTGTCCACTAAAATTCGTGGTGTGCTACCTGCGGCAGCGGCGGCAAATACCTGTGGTTCTGTTGATTCAGTATTCGATTGCGGTGCTTCATCGTCCTGATCGGCATTCGACTCTGCGCTCGGTTCATTCGGCAGCTGAAGGGCTTGTTGCATCAATTTATCGAGACGTTCTTTATCTAAGCCGGGCTGCTCAAAGGGTTTGCGTCTGCGGCGATGCGGTAATGCCAGTTCCGCTGCGCCACGTATGTCATCCGGTGTTACCTGTAATCGCCCGGCAAAAGCGGCTAGGGCGCGTGCGGCTTTATAGATAACAATGTCAGCGCGTAAGCTGGTGACTTCAAATTCACAACACACATGGCTAATGAGCTCAAGCAAGGTATCGTCTAAGGTGACTTTTGATAATAAACTTTGTGCCTTGACAAGCTGCTCACGTAGCGCATCTTGTTGTTGCTGCCAGTTATCCGCATAGCCTTGCGTATCGGCTTCGAAAGCGATGCGTCGGCGCACGACTTCGGCGCGTAAAGTTTTATCGCGCGGTGCAGTGACTTCGACCATCAAGCAAAGCGATCCAGCAATTGCGGACGCAAATCGCCTTCTTCCAGATTCATTGTGCCGATCAGCGTAAAACGCGCGGGATGTGTGATCGACAAACCTTCGCGCTGTACTGAATTAACGCCCATTGCGGCAGTATCCAACAGCACATCCACCAAATGATCGGGGAGCAGATTAACCTCATCGATATAGAGAATGCCACGGTGCGCGGCAGCCAATAAGCCGGGTTGAAACACACGTTTAGCACCTTTTAGGGCTTGTTCTAAATCCAGCGTACCGACGACGCGGTCTTCTGTTGCCCCTAGCGGCAAAGTAATAAACGGTACAGACGCGGGTTGCGGTGACACCTTGGCATCGTTACAAATACCACAGTGTTCAAATGGCGCATCGGACGTACACACAAAGGCACAACCGGTCACTCTTTCGATGAGCGGCAGTATGTCGGCCAAGGCTCGCGCAGTGGTGCTTTTTGCGGTGCCTTTGTCACCGCGTATCAGCACGCCGCCAATGGACGGGTCAACAGCACACAACAACAACGCGAGTTTTGCGTGCGGTTGTTCGACGATAGCAGAAAAAGGAAACGTCATAGCGGCCTCAAGCAAGGCGCGGTGTTTCGCCGCGTGCTTCCAGCAAGGTTTCGCTCTGCAAATAAATGGCTTGCAGTGCGTCCAGAGTTTGTTGCTGCGGTTCTGCCCACATACCGCGACTGGCAGCTTCCAGCAGGCGTTCGGCAATGGCATTCTGCGCCCAGGGATTGGCTTCTTCCAGAAAGCGCTGCATCTGGGCATCCATTGCATAAGTCTGGGCGACTTGCTCGTACATCCAATCATCCATGACTTGCGCCGTGGCATCGTAGCCGAACAGATAATCGACGGTTGCAGTCAGCTCCAAACCGCCTTTATAACCATGCCGCTGGATACTCGCCAGCCACTTGGGATTTACCACCCGCGACCGGAATACGCGTAAGGTTTCCTCTTTTAAATCTCTGACTTGGGCGCGTGATGGATCGTGACTGTCACCGAAATAGTGACGCGGTTGCTGGCCTGTCAGTGCCCGAATCGTGGCGATCATGCCACCATGAAATTGCAGATAATCATCACTATCGAAAATATCGTGTTCGCGGTTGTCTTGGTTATGCAGGGCAACTTGCACACCTGTTAAACGGGTGCGAAACGCGTCACGTTCATCTTTCCCTTGTTCGTCGCGAGAATAGGCATAGCCGCCCCAATTGATGTAGCTTTCGGCAAAATCAGCATCGGTTTGCCAATTTTTTTCCTGAATCAGCGGCAAAATACCTGCGCCGTAACTGCCGGGTTTCGCACCGAAAACTCGGTAAGCAGCACGTTGGCTAGCGTCCTCTTTTATTATTCCTTTGCCAATCAATTCAGCTAGTTCAGCTAGATAGTGTTTGCGGACAAAGTTTTGCGACGGCGGCTCATCCATTGCAATTACCGCATTAACGGCATCATCAATTAAATTGATTAATTGCGGAAAAGCATCGCGGAGAAAACCGCTAATGCGCATGGTGACATCAATACGTGGATGTTTAAGTTCATCTAGCGGAATGACTTCAACGCCGGTCAACTGACGATTCTCAGGTCGCCAGACGGGGCGCACACCCAGCAATGCCAAGATTTGCGCGACATCATCCCCGTGGGTACGCATGGCGCTCGTGCCCCAAACGCTGATGGCGACGCTCTCTGGGTAATCACCTGTTTCGCGCTGATAGCGGTTAAGCACTTCATGCGCGAGTTGCTGGCCGACCCGCCACGCGGATTGTGAAGGCACGCTACGAGGATCGACCGAGTAAAAATTGCGGCCTGTTGGCAGGATATGTGCCATGCCGCGCGTCGGCGAACCGCAAGGGCCTGCGGGTACATAGCCGCCGGACAAACCCTTCAGCAGATTATCAATTTCGTCTGATGCGCGGGCAAGATTGGGGACTAACTGATCGCAGACAAAATTCAACACTTGCCGGATTGTGCTGAAGTCGTTTGTGCAGCTGTTAAATAGGTTATTTAAAACTGCGTCAATAGCAGTTGCGTTAAAGCCCTGTTGCTGCAATTCGCTAAACAGTTTTTGGCTAAGGGCTTCAATGGCTTCCAATGCGTCGGCGCTGGTTACGATGGCTCGTCCAGCAAGTTGTACAAGCGCAGTGGAAGGCTTATCCAAACGACGACCTGGATGTTCCAGCAGGGTATTAATGGTCAAATCGAACAGTGTCGCGATTTCCGCTTGCAATCCTGGAATAGTCTGGTTGGGCAGGCGCGTGAGTGACACCAGCATGTCAACCAGTTGTTCGTTCTCCGGTGATTGGCCCAAGATATGCAGCCCATCGCGGATTTGCGCCGCGCCCAGTTCGCACAGATAACCATCTAAATCTTCGATCAAATGAGCAACATCTGAGCCTGCCATTCTGGTTAAGACAGTGGGCAGCTTGTCTTTGTCATGATGTTCATGACTATGTGAGTATGCCTGTTTTGTAGACTGTTTAAAAATGCCTTTTCCTGTCTGGATGGGCTTATAAATAGCGGGTTTTAAGCCGCCTGTTACTATCGTGTCTTTGGGAGTGATAGAGATTTTTGAATGCCTTGCCGCCTGATGAGGATGTGCGTGATCATGTTCGTGGTCATGATCATGATGTAATAACCGAGCTTGCAAATCTGCATCCAGATTAGTCTCTTTCACTAAATCCCAGATTTGCTGCTGCAATAGCGGCAGTTTGGCCGGATCGAGTATTTCTACCTGATAGTATTCATCTATCAGTTGTGTCAATTGCGCCAGTGCGCCATAAGTATCCGCCGTGGTCATCGGCGGCGTGAGGTGATCGACCACGACGGCATGGACACGGCGTTTGGCCTGTGCGCCTTCGCCTGGATCATTGATGATAAAGGGATAAAATAACGGCAGGTCTGCTAATAACGCATCAGGAAAGCATTGCTCCGACAGCCCAACGCCTTTACCCGGCAACCATTCGAGCGTGCCGTGTTTACCGACATGCACAATGGCATCGGCTTGCCATTCATCTTTTAGCCAGCGATATAAAGCGTAATAATGATGCGTCGGTGGCAAATCTGGCTGATGGTAAATAGCATCAGGATCCATGCCATAACCACGCGGCGGCTGTAACACCACGATGGCATTGCCCAATTCAAGTCCCGCCAAAGCCAGTTGCCCATCATGCACATAAGCTTCGCCTGGCGGTACGCCCCATTGTGCAGTCATTTTCGTTTGCATTTCAGCAGGCAAATCAGCAAACCACGCGGCATATTGCGCTGTCGAAACGCGCCCGACCGCATTGGCCAACTGTTCGCTGGTGAGATAGGTATTATCGTAAGCGCAGCGGTCTATTAATTCGTGTATTAGTGCCGTGCCGTTATCTGGCAGATTAGCTAGGTGATAACCGTCAGCTTGCATGGCGTTTAGGATGTGCATCAGCGAGGCAGGCGCATCCAGCCCGACTGCATTGCCGATTTGCGAGGCTTTACTGTTGGAGTTGGTAAACACAAAGGCAATGCGTTTGTCGGCATTATTAAGTCGCTTGAGCCGTGCAAAACGTGCAGCGGTACCTGCAATTCGGGCAACGCGATCTGGGATCGGGTCGTATTCAATTAGCTCATTTGGCAGCCCGCTAGCGCTGGCTTTGAACGACATCGGCACGGTGATAATGCGCCCGTCAAATTCCGGCAAAACTACGTTCATGGCGGCATCCAGTGGATTCAGTCCGCGAGTGGATTGCCGCCACTGTGCCTCCGTCATGCCGCTGGTGATGGCTTGCAGCACGGGTACATTTAGTTGCTCAAGTACAGAAACTGACCAGCCTGCGGGGGTTGTTCCACCCGCTGTAATCTCGCCCATCGCAAAAGCGGTGGTATTAATCATTACGTCAATATGCGTACCTTGCTGGCTGCTGAAATAGCGTAAAGCTGTTGGTAATGTAGTGCTATCACCGCCTGCGCGCAAGGATGCCGTAAACACCGGCAAGACATTCAGGCCGCGTTTTTCTAGCGCAGTGACAAGTGCATCGACAAAGCGGGTATTGCCACTCATCCAGTGGACGCGGTAGAAGACGATGCCGATGCTGGGCTGTTCCATTTTATGGATGCTTAACCAGTCATCAACACTGGCATTTTGCAGTAAATCAGGGTGATAAATGCCATGTTCCGGCAAGGCTACAGCGGGTTCATAACCTAAACCCGTCAACAAAAAATGATCGGAAAGATAGCGCAGCAGTTGCGCCATATTGACGCTACCACCGGCTTGAAAATAAGTGAGTAACTGCTGCAGCACATCCACTGATACCGTAGAGGCTGCCAGCGTGTCAGGGTCTGGCTCGCCGGTGCCGCTAATAATACACAGTGTTGCCCCCGTACTGTGTACGTGTTTTAGTAATTCGGGGAAACCGGGTACGCTACCCAGTCCACCTAACACACGCAACACAATAACCCGCACTGAGGCCAACTGCTCAATAAGCATTATAGGTTTTTGGGCTTCGCTTTCCAGCGTCTGTAAGTTAATGCCGATGACCTTTGTGAAATCTTTCGGCAGTTGCGTGACGGCGTTGTGCAACACGGTTAAATCATTGGCTGTGTGGGTCAGTAACGCAATCGATGCACTCATTGTTTTAAGCTCAGACATCACCCACACCCATGCGATGAATAACATGCTCACTGACTTCGTTGCCGCCTTGCAGATGTTCTTCGACGATGCGCTCCAGTACCGGTTCATCAACACCGCCATACCACACGCCTTCTGGATAAACCACCAGTATCGGGCCATTTTTGCACACGGCAAAACAGTTGGAACGGGTTCGTTTAACTTTAAGATCAGGTCGACTGTCGATTTTTTCACCCAACTTTAGGAACATCTGCTCGGCTTGATCGCCGCCTTCGGTGCAACGAGGACCGTTACACATCAATACATGCCTGGAATGGGAACGCATTATTTTTTAGAAGCCTGGTATTTGCTTGAAAATAAGCCCATTAATCCACCCAGAGCCAGCCAAAAGACAGCATTAGTGAGAGTAGTTGCCATAATAAAAGTATGAGCCAGCTCAGCGGGTGCGGCACTGCTGTGGACTTCGGGTTGTGGCGCCTCTATTAAATGTGGCGATAGCAGTAATACAGCTCCTAGAAGTTTATTTTGCTTCGTTTTAGAAAAAGCGATCAGCCACAATCCGAAGGCAGTATCAAAAACCGTCATTAACCACCAGATCTGTCGATCTTTAAGATTAGCGGCTTCGGTACCGGGAACTTCCGGCGGCAAACCCAACGAGGGCGCGACAAAAAAGATAGTATATCCGGCCATTCCCCACAACAACCCGTTACGCCAATGACTGATACCGCCGCGCAGATTACTGGCAGCACTTAGCAGCAGCGCAAAACCGACCGCTAAACTAATATTGGCTAAAGCCGTATAAGCGGTCCGCTCCCAACCATTTTGGGGTTGCCATGCTTCGGCTTCATGCTGATGCGGTTGGGTGGCTGCATTGTCAGGATGTGTATGAGCTGTTGTCCGCTCTTCATAAACTTCGGCTTGCAGCAAAGTTGGGATAACCTGAATACTTTGTACAGCGGTCAATAACAAACCTGCCCAGAGTCCCGACCATAAAGCCGCGACTACCATCATCCTGAAATTAGGCAGGTTATTCATCAATGGCACGGAAAACTGGCGGAATGACGACCGTCATGCGCTGCGTTATGCAATTGAGTCGTTTCCGCAAAACCCGCACCATATAGAAGCACTAAGCCTAGTATGCTGGCAAGTAAACTAGGTATAATTCTATCTTTTAAAACATTTGAACCGGATTGAGCATCGACGTTATCGATTAATAAAGGTGCTGAAGACATGTTACTTTCTCCTATAAGAGCAACAAAGGGCTACCCATTTAAGGCGGGACATCCAACAAGGCCGTCCCGCTTTAAGTTAGTAGCCCAACAAAGCAAATAACACGAGGCTGGAGAAAGACTGTAAATGCAGAGTTTCATCCTTAGACGTATCGCGCGTTAGCCACATAAAAAATTTGCAGGGGAGAAAACAGAAAGACGGACGCAGGGGAGGCAATCCATCTGAACGCCCTCCGCGTGCAAATCCGATTATCACTTCAGGCCGGTCTCCGGGCTTACAAGCTGGGATTGTTTCCCTGGATTTACGCCTTCCCATGGATGACACAGTGG
>Ga0209797_10000581_pt1 | contig 18320 bp, 12 predicted proteins | sample DOMMetBare3Fresh_2_FD_187472 | JGI IMG/M metagenome (GOLD analysis project Ga0209797, IMG submission 187472) | Wetland sediment microbial communities from St. Louis River estuary, USA, under dissolved organic matter induced mercury methylation -... | ecosystem: Environmental > Aquatic >... | reverse complement strand
GAACGACAGCGAGACGATCAGGAACTTGAGGATCGGGTCGTCGCGCAGCTTGTGCCACGCCCCGCTCAAGGTCATGATGCCGTTGATCATGCCGCCCCAGGAGGGCGCGAGCAGCACCAGCGAAAAGATCATGCCGATCGACTGCGCCCAGTCCGGCAGCGCGGTGTAGTGCAGGTGGTGCGGGCCCGCCCACATGTAGGTGAAGATCAGCGCCCAGAAGTGCACGATCGACAGCCGGTACGAATACACCGGCCGCTCGGCCTGCTTGGGGATGTAGTAGTACATCATCCCGAGGAAGCCCGCGGTGAGGAAGAAGCCCACCGCGTTGTGGCCGTACCACCACTGCACCATCGCGTCCTGAACACCGGCGTAGGCGCTGTAGCTCTTGGTCAGGCTCACGGGCATCGCCGCGCTGTTGACGATGTGGAGCAGCGCCACCGCGAGGATGAAGGCGCCGAAGAACCAGTTGGCCACGTAGATGTGCCGGACCTTGCGTGTGCCCACGGTGCCGAAGAACACGATCGCATAGGACACCCAGACCACGGCGATCAGGAGGTCGATCGGCCACTCGAGCTCGGCGTACTCCTTGCCGCTGGTGATCCCCAGCGGCAGGGTGATCGCGGCCAGCACGATCACGAGTTGCCAACCCCAGAACGTGAACATGGCCAGGCCGGGCGCGAACAGCTTCGTCTGGCACGTGCGTTGCACCACGTGGTAGGAGGTGGCGAACAGCGTGCAGCCGCCAAAGGCGAAGATGACTGCGTTGGTGTGCAGCGGGCGCAGGCGTCCGTAGCTCAGCCACGGGATGCCGAAGTTCAGTTCGGGCCACGTGAGCTGGGCGGCGATGATCACGCCCACCAGCATGCCCACCACACCCCACAGCACGGCGGCCAGCGCGAACAGTCGCACGCTGGTGTCTTCGTATGCGGGAGCGCTCGTCGTACTCATCGCGGCCATCGATCACCTCCTCGGAAAATTGGGCTCGATTCTTCGTGGGGCGACGTGGGAAGACCTTGCGTCTCATCAATGAGAATGCGTTCGCCTTCGCTTTCGAGGTCGTCGAATTGGCCTCGATGCAACGCCCACGCGAAGACGCCGACGATGCCCAGCACGAGCACCGACGACAACGGAATCAGCAGATAGAGAATGTCCACGACGTCAGGCCCGGGTCAGGCGTGCGCCGTTGAGCACGACGACCAGTGAGCTGGCCGCCATGCCCAGCCCGGCCGCCCAGGGCGGCAGGACACCCATCACCGCGAGCGGCACGCACGCCGCGTTGTAGAGCGCGGCCCAGGCCAGGTTCTGGCGCATCACGCGCACCGCGCGGCACGCCACGCGCCGCGCGACCACCACGTCCATCAGGCGCCCCGACAGCAGCACTGCATCGGCTGCGCCGCGCGCGATCTGTGCGCCATGCGCCAGCGCGAACGACACATCGGCCTGGGCCAGGACCGGCGCGTCGTTGACGCCGTCGCCCACCATCGCCACGCGCGTGCCGTCGCGCTGGCGCTCGCGCAGCGCTGCGAGCTTGCGCTCGGGCGTGGCCTGAGCGATCGCGTCGTGCAACCCCAGTCGCTGCGCGAGCCGCTGGACCCGCTCGGGGGCATCGCCGGACAGCAGCGTCAGCGACAGGCCATCGTCGCGCAAGGCTTCGATCGCGGACAGCGCGTCGTTGCGCAGCGCCTCGTCGAACGACATCGCGAGCAGTGCCTGCCCAGCCGGACCGAAGCACAACGCCGCATCGTCCGCTTCGTCCACGCCGAGCCACTGCGGCGACCCGAGCCGCCAGCGCTGCCCCTGCGCGTCCACGGCTTCGATGCCGCACCCGGCCACTTCGTGCACTTCGTGCCAGGCGCGGGCATCGGCATCAGGTGCGGTGGTGAGGTGCACCGCGGCCAGCGTGCGCGACAACGGATGGGTGGACCACGCTGCCAGCGAGGCGGCGAGTTGCGTCAGTGCCGGTGCATCGACCTGCGTCGCCGGCGTCAGGGCGCGCGCCGCGCGCAGGACCGGGCGCGCCTCGGTCACGGTGCCGGTCTTGTCGAGCATCACATGGCGCACGCGCGCCAGGTCCTCGAGCGCCTCGACGCGGCGCAGCAGGACGCCGCGCCGTGCCAGGGCCGAGGTGGCAGCGAGCAAGGCCGACGGCGCCGCTAGAGACAGCGCACAAGGGCAGGTGACGATCAGCACCGACACCGCAACCCAGACCGCACGCGCCGGATCGGTGGGCCACCACCAGGCCGCGGCGCCCAGCGCGAGCAGCAGCACCGCAGCAAGGAACGGGCCGGCGATGCGATCGGCCAGGCGCAGGCTTTGCGGCCGGCGCGTGAGCGCCTCGCGCATCAGCGCGGCGATCTGCTCGTAGCGCGTGTCGGCGCCGACGCGCTCGACGCGTTGCACCACGGGTGCGCCCAGGTTCACGCTGCCCGCCACGGCGGCCGCGCCGGGCCCCTTGTCGACCGCGCCGGACTCGCCCGTCAGCAGCGACTCGTCGACGCTGGTGTGGCCTTGTTCGATCGGGCCGTCGGCCGGAAAGGCCTCGCCCATCGGCACGCGCACCCGGTCGCCGGGGCACAGGCGCTCGGCGCTGACGGCCTCGCTCTGGCCCAGCGCATTGATGCGCCAGGCCGAGCGCGACCCCGCAAACGCCAGGCGTTCGATCGCCTCGATCGCGCGGTGGCGCGCACGCAGTTCGAGCCAGCGGCCCGCGAGCAGGAAGCTCACGAACATCGTCAGCGAGTCGAAGTAGACCTCGCGGCCGAAGAGGCCACCCGGATCGAACGCCGCGCCGCTGGAGGCGACGAACGCCACCGCAATGCCCACGGCGACGGGCACGTCCATGCCGAGGCGGCGCATGCGAAGCGAGCGCCACGCGGACGTGAAGAACGGCGTGGCCGAGAACAGCATCACCGGCAGGGTGAGCGTCCAGGCCGAACGGTTCAGCAACTGCTCGAGGTCGCTCGCCAGCGTGCCTGCCTCGGCCACATAGATCGGCGTGGCCAGCATCATCACCTGCATGGCGCAGAACCCGGCGACGAACAGGCGCCACAGGAGCATCCGCTGCTCGGCGCGGCGCAAGGTGCGCGCGCCGGCCGCGGTGTCGGGCGCCGCGTCGTAGCCCGCCGCGCGCACGGCGGACACCAGCGCCGATGGGCACGTGCTTTCAGTCCGCCATCGCACCGTGGCACGCGCCGCAGCGTAGTGCACATGCGCCTCGATCACACCGTCGACCGCCACGAGCGCCGCTTCGATCTCGCCCGCGCAGGCGGCACAGTGCAGCCCCGCGAGCTGGAGCGACGACTCGGCGACGGCGCCACCGGCGGTGACCCGCGTGAAGCGCGCCGACTCGAGTGGGTCGTCGAGCAGGGCGGCGTCGGTCAAAGCAGGGTGCTCACGAGCGTGGCTTGCAGGAGCGCGCGGCGATCGTCGTCACCCGGCGCCTGTCCACTCGCGGCCACCTGGGGCAGCAGGTCGAAGATCGGGTTGTCATCACGCGCCAGTCCATCATAGACCGGCAGCGCGATCTGGGCCTGCAGCCGCTGGGCGAAGCCGGCCGGCACCTGCTCGCAGTCGACTGCGTCGTACAGGCTCTCGAGCAGGCGCGCTGCACTGGCATCGATGACGGCACCCTGCTCCAGCCAGCTCGGTGCCGGCTCGATGTGCGACACGCGCGCCCCCAAGGCAGAGGCCGCGGCGTCGAAGCGGCGCGCGCTGGTGCAATCGGGCTCGGTGCACAGCAGCGCGATGTTCTTGCCGCGCAGCCTTGCGTCCGGATGGGCGGCTGCGCGCTTGATGGCGCGCGCTGCCGCCAGCAGCGCACCCTTGTCGATGGCGTTGATCGAGGTCGATTCGAGCAAGCGTCGCTGCAACGTCGGGTTCACGGGGCGAATCGTCGATGGCAGCCTGCGCGGTTTCCTTGCGATGCGTCAAAGCCACGCCATCCCCTTGTGCGCACCTGCGCCATTCACATTCCATTCACAAAGCGACACGCCCGGGTCGCATGGCGGCCACGCCGGCTGCGCAGACTGTCGCCATACCCACCGGAGACCACCATGCTGCTCGACGCCACCACTGCCGCCACCCACGCTGACGGTTCCTTCGGGTACCCAGTGCGCACGATCGAACAAGTCGAGGCTCAGCTGGAGAGCCGCCGCATCGCCGAGATGCTGTCCCTGGTAGCCGAACGGGTGCCGCTGCAGCGCCGCGTCGTGCATGCCGGAGACAATGTCTACCGCAGCGGTGATGCGTTCACCCAGCTGTTCCTGCTCAACACCGGCTGCTGCAAGATCGTCAACAGCGCCGCCGATGGGCGCGCCCAGGTGGTCGGGTTGCAGTTCCGCGGCGACTGGCTGGGCTTCGACGGCATTGCCAGCAGTCGCTACCGCTGCGACGCCGTGGCGCTGGACACCGGCGAAGTCTGGGCCCTGCGCTACGACCAGCTGATGGCTGCCTGCACCGCGCATCCGCCGCTGATGGCCCTGCTGCACGCCGAGATGAGCCGTGTGATCAGCCGCGACCGCGACACGCTGATGGCGCTGACCACCTTGTCGGCTGACGCCCGCGTGGCCGAGTTCCTGCGCCTGATGGCCGATTCGCTGGCGCGCCGCGGCCTGCGCACCGACCAGATCACGCTTCGCATGACACGTGCCGAGATCGGCAACTACCTGGGCATGACGCTCGAATCGGTCAGCCGCGCCTTGTCGCGTCTGGCACGCCAGCAGCTGATCGGCTTTGCCGACGGTGCCCGGCGCGAGATCCGCATTCCCGATGTGCATGCGCTGGCCGCCTTCGTGGGCAGTGAAACCAGCGGCGGTACGACGCTGCAGTAGACGCCAACCAAAGCCCTAGCGGGTCTTGGTCGCGCGCAGGACAGCCTGCGCCAGTTGTTCGCGGGTGAAGGGCTTGCGCAACAGCGGCAGCAACGATGTTTCGCCCGCCGGCGCGTAGCCCGACATCAGGAGCACGGCCAGCGAAGGCCGCTGCGCGCGCGCGTGCAGGGCCAACTGCTCGCCGTTCAGCCCGGGCCCGAGCACGACATCAGTCAACAGCAGGTCGATCGGCAGGGCCGCATCGTCGAGCGTGTCGAGCGCCGACTGTGCCTGCGTGCAGGCATGCACCCGGCAACCCCAATGCTCGAGGAAGGTCTGCACCACGCGCAGCACCTCGGGCTCGTCCTCGACCAGCAGCACCGTCAGGCCCGCCGGGATTTCGGCTGACAACGAGACCGCCGCCGTGCCGAATTCGTCGGATCCTGCCGCCGCGGGCGGGCTGGGCAGCAGCAGCGTGACCGTGGTGCCCGCGCCGATGCGGCTGGCGAGTTCGACCGCGCCGTTGGACTGATGGACGAAACCATGCACCGTGGCCAGGCCCAGGCCGGTGCCGCGACCGGCTTCCTTGGTGGTGAAGAAGGGTTCGAAGACACGCGCCAGCACGGCGTCGCTCATGCCCACGCCGGTATCGGAGATGGCCAACGCCACCCCGCCCGTGCGCCAGGCATGGACATCGACCCCCGCGGGCGCGCGCTCGCGGCGGCGCGCCGTGAACGCGAGCGTGCCCCCCTCCGGCATGGCATCGCGCGCATTGATCGCGATGTTGACCAGCGCCGACTCGAGCTGACCCAGGTCGGCCAGGCAGTCCGGCGTGTCGGGCGCGATGTCCGTCTCGATGCGGATGCGCGCATCGAGGGTCCGACGCAAAAGCTCGGCCAGCGGCGGCAGGAAGGCTCGCAGGTCGATGCGGCGCGGCTGCAGACGCTGGCGGCGCGAGAAGGCCAGCAGCTTGGCGGTCAGATCGGCGCCGCGTCGCGAGGCTCGCATCGCGGCCGTCACGAGAGCACGGGCACCCTCGTCGACTTCGACCGAGGGCCAGTCCTGCAGCACCTGCAGGTTGCCCTGGATCACCGTCAGGAGATTGTTGAAGTCGTGCGCGATGCCACCGGTCAACTGGCCCACCGACTCGATGCGCTGCGAATGCTGCAGAGCCGCCTCGCTTGCGGCGCGCTGGAGCACCGTGGCCAGCAGACTGGCCAGCGACTCGAGAAAGCGCATGTCGTCGGCGTCGAAGTGACGTGGCTCGCGCGTGTGCACTGCCAGCACGCCGACGGTGCGGCCGCGGTCGCCCACCGGTACCGCCAGGGTCGACGCATGGTCCGGCATCGTGGAAGGGCCCTGCCAGAGCCCGGCCGACTGGATCTCGGCCGCCGTGAGTTGCGGCGCCATCACGTCTCCGGTCACGCGCACGACGCGGGCGTCATGCTCGACAACGTGCAAGGCGGCGGACTGGGCGTCCAGCGCCGCCGCGGCCGCCGCCGGCGCCTCGCGCAAGAGCGCCTGCGGGTCGGGGTTGTCCACCGCCAGGCGGCCCATTCGTGCGATGCAGTCGGCGTGGCGCGCACGGCGCAATGCCTGCTTGACGCGCGGGTACTCGCCGACGCCGCGGATCGCCGCCAGGACGAAACGCTCGCCATCCGATTCGAACGGGCTGAGCGCGATCTCCACCAGGACCTCGCTGCCGTCGCGACGACGCGCAGCCAGGTCCATCTGCAAGCCCATGGGCCGAGTGCGTGGGTTGCGCTGGAATGCCTCGCGATCGCCGGCGTGACGCGCGCGCGAGCGCAGCGGCACCAGCGACTCGATCAGGAGACCCTGCAGCTCCTCGATCGGATAACCCAGCAGACCGACGGCGGCGTGGTTGGCGCGCGCGATGCGACCGCCGGCGTCGACCACCAGCACGGCATCGGGGTAGGCTTCGAACAGGGCCGGCGACAGCAAGTCCATGGTTACAACGGCTCTACTGGAACGGTCAGCAGATAGCCTGCCCCGCGCACCGACTTGATCAGCGGATCGGCTTGCGAATCAGCTTCCAGCTTGCGCCGCAACCGCCCGACCTGCACGTCGACCGTGCGATCGAACGGCCCCGCCTCGCGTCCGCGCGTGGCGTCGAGCAGGAAGTCGCGCGATAGCACGCGCCCCGGATGGCGGCAGAAGGTGACGAGCAGGTCGAACTCACCTCCCGTCAGTGCGATTTCCCGGCCGTCGTCATGACGCACACGCCGTGCGGCGAGCTCGACGCAGTAGTGGCCGAAGCGCCAGCCCTGGCCCGTGGACGGCGCTGCCGGCGGCGCCGCCAGCAGCGGCTCGAGGCGACGCAACACCGCCTTGACGCGCGCGAGGAGTTCGCGCAGGTCGAAGGGCTTGGTGACGTAGTCGTCGGCACCGACCTCCAGCCCGACCACCTTGTCGATCGCTTCGCCGCGCCCGCTGACGATAACCAGGCCGCAGCGATGGTGCTCGCGCAGCTGGCGCGCGATCGCGAACCCGTCCTCGCCGGGCAGGCCCAGATCGAGCAGCACCAGCTCCGGCGGGTCGTCGCGCATCAGCGCCATCAGCGCAGCACCGTCGTGGGCCTGCGAGACGCGATAGCCCTGAGCACCGAGATAGCGTGCAATCAGCAGCGTGATCTCGGGCTCGTCGTCGAGAACGGCAAGGTGGGTCTGGGACACGGCGCCATTGTGCCCAGGGTTGAAACCCCGAGTGCTTCGCGGGCAACGGGCAAGCAGCCGAGCATGGGCACGGACCCGGCGTTGCCGGTCCGCCGGCGCGCTTTGCAGGCCGCATGGCCGCGAGACGCGGCCATCTCTTGGCCCGTCGAGAGGGACCAGCGGCAGCCGCTGCGGGGGGGTGCTTAGTTACTGCAGGTGCGGTTCTTGCCGGTGCGCTTGGCTTCGTACAGCGCGGCGTCGGCACGCTCGAGCGCGGTGTCGAGCGGCTCGCCGGCACGCCAGGCCGTGACACCGGCCGAGAAGGTGACGAAGACCTCGCGCCCCTTGTGCATGAACAGTCCCATGCTCATGCCGCGCTGCACACGCGTGAGCACCTCGCGGCCCTCGTCGAGCGCGGTGGCAGGCATCAGGACCACGAATTCCTCGCCGCCGAAGCGCGCCACATGGTCGACCGGGCGCAAGGCGTCGCGCACCTGTGCTGCGAGCGCCTTGAGCGCTTCGTCACCCGCGGCGTGGCCGAGCGAGTCGTTGAGCTTCTTGAAATTGTCGATGTCGATCAGACCCACGGCCAACGGTTTTCCGTCGCGCCCGTGGCGCTCGGCCTCGACCGCAAAGGCGTGCATCAGGCCACGCCGGTTGGCCACTTGCGTGAGCGCGTCGGTGGATGCCTCATCGGACACGCGGCGCAACTCGCCTTCGAGTTCCTGCACGCGCGCGGTCAGCACATCGGCCTGCGACCGGTTGGCCGCAATGCGCGCGCTGGCGCCGGCCACTTCGGCCTGCACATGGCGACTGGCGATCAACATCTCGTGCAGCGCCGCGCTCATCTGTTCGCGCGAGTCGGCCTGCTCGAGTTGCTCGGTCGAGCGCACCAGTGCCTCGCTGAAGCGGTCGGTCTGGCCGCCCAGGCTGCTGAGCTCGGACAACAGGCTGTCCACCAGCGCCTTCAGCGCAGAACGCGCGCGGTCGCGTTCGACACGCAGTCGCTGCTGCTGAATCCTGGTCTGTGTCAGCAGGTCGACCGCCGAACGCACCCCGCGCACCGTCAGCGCCTCGCCTTCCAGGCGCGTGCGTACGGCGTCGGCCTGACCGCGGGCCCAGCTTTCGTCCTCCGCCAACTCGGTCAGACCCGAAGCCAGCGACTGCACCAGCTTGCCCAGTTCATCGACCAGATGATCCCGTGACGCAAACACCCGGCGTGCCTCGGCGCAGGCCGCCTGCACCTCCTGGGCCAGCCCTGCATGGGCGCCTTCGCGCTGCCAACGCTCACCCTGCTCGGCCAGTGTGCGCGACAGGTTGCCGGCCTGCGCATCGCCGTCGGGCAGGGCGGCACGCACGGTCAAGTTCAACTCGGTGGCCAGCGCGGGCCACTCACTCGAGCAATGCGCCGCGGGCGGTGCATTGCCTGCATCGCCTTGATCGACCACCGGGTCCGAGCCTTCATGGTCCCAACTGGTGATCAGCTGCGACAGGCGCTCACGCAGACGCTGCGGATGGCTGCGGCTGCCGTCGATCACGCGTTGCAGGCTGTCCTTCTTGCGCGCCAGCGTCCAGTGCTTGTTGCTGCGCTCGAGGCCGTGCACCACCTGATCGAGCAAGTTGGCCCAGGCCTGTCCGTCGGCATCGACGGCACGTTCATGGCCGCCGGCTTCGATCCAGGCGCGGGCGTAGTTCTCCGGGGTCGGCTCGAGCCGCGACTGTGCCAGCCGCAGCAGCGTCGCCTTGGCGATCTGCGCCGGCGGGCGGCTGGCAGCCGCTGCTGCATCGGGGGCGGCGGGCGTTCCCGCGGGAGGGTGTAAAACGGTGCCGCGTTGATCCATCCCCGCGCTCATGCGCGGCCAAGCACGCGCGGTGGCGTGGTGTCGGCATCGGAAACCGTGCCGATCCAAGGCGCCTTGCGCGGCAGCACGGTCTGCTGCAACCACTGCTCGAGGTCGTCCGGTGGCAAGGGCTTGGAAAACAGGAAGCCCTGCATCACGCCGCATCCCAGTCGGTGCAGCACTTCCATCTGGCGCAGGTTCTCGACCCCTTCGGCGATCACGCGCAGGCCGAGCGAGCGCGCCAGCGCGATGATCGCGCTGACCACCGCCGAGCTCTGCGGGGTGATGCCCAGGTCGCGCACGAAACTTCGGTCGATCTTGAGCTCCGAGATCGGCAGCGTGGTCAGGTAGGCGAGCGACGAGTAGCCGGTACCGAAGTCGTCGATCGAGATCTCGACCCCGATCTCGTTCAAGCGATGCAAGGACAACGACACGTTGTGCAGGTCCTTCATCAGGTTGTTCTCGGTGATCTCGAGCTGGATCGCCTTGTGCGGCACGCCGTAGGCGCTCACCGACTGGTGGATGTTCTCCACCAGGTCGCTGCGTTCGAACAGGCGCGACGGCAGATTGACGGCGATCGAATCGGCAAAGCCGAAGTTCTGTTGAAAGATGCGGGCCTGGCGCGCCGCCTCCTTGACCGCCCACTCGGACAGCGGAACGATCAGGCCCGTCTCCTCGGCCAATGGAATGAAGTCGCCGGGTGGCACCAGGACGTTTCCGCGCTGCCACCGCATCAACGCCTCCACGCCGACCATCTTGGCCGCGCGCACGTCGATCTTGGGCTGGTAGTGCAGCACCAGCTCGTTGCGCTCGATGGCCTTGTGCAGGTGGCTCTCGAGCTCGATCTTTTCGCGTCCGCGTCCGCCCAGGTGCGGGCTGTAGGCGGCTGCCGCATTGCGTCCGGCCGACTTGGCGGCGTACATCGCCACGTCGGAGTTGCGCATCAGGTCGGCCAGGCTCAGGCCGTCGCGCGGGAACATGGCGATGCCCACGCTGGCGGTGACGAAACACTCCTGACCGGCTACGGAAATCGGAGTGCGCAGGGCGTCGAGGATGCGGTTGGCCACGCGCTGGGCATCGGCTTCGTCGCCGACCTCGGGCAGCAATGCCACGAACTCGTCGCCGCCCAGGCGCCCCACCGCCTCGAGCGTGCGGTGTGAACGCGAACCGGCCGCCTCGAGCGCGCCTTCCAGCACCTGCTCGCTGTGGCGCACGCAACTGCGCAGGCGACGCGAGACTTCCATCAGCAACTCGTCGCCGGCCGCATGGCCCAGCGTGTCATTGACGTTCTTGAAACGGTCCAGGTCGATCAGCAACAGCGCCGCGTTGTGATTCAGGCGCCGGGCATGCTCCAACGCACGCTCGGTACGCCAGATCAACTGGCGCCGGTTGGGCAGCCCGGTCAAGGCGTCGAAGTTGGCGAGGTGGCGGATGCGGTCCTCGGCCACGCGGCGATCGGTGACGTCCTGGAACACTCCCGTATAGCCAACGCCCTGGCCATGCTCGAACTCGGCTTCGGCCTCGACGTGGATGATGCGCTGTCGGCCGTCGAAAAGGGCCACCGAGACATCGGTGGCCAGCACCGCGTTGTGCGCCACCACCTCGGTGAGCATGCTCATCAGACCGCGCCGCTGCGAGGCGCCCACCATGCGAATCAGGCCGCGCACGTCGACATGGTCGCCGGGGTTGCGACCGAGCACGCGCAGCGCCTCCGGCGACAACCAGAGTTGACCCATGTTGTCGCCGCGCTTCCAGTCGAAGCTGCCCATGCGCGCCAGGTCCTGCGCGCGCGCGAGCTTGAACTTGCTGCGCTCGAGCTCGACGCGGGTGCGCGAGGCGCGCAGCATGTAGCGCAGGCGCCCCGCGAGCAGGCTCCATTGCGTGCTCTTGACGAAGAAGTCCGTGGCACCGGCGCGGTAGGCGCGTTCGATCGACGCATCGTCGTCCAGGCCGGTCAGCATCAGCACCGGCAACTGCGCAAAGCCGGGCATGGCGCGCAGTGCGCTGCAGGTCGCAAACCCGTCCATGCCGGGCATCAGCGCATCGAGCACCACCATGTCGGGCGCCACCTGCTCGACCTGCTCGAGTGCAATCGCCCCGCTGGTCGCTTCGAACACCTCGAAACCGCGCTCGCGCAGCGCGATCGCCGTGAGCATCAGGTTGACCTCGTCGTCGTCGATCAGCAGCACACGCGGCTGGTCGTCTGCGCGCAGGCTGGTGAAGGACGAGGTGCTGTCCACGATCAGACCGGCAATGTCGCGCGCACGGCTGCGAGCACTCGCGCGCCCTCGCGTGCCATCGCGTCGAGCTGAGGCTCGAGTCCGTCGCTCTGGCTGTCGCGCAATCGGCGCTCGACGTCGGCGCACAGGGCGGACAATTCGAGCGCTCCGACGCTGGCCGAAGACGATTTCAACGTATGGGCGACATGACGCAGTTCGCGCATATCCTCGCGCGCGCGCGCGCCACCGAACTGCTCCAGCAGTCGCGCCAACGAACTCGTGTAGGTCGCGAGCACGCGTTGCACGAGGCCGCCTTTGCCGGCCGGGTCGAGTTCACGCAGCTTGTCCAGCGCGTGGCGATCGAGCACACCGCCACCCACCGCGCCGGCGGTGTCATTGCCGGCCGGGCTCAGAAGGGGGGCAGCTGCAACGTTCATCGCCAAATCGGGGCCTGGAGGCGCAATGTAACGCGCGCCGCACCGTCACGACGACAGGTGCGCCGAAGGCACGTCCGTCGCCTGCGCCGATGTGGCAAACAGCACGAACATCGCCCTACTGGATCTGGGCCGCCGACGCCAGTGCGCGCAGCGTGGCGCGGTTGATCTCGGCCTCACCCAGCAGCAGCGTCTCGGCCGCCTCCCGGATGTCGAAGATCGACTCGTTCTCGACCGCACGCACCAACTCGAGGAAAGGCTGGTAAGGGCCGGTCGCGTCGACCAGGGCCTGGCGCACGCCGTCCGGCACCGGCACCGACTTGAGCAGTTCCGCGAACGGCTGGTCCATCATGCGGTCGAGCAGACTGAAGACACCGCAGATGAAGGCCTCGTTGCGCATCTGCTCGTCGCCGCTGCCTGCACTGGCACGCGCCAGTTCCTCCATCAGCAGTCCGCGCCGCAGGGCGGCGAACATGACCGGCTTCATGTCGCGCTCCTTGCTCGCCGAGGCCAGCAGCAGCGCGAGCCAGCGCTTCAGGCGCGTATAGCCCAGCAGCATCAGCGCATGGCGGAACGAGGCCACCTCGACACGCAGGCCGAAGGCCGCCGAGTTGATGTAGCGCAGCAGCTTGAAGGCCAGCGTCGGGTCGAGCTTGAGCACGTCCTCGAGGCGGTCGATCGGATCTTCCTTGTCGATGCGGCGCATCAACTCGACGATCGCCGTCAGGTCCGGCTGGCGCTGCCGACCGGTGGGCTTGAGCACATCGTCGATCGGCCAGCCGAGCACCGCCACGGCGCCACGCTGGAAACTCGATTCGAGCTCGGCCAGCGTGCGCACACCAGCCTGGACGTGCGTGATCTGGCGCGTCACACCCGGAGGCGGTGGCGCGTCACTGCGACGTTCGTCATCGAGATCGATGATCGAGTGCTTGAAACAGGGCAGCAGCTCACGCGGCAGCTCGGTGCGAGGGCGGCCCTTGAGCATCAGCGTGTTGCCGCGCGCATAGAGGCTGGCGATCGCCTCGGAGTGCGCCAGATCCGCCGCCATGAAGGCCGGGACCTCGATCATCAGGTTGGAATTCGGCTTGGCCAGCATAAGGTCGTGCAGCAAGTTCTCGCTGACCACGTTCAGCGACACCTTGCCTGCGCCCTCGGGCCAGACGTCGGACAGCGCGACCAGCAGCGCACCGGGGTCGGGCGCGGAGTCGTGCTTGGCCGGAAACACCGTCAGCCGCGTGGCCGTCACCGCGCGCTCGCGGTCGATCATCGGTGAGTAGCCGAACACCACTTGGGCCAGGATCGGATGGTCTTGCATCTGGGGCGGCGAATCAGTTGTTGACGTACTGGAACAGCGAGAGTCGCTGCACCGACGCATACGCCTTGAGAGCGGCTTCGTAACCGGACTGCTGATTCTGGAACGACGATATGGCTTGCACCATGTCCAAATCCTCGGCTTTGGACTTTTCCGCTTCGGCAGCCAGCTTGGCGGCACCGATGCGGCCTTCCGCCAGGTCGGCGCGATTGAGCGTCTCGCCCACGCGCGAGCGCAACGACTGCAGGGCACCCGTCGAATTGTCGATGCCCGCCAGCGCCTGCTGCACCGTCTGCGCGGTCGCAGCCTGGCTGCGCAGCGGCGTCTTCAGCTCGGCGATCGCGCGATCGAGCGTTGCAAACACCGATTGCGTGGGTGAAGCCAGTCGCAGTTCGAACGCCTCGCCGGGCTGCGGCGACCCCGTGACGGTGACGGCCATCCCGTCGATCTCGATCGCCTGGCCGCTGACATAGGGCACGCCGGTCAAGGCCGTGGCAGCGCCGTCCTTCTGCACCGTGAACGTGGTTGCCGCACCGGAGCCTGCGAAGGTGATGCGGTAGTCGAGGTTGGCCGGATCCGCCACCGCGGGCGGCGAGGTGGCGGCAAAGAAGGCTTGCGGATCGGTCACCCGGCCTGGATCGATCCACGCTTGCGCTGCGCCGGCGTTGGCGGTCAGCACGCGAGTCTCGAACAGTCCGTTGCCGCTGGCAGCGCGCAGCCAGGCTGCACTGCCGTCGGTCGATTGCGGCAACTCGTCGTCGAGGGCGGCACGGTTTTCGCCGGCCGCACCGCGGAACGCAACACCGGTCGTGCCATCGACGAACGGAGGCTGCGCCGAGCCTTGTCCCGCGAACAGGTAGCCGCCCGCACCGTCGCTGAGGTTGGCCGTGGCCAGCAGCTGCGAGCGCAGGGCGGCCAGCCGCTCGGCGATGGCGGCGCGCTCGTTGTCGCCGTAGGCGCCGTTGCCCGCGGCGATCAATGCCTCGCGCGCCTGCTGCAACAGTTCGCCCGCCTCGCCGAGCGCACCTTCGGTCAGGTTCAGTGTGTTGCGACTCGCATCGAGCGCGCGCTGGTTCGCGTCCTGGCGCGACGCCGCGGCGAGCGCGCGCTCGGCGCGCGCGGCCGCTGCCGGATCGTCGCTCGCCTTGTTGACACGCTTGCCGCTGGTGAGCTGTTCCTGCATCTCGGTCAGCTCGCGCTGGCGCTGTTGCAGCCGCTCGAGGCCACTGTCGAAGGTCTGTCGGGTGGTGATGCGCATGATGATCGAAAGCTCCTTCAGCGACCCGTCGCATTGAGCAGCGTGTCGAACACCGACTGCGCGACCTGCAGGATCTTGGCCGCGGCCTGGTAGCTCTGCTGGAACTGGATCAGGCGCGCCGCCTCCTCGTCGAGGTTGACGCCACTTTCGGCCGCAGCCTGCTCCTGCGCCGCGCTGGCCATGGCCCGCGAGATGTCGGCTGAAGTGCGCGCGCCCTGCACCGTCACGCCCACCTCGGCCATCACGCTGGCATACGCGTTGGTGACGGTGTCGCCGCCGACGAACGTGGCGTCGCGCAACGCCGCCAGCGCCAGCGCGTTGCCGTTGCTCGACGCCGGGTACGCCGTCTTGACCACCGAGAAGGTGTCGCCGCTGGCAGGCACGCCGGCCAGTTGCAGCTCGAACCCGTTGAGTGCGATCGGCTGGCCGGGCTGCCAGTTACTGGTACCGCTGGACAGGAGCGCGTTGCTGACGCGGTCGCGCAACTCCCAGGCGTAGTCGCCGGTGGCTGACGTGAACGTGAGGTTGGCGCTCTGGTTCGGATCGACCGCTGCGCTCACCACCGCCAGCGATGCGATGCTGGCCGTGCCGCCGTTGGACACGCCGGCAGCGGCCTGCAGCGGCGACGCCGCAGCCAGGCCACGGGGATCATCGAGCACGCGCGCGAACGCGACCGCCGCTCGCGCCACCGGTTGCAGAAGGAAGCGGTCGCCCGCGGCCGCGTTGTTGACGGTGATCGTCAGGCCGTCGACCGTGGCGCCAGTGGCGATGCTGCGCACCAGGCCGTCGCTGGTGCGCGTCAAGAGGTACTGGCCGGCATTGCCCGGATCGGCTTGCAGCCTGTAGTCGCTGGCCTGCAGCTGCGCCGCGTCGGCGATCGCAAGCTGCACATTGCCGACGAACTGGCCGGCGCCGTTGCGGGTGTTGCTGGCCGCGGCAAGCGCTTGCGGCGCCCCGAAGGAGAGCAGTGGCGCACCTGCGCCGGCAGGCGTGCGCAGATCGAGGCCGAGCGCCTGTTGCTCGTTGACGCGCGAGGCCACCGCGGCGGCCAGGCGACCGACCGCGTTGCGCGCGCGCACGAGGTCTTCGTTCTGGAAGCGCAGCAGCCCGGCGATGTCGCCGCCGGCGATCAGCGATGACGGCAGCACGCGCGACTGGCCACCCTCGGTGATCGCGAGCGACTGCTTCATCGGATCGAACTCGTCGGGCACCAGCGACAAGGTCGTCGCCTCCGACCCGAGGACGAGCTTCTGGCCGCTGGCCATGAACACCCCCAGCGTGCCGTCGCCCGATGCGATGGTCGTCACCTGCAGGTGCCGGCTCAATTCGGCAATCAGCTGATCACGTTGGTCGAGCAAGTCGTTCGGAGGCTGGCTGGTACCGGTGGCGCGCGCGATCTGCTCGTTGACCTGCGCGATGCGCGCGGCCAGGCTGTTGACCTCGGTCACTGCAACCTTCAAGTCCTGTGTCACGCCGCGTTGCAGCTCGTCGAGTTGTGCACCCGCGGTGGCATAGCGCAGGCTCATGTCCTGTGCGCGCGACAACACGACCTGACGTGTGGCCAGATCGGCCGGATGGCTGGCCAGATCGACCATCGAGTTGAGGAACTCGGTCATCGCGTGGCCCAGACCCGCCTCGCCGGGTGGAAAGGCGGCCTCCAGACGCGAAAGCTGCTCGAGTCGCGCGGCATCGGCCGCCGCGATGCTGGCCGTGCCGGCCGCCTCGCGCGTCAGGAACTCGTTGTGCGCGCGCGTGACCGACGCCACGTCCACGCCCTTGCCGAAGAACCCCGCGCCCGAGTACTGGCCCGCCGCAGTCTCCAGCTCGACACGCTGGCGCGAGTACCCCTCGACGTTGGCATTGGCGATGTTGTGGCCGGTCGTCTGCAACGCAGCGTAGTTGGCGAACAGCGCCCGCGTACCGATGGACAGAAGGGAGCCCGAGCTCATGTCGTCCTCTGCAGTCTGAGGGTGGTGTTGATGACGCGTCCGAGCTTGGCGGCATAGGCCGGGTCGGTCGCATAACCGGCGCTTTGCAGGCCCTGCGCGAAGCGTCGCGCGTCACCTGCACTCGCCACCACCTCGCGGTAGCGCGGGCTGGACTTCATCAGGCGGGCGTAATCGGCGAACGATTCCTCGTAGCTGGAATAGGCGCGAAAGGCCTGCACCGTCTTGCGCGCCTGGCCGTCCACCACCTCGGTCGTCGTGATGCGTGCCACTGGCCCCTTCCAGTCGGCCGAGGCCTTGATGCCGAACAGGTTGAAGCTGTTCGACCCGTCGGCCATCCGGATTTCCTTCCTGCCCCAGCCCGTCTCGTGCGCCGCCTGCGCCACCATGAAGGTCGCAGGAATGCCCGTCGCGGCTTCGGCCTGGTTCGCCGCCCCGGTGTGGCGGGCAACGAACTCGCCGGCGCTGGTGGGTGCGCGCAGCGGCGTGCCCTGCGAAACGCGATTGACTTCGGGCCTGGCCTTCGCTGCCTCGGTGGCGAGACCCATCTGGCGCTCGAGCTGGCGTGCGATCGCGTCGGCGAGCCCGCCCTTCATCCCGCTCATCTTGCCGGCGAACTCGGTGTCCATCATCTCGGTGCCGAGCTTGGTGCCCTCGTTGTCGAGCAGGCCCGAGCTCATCGTCGCCTGGCGCATCGACTTCATCAGCTCCTGCATGAACAGCGATTCGAACTGCTTGGCGGCTTCCCTGATCGCAGCCTTGGGGTCCTTGGCGGCGATACCGCGCAGGCTGGCAAGTTGATCGACTTTCATGGCCGTCAGATCACTTCAATCTCGGCTTGCAGCGCGCCGGCGCTCTTCATCGCCTGCAGGATCGCCAGCAGGTCCTGCGGCGTGGCGCCCAGCGCGTTGAGCGCCTTGACCACGTCGGCCAGCTTGGCGCCCGCGGGCATCTGGACCAGCGCGCCGCCCTGTTGCGTGATCGCGATGTCAGCCTTGCTGGCCTGCACGGTCTGGCCCTGGGCCAGCGCATTGGGCTGGCTGATCACCGGGGTCGCGCTGATGGTCACCGACAGGCTGCCATGCGCGACTGCGCACGGTGCGAGCGTGACCGCGTCGTTCATCACGACCGAGCCGGTACGCGCATTGAGGACGATGCGCGCCGCCGGCCGGGCCAGGTCGAGCGACAGGTTCTCCACATCGGCAAGGAACGCCACGCGGGCGTTCATGTCCTGCGGCGCGCGCACGCGAACCACCCGGCCGTCGAGCGCAAACGCGGTGCCCTCGCCCTTGGATGCGTTGATGGCACGGGCCACCTCACGTGCCGTGGCGAAGTCGGCACTCGTCACGTCGAGCTGGATGAACTCACCTTGTGCCAACGGCGTGGGCACGCTGCGTTCGACCGTCGCGCCGCCCGGCACGCGGCCGGCAGACAGATGGTTGATCGTGACCTTGGATCCCGCCGCCGAGGCACCCGCGCCGCCGACCACCAGGCTGCCCTGCGCCATGGCATAGATCTGGCCGTCGGCGCCCTTCAGGGGCGTGGCGATCAGCATGCCGCCGCGCAGGCTCTTGGCGTTGCCCATCGACGAGACGTTGACGTCGATCGCCTGCCCCGGCTGCGCGAACGGCGGCAGTGCCGCAGTGACCATCACCGCCGCGACGTTCTTGGCCTGCAACTGCACGCCCGGCGGCACTGCAACGCCCATCTGCTGCAGCATCGCGGCCAGGCTCTGGGCGGTGAACGGCGCGCCCTGGCTCTGGTCGCCGGTGCCGTCGAGGCCGACCACAAGGCCGTAGCCGACAAGCGCATTGCTGCGCACGCCCTGCA
>Ga0209797_10000578_pt1 | contig 18392 bp, 15 predicted proteins | sample DOMMetBare3Fresh_2_FD_187472 | JGI IMG/M metagenome (GOLD analysis project Ga0209797, IMG submission 187472) | Wetland sediment microbial communities from St. Louis River estuary, USA, under dissolved organic matter induced mercury methylation -... | ecosystem: Environmental > Aquatic >... | reverse complement strand
TGCCATGGATGGTAAGTGCAAACCCATCCATGGGGCCTGGTTTCCGGCAATCCATGCCGGAATGACGTACTTGGAAAGCATAAATCATGTAATCTGACAAAGTAGAATTAATTACCTGTTTATTACAACGCAGCCAATGCGCTTTCGTAATCAGGTTCGTTAGCTATTTCATTCACCAGTTGAGTATAAATAATGTCATCATGCTCATTAATGATGACGATTGCTCGCGCAGTTAATCCGGCAAGAAAGGTATCAACCAACTTTACACCGTAATCATCGGCAAAGTTTGAACGAAAGGTTGATAATGGAATGACGTGTTTTAAGTCCTCCACTTCACAAAAACGACATTGAGCAAACGGCAAATCCGCAGAAACGACCAAGACAACGGTATTATGCAAGTGTGATGCTTTCTCGTTGAATTTACGCGTTGATGCAGCGCAAGTGGGCGTATCCAGGCTGGGTACAATATTCAGTACCTTCTTTTTACCTGCGTATGTCTCCAAAGTCACATCCATTAATTTACCATTGACCAGGGCAAAATCGGGAGCTTTGTTGCCCACTACCGGTAATTCGCCAGATGTATGAAGAGGATTACCTTGAAATGTAATTTTTGCCATAAAAGGTTGGAGGTTAAAAATTAAAGGTTAAAAAGTTAAAGGATAAGGGGGTATGCAATTTGTGCCTTTCACCTTGAGCCTCATCATTTCTTGTTTTTTACTCGCTTCATCAAGCGTTCTTTTTTTTGGACTTGCCAATCAGTGAGTTTGTTTTTTTGTCCGTGAAAGGGATTGATGGGCGATTTAAATTCCAAGCGTATGGGTGTTCCTGACAATTTGAGCTTGTCACGAAAATAATTCATTAAATAACGCTTATAAGAAGTCGGCAGCGCATCCGTTTGTACGCCATGAATGACTACAATAGGCGGGTTTCGCCCGCCCTGATGTGCGTATTTTAGTTTGATACGACGCGTATGTACTATCGGTGGTTGATGTGCGTCAGTGGCTTCTTTCAAGATTCTGGTCAACACGGGCGTTGACATATCGAGCATAGCTGAGTCATACAGCTTGTGAACAACATCAAAGAGTTTGCCAACGCCGCTACCATGCAGTGCGGAAATGGGATGTTTTTCGGCAAAATCAAGAAACGACAGTTTCACATCCAATTGCCGTTTAACGGTTTCTTTTTGCTCTGTATTGAGGCCATCCCATTTATTGAGGCCAATAATTAATGCTCTCCCCGCTTCTAACACTAAGCCGAGTAGATGAGCATCCTGATCGGTAATCCCTTCCCGTGCATCAATTAAATAAATAACGACATTGGATTTTTCAATCGCTTGTAATGATTTAATAACGCTGAATTTTTCAATGGTTTCTGCAACCCGGGACCGGCGACGCATTCCCGCCGTATCAATCAGCGTAAACTGTTTGCCATTGCGTTCAAAAGGAATATAAATGCTGTCGCGAGTAGTGCCGGGCTCATCAAACACAATAACCCTTTCCTCGCCCAGCAGACGATTAACCAGGGTCGATTTGCCTACATTAGGGCGACCGACAACTGCAATGGCTATGCCTTTGCGATTGTCGTCGATTACTTCTTCTGTCTCAGGTGGTAATAGCTGGTTAACCCGTTGCAGTAATTCCGGTATACCTCTGCCGTGCGAGGCCGCAATTTGCACAGGTTCGCCAAGCGCCAGTGAATAGAAGTCTGATGCCGCTGTTGTGGCGTCAATTCCATCAACTTTGTTGGTTACCAATACGACAGGTTTATCCAGCTTCCTCAGCGTATCGGCAATAACCTTATCTGAAGCGCTCAAGCCTTCTCGCGCATCAACCATGAATAACACGACGTCGGCTTCTTCCAGGGCAATCTGTACCTGCTTTCTGGCAAAACTTTCTATGCCTTCTGCATCATCGGCTATGCCGCCGGTATCAACCACCAGACAAGCACGATCACCATGCTTTACCCGGCCATATTGCCGGTCTCTGGTTAAGCCGGGAAAATCGGCAACCAGGGCTTCCCGGCTGCGGGTTAAATAATTGAATAATGTGGACTTGCCAACATTAGGTCGCCCAACCAGGGCTATTACGGGTAACATAAGTTTAAGGTGACCGGGTTTGAAGAGCGGCAAGCGTGCCGTCTTTTGCATAAATATAAACGGTATTATCTACCACGACAGGTTTGGCATCGATGGGACTGTCCGTAACTTTTATACGACCCAGTTGCCTGCCATCACTGGTAGACAGCCAATGCACATAACCTTCAAAATCGCCTACCACGACATAGTTTTCATACACTGCCGGAGCTGTCAGTTTTCTTTGATGCAATTCCTTTTGTTTCCATAATGATGCGCCACTGCGCTGTTCCAATTGCCAAACATCATCGTTTGAATCTGATAAAAACAGATTCCGGAAATCATTACTCATGCCCTTGTAAGAAGAAATAGCTTCGTTTCGCCACAACACATCACCATCCAATTCCGAAATAGCGGCAACTCCGCCATGATAACTGGCAATATATATCGCACCGCCTGATTCTATTGGATCAACATCAAGATCAACCAGTCTTTCAACTTCAGAACGTCCTTTTGGAATGGCGATACTGGTTTCCCAAACATACTTGCCATCGGTTAAACGCAATGCCATTAACTTGCCATTATCGTATCCTACTATCACATTATCCCCGACAACAATGGGCGCGCCGATCCCGCGCACACTTAAGGCAGGTGCGTTATATTCATAATTCCACAATTTTCCGCCGGTCTTTTCATTGAGGGCAATGACCGCACCATCAGTTGTGCGAACGACCACAATACCATTGGCAATAACCGGCACGGAAAGCACTTCGCTGGGTACTTCGGACTTCCAAAGCACCTCACCGTTTTCACTATTCAAGGCAACGACTTCACCATCGCTGGAACCTAAAATGACAGCTCCGACACCCAGGCCAGGCCCAGCGGAAAAATGAATGTCCGTCTCTGCTTCCCAAACCAAATCGCCTGTATTTAATTCTCTGGCCTGCACCAAGCCATCAAGATCTGCGGCCAGTATTTTTCCGGAGCCGATTACGGGTACCAGTTTTAAAGATTGTTCATCCGAACCGTCGCCGACGGTTTCCTGCCAGATCTCTTCAATTATTATTTCGGGGGTATATTCAACCAATTCAGCCGGGGGATCAGCATTATCCTCGCCACCAAGAAAGTAACTGGAAATGCCGGAAACAGACTCATTAAAGGTATCAAATGCCGCGCAACCTGCCAAAGCTAAGCAAAAGAGTAAAAGCGTTCCCAGGCGCATTATTTTCCAGGCTCAATAGCCTGAGCCCCCGCCTTTTCCGAGGCCGTCAGATCATCAATTTTAATTTGCAATAACGGCGATTTATAGCCGTTTTCCAATGCTTTTTGATAAGAACTTCGCGCTTCGTCCAAACGATCCAGGGCAACATACAAATCACCCACTAATTCGTCATAATTTCCTGAAAAACTGGTTGATGTCGCAGGATCGACATTGTTAATTAGCTGGAGTCCCTGTTCATATTCGCCACTGGCAAGCATCAAACGCACTTGCCTGATCTTGGCAATATTGCTTAATTCCTTGTTTGATCCGGCTGCTATGTCTTTCAGAATCGCCTGTGCTTTCGCTAAATCACCTTGCTGAACCTTTAATTTTGCAAGAAAAAAACCACTGTAGGCTGCATATTCGGTCTTTGGGTATTGCTCATGTATGCGCTCAGCCAACTTCTCTGCGCTGTCTTTTTTATCCGCTCCAATCGCCTGAATTAACTGACCGTATAACGCCGATGCTTGCTCCGCCTGAGCCTTTTTATGATCTTGCCAGTAATTCCAGCCCAAGATGATGGCAATACCAAGACCTAGACCTATAATTGTCGAATGTCCATTTTCTTTCCACCATCTTTTTAAGGCTTCAAGTGATTCTTCTTCTGTATCGTAAATTTCCACTGGCTTTCTCTTGTTTGTATTTTAAAAATAGCTTGTAGGTTGGTTTCTATCGCTAACCCAGTCTACAAAACTCTTGCAAAAAGGCACACGCTTGCTCCCTGGATAGCGTCTGCTGTCCTTGCTCACTACGCAGCCATTTAATGCTGACTTCTCCACGATTGACTTCATCATCGCCCAAAATAATGGCATATTCAGCGCCTGACTTATCAGCTTTTTTAAACTGACTTTTAAAACTGCCGCCACCGCAATTCACTTGCAGCTTTAATCCTGGCACTTCACTTCTGATAGTTTCAGCAAAACGCATGCCTTCCCGTTCGGCTGTTTCGCCAACACGGATCATATACACATCAACAGATCTTGCAACGGGAACATGATCCAAGGTTTCGATCAAAGCCAATAAGCGCTCAATGCCCATTGCAAAACCCACGGCAAAATTGGGTTTGCCACCCAACTGCTCTATCAAGCCATCATAACGCCCGCCAGCACATACCGTGCCTTGCGACCCCAGTTCATCAGTAACCCATTCAAAAACCGTTTTGCTGTAATAATCCAAACCGCGCACTAATCGGGTAGTGATTTCGTAGCTAATCCCCAGATCGTCCAATATTGCGGTAAATGCCTTAAAATGTTTTAGGCTTTCATCGCCCAGATAGTCCATTAATTCAGGGGCGTTAGCGACCAGAACTTGCATAGCTGAATTTTTAGTGTCCAGAATCCGCAAGGGATTGGTTTCCAGGCGACGTAAACTATCATCATCCAACTCATTTAGATGCTCCTGAAAATAGCTGACTAAAACTTCCCTGTAAATGAGACGTTCAGCAATAGTGCCCAGGGAATTCAGTTGCAAACGCACTTTATCGCGAATACCCAGCCTTTTCCATAACCGATCCATTATCATGATCAATTCAGCATCGATATCGGGGCCCGCCATGCCATAAGTTTCAACGCCCAATTGAATAAACTGGCGATAACGCCCCTTTTGCGGGCGTTCGTGGCGATACATAGGGCCGTAATACCATAACCGATGCACCTGATTATGTAATAATCCATGCTCCAGACAAGCTCTAAGACACCCCGCCGTCCCTTCAGGACGTAAGGTTAAAGAATCTCCATTTCTGTCCTCAAAAGTGTACATTTCCTTTTCGACTATATCAGTCACTTCACCAATAGAGCGCTTGAAAAGTTCTGTTTTTTCTACAATGGGCAGTCTGATTTCACCATATCCATAAGCGCCCAGAATGTCTCTTATCATTTGTTCTGTGTACTGCCAAAGCGGGGTTTGCTCGGGCAGCACATCGTGCATACCGCGAATAGCTTGTATATTGTCAGCCATGGTGATCAGATTGGCCTCTTATTGTAAGCCAGGCTTGAGTTGTTTTGCTTCATCTGAAAGTGGAAATTTATCCAATAATAAGTTTTGATATTCTTTTGCCAGCTCTGCATTTCCTAATGCGCGTTCTGTATACACCGCGAACAACAAAGTTCCTGAGGTATGGGATGCAACGCTCAGGTACCGTTGTAAATAACTTTTTGCCACCCAATATTCGCCGTTTTGGTAACTGATTTTTTGCATTTCCAGTAATGCAGGCGCATAGGCATCATTTAGCATCAGTGCTTGCTTGAAATAAGCTTTTGCACTTTGTTTTTTGTTCATGGCCAACTGGCAACGTCCGGCATTTGTTAATGCCAGCCATTGCCTATCGTTTAACTGAGTTGAAATCGCCTTCATCAGTAAAGCCATGCCCTGCTCATGGTCGCCGCGCTCACAGAGAAAACGGCCAAAGTTGTTTTGTACACCCCAATCATCAGGCACTTTATCTAGCGCCTTTTTATAATGATCTTGCGCTTGGTCATAGTCATTCAATTTTTCATACAAAAAAGCCAATGCATTATGCACCTGAGGGTTATTGGGCTCTTTTTCGAGTGCCAACTGTAGATTCTCTTTAGCGGTTTCGAGCTTGTTGAGATCCAGGTAGCGTACGCCCAATTGCAAATAAACACTGGCCGAATCTTCATCTTTTGAATTATTTGTAGCGCAAGAAGTTAATAAAACCGCCAAAAGCAGGCTGCTTATCAAACGATTATTTATGATTAAGTTAAGCTGCACGTTCTGATCCTATTGCCTTTAGCTTAAGATGCCTGCGACTTTTATCTTCAACTTGACCAACTAATTGACCGCAGGCAGCATCAATATCTTCTCCGCGCGTCTTTCTGACCGTGGTCACTATACCAGCATCATTTAAAACGGTTTTGAAACGATTAATGGTTTCTTTGCTAGAACACCGGTAAGCATTATTAGGAAACGGATTAAAAGGTATCAAGTTAAGTTTTGACGGCACGGTTTTTAATAATTTAATGAGCCCGCGCGCGTCCTGCATGGAATCATTAATACCATCAAGCATCACATATTCAAAGGTAATGGTGCGCCGGGGTGCAATCTTTGCGTTATCCCTGCAGGCTTCCATCAACTCCTTTAATGGATATTTTTTATTGATCGGAACCAGCTCATCCCTTAATTCATCGCTCACTGCATGTAATGAAACAGCGAGACTCACATCACATACTTGCGTCAAGCGATACATAGCCGGCACGACACCCGAAGTACTGATGGTCACTCTGCGCTTGGAAAGTCCAAAAGTAAAATCATCCATCATCAGATTCATGGCCGCGACTACATTATCAAAATTAAGCAAGGGTTCGCCCATGCCCATCATGACTACGTTGGTAATCTTTTTTGTTGCACCTAAACGCTTTTGCGCAACAATGACCTGGCCAATAATCTCTGCCGTGGTCAGATTGCGGTTAAAGCCCTGCTGGGCAGTAGAACAAAAAGTGCAGGCCAGCGCGCAGCCGATTTGCGATGATACACATAATGTACCGCGCCCTTCTTCAGGAATAAAAACCGTTTCGACACGATTGCCGCAACTGGTTTGCAATGCCCATTTGCGGGTGCCGTCGCTTGCGATCTGTTCGATCACAATTTCTGGCGTGGCTATGTAGCAATTTTCATTGAGAAAATCACGCAAAGATTTGCTTAAATTCGTCATCAGGTCGAAATCTTCTACGCCTTCCTGATAAATCCATTTAAGCAATTGTGTTGCCCGAAAAGGTTTTTCGCCCAAATCGACAAAAAAGGCCGCAAGTCCTTTTCTGTCGTAATCGAGTAAGTTAATCCGTTTAGGATTAACCCGCTTTAAATTAACGGGTTCTGGCACAGAGTTCATCTTCCGAAAAAAAGAAAGCAATTTCTCTTTTAGCGGTTTCGAGCGCATCTGAGCCATGTACCGCATTTTCATCAATGCTGGCAGCGAAATCAGCGCGAATAGTGCCGGCAGCCGCTTCTTTTGGGTTGGTAGCGCCCATAATTTCGCGATGCTTGAGCACTGCATTTTCACCTTCCAGCACTTGCATCATCACAGGACCTGAAATCATAAATGAAATGAGATCCTTAAAGAAACCGCGCTCACTGTGTTCTGCGTAAAAACCTTCAGCTTGGGTTTTGGTTAAGTGCAGCATTTTTGCCGCAACAATTTTCAAGCCGTTTTTTTCAAAGCGGCTGTAAATTTCACCGATAACATTTTTTGCGACGGCATCAGGCTTAATAATTGAGAAAGTGCGTTCTATTGCCATTATGTTTTAAAACTCCGGATTGATAAAAAAAGATTGTAGATTATAGCCGAATAACTGATTTGGAGCACTCGGATGGCATGGATTTGATTTAGGTTCAAGGTTCAAGGCTAAATTTTTTCACCTTTCATCTTTCACTTGTTGCTAAGGCCTGTGATCTACTTCCGCGCCTTCTTTGACCGGTATCATCAAATCCTCTGGGCTAATACCTAAAATCAACGCCATAGGGCTGGCGATAAAAATAGATGAATAAGTGCCAAAAAATACGCCAAATAACAGCACGATGGAAAAATTATGTATTATTTCACCACCCAAAAAAAACAGGGAAACCAGCACCAGAATCACTGTCAACGAGGTCATAATGGTTCGGCTTAACGTGACATTTACCGAAATATTCATGATTTCTTCGGTTGAAGTTTTTCTTAAATTTCTGAAATTTTCGCGGATGCGGTCATAAACTACAATCGTATCATTCAAGGAATAACCAATCAGTGCAAGAACCGCAGCCAACACCGTCAAATCAAATTCCAGTCCTAAAACAGAGAATAATCCCAGCGTAACAACGACATCATGAATGGTCGCTAAAACCGCGCCTACCGAGAACTTCCATTCAAAACGCCAGGCAATGTAAATCAAAATACAAATGGTTGAATATAATAAGGCCAAAAAGCCGTCTTCGGCCAGATCGTCACCGACTTGGGGGCCTACGAATTCAACACGCCGCACACTAGCGGGTTCTGCGGTCGTTTTGTTAATAACCTCAAGCACCTTGGAACTTAAATCTGCGCTACTCACCCCTTCATGAGGTTTTAAACGAATCAGGACATCTTTTGCCGAGCCGAAATTCTGCACGGTAGCATCGCTAAATCCCTCGTTATCCAAGGTATTGCGCAGCACTGTTAAATCTGCGGCTTTTTGATAACCGATCTCAATCAGGGTGCCGCCGGTAAAATCAATGCCCATCTGCAAACCGCGTACAGCGAGCGATCCTATCGAGATAATCATCAGCACACCGGAAAATATCATGGCAATATTCCGGTTACCTATAAAATTTATATTTGTTGTTTTCATATTTTAATCTTCAAAAATTGTAACTATTCCGTAGATATTATTGTTGCCACAGATTCACAGATTTTAAAATGACTCTTATTGCTACTTCTGAATATTTTATAAGTTAAATCTGTAAATAGGTGGCGTTTGTGTTCGCTGCTGATTTAGTCACTAAAAATGTTAAATAGATAATTTTTCAACCCTGCGGTTACCGTATATCCAGTTAATAACCATCCGTGTGCCGGTGATTGCCGTAAACATCGACGACAAAATCCCGATAATCAACGTTACCGCAAAACCTTTAACAGAACCGGTACCATAAGCAAATAACACTACAGCGACCACAAGGTTGGTAAAATGGGAGTCAAGAATAGTTGCAAAGGCTTTATCATAGCCAATAAAGATAGCGGATTGCGGTGTATGTCCATTTTTGAGCTCTTCTTTAATCCGTTCGAAGATTAACACGTTAGCATCAACCGACATACCCACGGTCAAGATAATCCCTGCAATACCCGGCAAAGTCAGTGTCGCCTGCAACATCGACAATATTGCCACAACAATAACCACGTTAAACGCCAACGCAAAGTTGGCAATCATGCCGAATAATTTGTAATAAACTGCCATAAACAGCACAACCAAAGCAAAACCCACCACAAACGATAACATGCCTTTGTTAATGTTATCTTGTCCAAGGCTTGGACCTACTGTACGTTCTTCAACAATATCAACCGGCGCTGCCAGCGCTCCCGCTCTTAATAGAAGTGACAGATTGCGTGCTTCCTGCGGACTATCCAAACCTGTGGTTTGAAAGCGTTTACTGAATACGCCCTGGATGGTGGCCACATTGATGACTTTTTCAACCTTCTCCTTATGGCGGACCTTTTGACCATTGACTGTTTTTGTGTCGACTTTGTATTCAATAAATACCACCGCCATCGGCTTGCCAACACTCACCTGGGTCGTTTTAGCCATCTTGGCGGCGCCAACGCCATTTAATGAAATATTAACCGAAGGCCTGCCGTCCTGATCAACGCCGGAAGAAGCATCAACAATTTGATCGCCTGTTACAATGACGCGCCGATCAAGCAATATCGGGCTTCCATTTTTATCATAATACAAGCGGCTGCCGACAGGAACGTGGCCGGAAACCGCCTGTTGCACATCATGCTCAACATCAACCATGCGATACTCCAGAGTAGCCGTCGTACCCAGAATCTCCTTGGCGCGTGTAGTATCTTGCACACCCGGCAACTGAACCATAATACGATTCTCGCCTTGCTGCTGAATAACCGGTTCGGCAACCCCTAATTCGTTGACCCGGTTACGTAACGTCGTCATGTTTTGCGCTACGGCAAATTTCTTAATTTCGCGCACTTCTTTTTCAGAGACTTTTAGCCAAACCTGATCCTGAGCCTCCGGCTCAGTAACATCCAGGGTACGAAAATCTTTATCCAGTAGCGTCAACAGCGCGGGCTTATCCTCGCCCCCTTTAAGCATCACTTTAATAAAACCGTTGTCTTTGGTAACAGACAGATAGCGTATTTTTTTGCTTCTCAATGCCAGACGAATATCGTCGGTATAACGATCTTCAGCCTGCTTGGCGGCGGCATCCATATCCACCTCCAACAGAAAATGCACCCCGCCACGCAAATCCAGACCCAGATACATGGCATTAGCACCTATAGCACGTAACCAAGCGGGCGTTGTTGGTGCCAGATTTAATGCAACCGTGTAGTTGCTGCCCAATGAATCTCTAAGTAAATCATCTACTTTGAGCTGATCGTCGGTATTATTAAAGCGCGCTAAAATACGCCCGTCTTTAAATTCAAAGGCTTTGAGAGCAACGCCGGATGTTTTAATTTCAGACTCGATCCGGTTTGCCTGCTCCTGTCCTATAGCGGTAGCTTGTGTCGAAGACACCTGAACAGAGGGATCATCGCCGTATAAATTCGGTAACGAATAAATAATCCCGACGACAAAAACAATCAGGATTAATAGATTTTTCCAAAGTGGGAAATGGTTTTGCATGTGTTATTCCAATAATTAAACCGTGTTTTAGCTAACTCGCTATGCGCTATAACATTAAACTTTAACTGCTTTTTTAGTTATCGCTTTATAAGTCCCTTTTGGCATCATGCTCTCAATGCTATGGCGCTGAACTTGTATAAAGGTGTTGTCACAAATTTCGATTTTGACAAAGTTATCATCCAGATCCACGACTTTACCTAAAATTCCACCAGCCGTTACCACTTCAGCACCTTTTGTCATTGCGGCAATCATTTGTTTCTTCTCCTTGGTACGCTTGGCTTGAGGACGCAGAAACAAAAAGTAAAAAAACACCAGAATACCCAGTGGGAACAGCATACCTTCAATGCCAGGTTGTTGGGCAGCGGGAGCCGCCGCTAAAGCGTCAGAGATAAAAAAACTCATGATGATCCTCAATTATTTATAGTAATTAAAATAGCCCGCTATTATGCCATAGACGGCACAGTTTTTCCTCGTTGTTGGTAAAATTGCCGGACATAAGCATCCAACGCTTGCTTTTCAATCGCATCACGCAGGTTTTGCATCAGGCTCAAATAATAATACAGATTATGTAGGGTGTTGAGCCTGGAGCCCAACATTTCCTTACATTTATCCAGATGACGTAGATAGGCTCTGGAATAATTCCGGCAAGTATAACAGCCACAGGATTCATCCAGTGGTTTGTTATCAAACTCATATTGACTGTTTCTGATTTTCACCACACCGAAGCTAGTAAACAAATGCCCGTTACGCGCATTACGTGTGGGCATCACGCAATCAAACATATCAATTCCGCGCCTGACTGCCTCAACCAGATCTTCCGGCGTACCCACGCCCATCAAATAACGCGGCTTATCAATCGGCATTTTCCAATGAATCACATCCAGGGTCGCCATCAGTTCCTCTTTGGGTTCACCCACCGACAAACCGCCGATAGCATAACCATCAAAACCAATAGCCAGCAAACCGTCTATCGATTCCTGACGCAGGTGCTCATACATTCCGCCTTGTACGATACCAAACAAAGCCGAGAGATTATCGCCATGCGCCGCTTTACTGCGTTCAGCCCATCGCAACGACAAGCGCATGGAGTCGGCGGCTTCCGAAACCGTTGCGGGATAGGTCGTACACTCATCAAAAATCATCACAATATCCGAGCCTAAGTCACGCTGCACCTGCATGGATTCTTCAGGACCCATAAAAATAGGACTGCCATTGATAGGCGATTTAAAAGTAACGCCTTTTTCGGTAATTTTTCTTAACGTGCCCAAACTGAACACTTGAAAGCCGCCGGAATCGGTCAGGATGGGTTTATCCCAATGCATAAAATCATGCAAATCGCCATGCGCCTTTATGACAGCAGTTGTTGGACGCAGCATTAAATGAAAGGTATTGCCCAAAATAATTTGCGCGCCGACACCGGACAGATCTTCCGGCGTTAATGACTTAACCGCGCCATAAGTGCCAACCGGCATAAATATCGGCGTTTCTACAACGCCGCGGGCAAAAGTAAGACGGCCACGCCGTGCATGACCGTCAGTATTGATTAAATTAAATTCCATGCCATTGTGTTTGCCCATAAAGAAGGCTGCAGATTATCAAGCCTTTTTAGTCTTTTATGCAATAAACCATATCCGGGTTTTACGTTCAATTGCTCCCTAAACCCTAAATCCGCCAATTTTTTTGATGTCCTGGAACCGGGTTCTCTGGTAATCTTTATCCGCTTTTGCTCGTCAAAGAAATACACCTGACTATCATTCATAGAGAAAACAAATGTTGCACGAAGTAATCAACTGGCTTATCACTACCATCGGCTCTATGGGCTATACCGGCATTTTTTTGCTGATGGCGTTGGAAAGTTCATTATTGCCAATTCCTAGCGAAATCATCATGCCGCCGGCCGGGTATCTTGTGCAGCAAGGAAAAATGAACATGACGCTGGTCATACTTAGCGGCACGCTAGGCAGTCTGTTTGGTGCCTATCTGAATTATTTCGCTGCCCACTATTTGGGCAGACCGTTCTTACTCAAGTATGGGCGTTATGTGTTGATAACAGAAGAACATTTCCGTCGTGTTGAAGATTATTTTGCCAGCCACGGCGAAATCTCTACCTTTATTGGCCGTCTGTTACCCGTCATCCGCCACTTGATTTCATTGCCAGCAGGATTAGCAGGCATGAACCACATCAAATTTTCTATTTACACATTGCTCGGCGCTTTTATCTGGGTATCCATTCTGACCTGGATTGGCTATTTCCTGGGCCAGAACGAAGCATTAATCATGCAATACTCTCATCAGGCAATTATCGACGTTCTGGCTGCCAGCTTTGTTTTGGTGGCCGTTTACATTTTCCTGCATCGAAGAAAACTTTCCCAAATCCGAGCCGGAGAATAAAAGTGAAACACCTTCTCAACCTATTGGCTATATTGCTCTTACCCGCTACGGCTTTTGCCGGCGAAGCCTCAGAAGTATTAAGCGTGTCCAAGTCGTTAAATTTATCCCATCATATTATTGGCTATCTTTCCATAGCCGTAACCGTTCTATCCTATGTGGCCGCAATGTCGGAAGACGTAATCGAACTGCGTAAGTCCAAACCGATGGTATTGGGATCGGCAATCATGTGGTTTGCGATATGTATTTACTATGCCTTGCACGGCGAAGCCAAAGTTGCTGCAGTCGCATTTGAAAGCAATCTGCTGGCTTATATCGAATTGTTCTTGTTTATCCTGGTGTCTATGACCTACCTGAATGTCATGGAGGAACAGGGTGTTTTCGATGGACTTAGGATTTGGTTGTTAAGCCGACAGTACAGCTACCGGCAACTATTCTGGATCACCGGTGTTCTTTCTTTTCTTCTGTCTACAATAATCAGCGGTCTGGCGGTAGGTCTTTTAATGGGCACTATTGCGGCTGCGGTGGGTAAAAAGAAGAAAGAGTTTGTCGCCCTGGCTTGTGTCAATATCGTTGTGGCGACCAATGCCGGTGGTTCGTTAAGTCCATTAGGCGGCATTTCAACACTGTTCGTCTGGCAAAATAAAATTCTAAGTTTTCATGAGTTTTTTTCATTGTCAGTTCCCTGTCTGGTCAATTTTCTTGTCCCTGCATCCGTCATGCATTTTTTCCTCCCCAAAGAAATTCCGGCTGTGTCCACCAGCGTCATTTGTTTTCGCCGTGGCAGCAAGCGGGTTATTTTTCTTTTCATTGTGACCCTCGTTATAACGGTCTCTTCTAATGTTTTACTGGAACTGCCGCCTGCAGCCGGCATGATGGCGGGTCTCGGTTTATTACAGTTTTTCAGCTTTTATCTGACAAGGACGACACAAGAAGTCCCAAGCGACTTTGCCCATGTATATGAGCTCTTCCAGGTGGAAGTTCCATTGAAAAATAGAAAACGGGATTTTGACATATTCAAGAATGTTGGCAATGTGGATTGGGATACGCTGTTATTCTTTTACGGCGCGATGATGATCATTGGAGCCCTGGGATTTATCGGCTATCTTGATGCCATTGCGCATTTTCTGTTTGGCCAGATTAGCCCCACGGTTGCCAATATCAGTATCGGCCTTTCATCTGCGTTTATTGATAACGGCACCTTGATGTTTGCCGTATTGAGCATGCATCCCGATCTTCCACCCGGCCAGTGGTTGCTGTTGACTCTAACCCTTGGTGTAGGCGGTAGCTTGCTGGCAATAGGATCAGCGCCGGGAGTTGGGTTACTCGGCAGGATCAAGGAAGGCTATACCTTTGCATTCCACATGCGCTGGATGCCCGTTATTTTGTTAGGCTATTTCGCCAGCATTGCCGTGCATTTTTGGATAAATTCCCGGTATTTTTAAGCGTTCTTGTCAGCTATGCGGCAAACGGTTATTTCCTGAATCAATGAAGAAATGCCGTACAGTTTTTCTTAAACATATATAAAAACTCAGGTTATTGACGGTAATGTCCTCAAACTCGCAACATCAATCCAAAGAACAACTGGCAGGTCTGGCGTTGGGCGCCATCGGTGTGGTATTTGGCGACATCGGCACCAGCCCTTTATATGCTATGAAAGAAGTATTTCACGGCGGTTTAACGATTGATAATCTCCATGTGCTTGGCGTGTTGTCGCTTATTTTTTGGTCATTAACGCTGGTCGTAACAATCAAATACGCTATTTTTATTATGCGCGCCGACAACAAGGGCGAAGGTGGCATTATCGCGCTTATGGCTCTTGCCTTGCATGGCTCCAAGGATAATCCTAAAAAAATGGCTTTCATTGTCACCATCAGCCTAATGGGTGCGTCTCTATTTTTTGGCGACAGCATAATAACACCTGCAATATCCGTACTTAGCGCGGTCGAGGGCTTGCAAATTATTGCTCCGTCAATGGCCCATTACATCTTGCCAATTACCACCACAGTGCTGGGCGGGCTATTTATTATTCAGGCAAAAGGCACCGGCAAGGTGGGCAAAATCTTTGCGCCTATCATGTGTTTCTGGTTTGGCTTGCTTGCGGTCTTGGGTGTGATTAACATCATTCATGAACCTGGCGTTTTGATGGCCGTTAATCCTTACTACGCCGTACATTTACTGATTGAGCTGGGTTGGCATGGATTTTTGATTATGGGTGCGGTGGTGCTTGCAATCACCGGCGCTGAAGCCCTCTACGCCGATATGGGACACTTCGGTCTGATACCGATCCGTTATGCCTGGTTCGGTTTCGTGTTTCCGGCCTTGCTGCTTAACTATTTCGGACAGGGAGCGCTGTTGCTCGGCCACCCTGAGGCGATACAAAACCCTTTCTATTTACTTGCGCCTACCTGGGCTTTATACCCGATGCTGTTTTTATCTACGCTGGCGACTGTTATTGCTTCCCAAGCTGTTATTTCGGGCGCTTTTTCAGTAACGCGCCAAGCCATTCAATTGGGTTATTGTCCGCGTATGAACGTTTTACACACCTCTGGTGATGAAATGGGCCAAGTCTATGTTCCCGCCGTCAATTGGCTGTTGATGGTGTCGGTTTTCGTGCTGGTGTTCAGTTTTCAATCCTCTTCGGCTCTTGCATCGGCTTACGGTATCGCTGTTACCGGTACGATGATAATTGATACCATACTTGCATTTATCATCATCCAGGCATTATGGCAATGGAAAAAGGCTACCAGCGTGACTTTCTTGTCGACGTTTTTGGCCATAGACTTTCTGTTTTTATCTTCCAATAGCCTGAAAATCCCGACCGGCGGTTGGCTCCCGCTGGTTGTTGCGACAGTACTGTTTCTGATTTTGACGACATGGATTAAAGGACGTAGGCTACTTTCGGAATATATGGATGAACGGCGAGTGTTATTCGAAGACTTGGAAGTGAAAATAAAAGGTAAATTGGTGCGGGCACCGGGTACTGCAATCTATTTAACCCGAAGCTTACACGGTGTGCCTCAAGTGCTGTTGCACAACCTAGAACACAATCACGTATTGCATGAGCGCATTATTGTGCTAACCATTGTCACTACGAACGAACCCTACGTCGATGAAGACCACTTAGTCAAAGTCAGGTCCTTTGGTGAAAACGGAAATTTCTATCGGGTAAAGCTTTATTACGGCTTCAAACAAAACGCTGATGTACGACGTGCCTTGGATTTGTGCGTACAAGAAGGTCTGGATATTAACCCCAAAAATGCTTCATTCTTCATCGGCAGCGAGCGCGTAACTTTTCGCAACAAAAGCCCGATGGTGAAGTGGCGGAGGGAGTTATTCAGATTTTTATTTCACAACTCGTCCAGTGCGATTGAGTTTTTTAAAATACCAGTTGATCGGGTTGTGGAGCTTGGAATTCGTATCGAATTGTAAGATAAGAACAACTTCTATCACTGGTTAAATAGCGTTACTTCTGTGCATAAAAAAGGCTGGAATTAATCCAGCCTTTTTAGTTTTGTTAATGGTTAATTTAACAAACCTTGCAACAAGCCATTTAACTTATGCACAAAGGCTGCCGGATCATCCAGTTGTCCCCCTTCGCTTAAAATCGCTTGGTCAAACAGAATGTGAGTCAAATCGGCAAAACGGGTATCATCCTGTTCTGCTTTCATACGCACAACCAGCGGATGCGTTGGATTGATTTCAAAAATCGGCTTTCTTCCCATACCCATGCCCATCATTTGGCCGGCATCCTTCATGATTCTTTCCATGTTCAGACTCATGCCGTAGACATCGGCAACCAGACAGGCAGGTGATTCGGTCAAGCGATGACTCAAACGCACTTCGCTAACTTTATCGCCTAATACGTCTTTGATCTGTGTGATTATCGCTTCAAAATCTTTATTGACTTCTTCCTCGGCTTTTTTATCTTCTTCGGTCTCCAGCGCGCCTAAATCCAGATCGCCTTTGGCAACAGACTGCAAATGCTTGCCGTCAAATTCGTCCAGATTAGATACCAGCCATTCATCGATACGGTCAGATAACAATAAGACTTCAATGCCTTTTTTGCGGAAAATTTCCAGATGCGGGCTGTTTTTTGCGGCTGAGAAGCTGTCTGCGGTTACATAATAAATCTTCTCCTGCCCTTCTTTCATGCGACTGATATAATCTTCCAGCGCAACATCCTGTTTATCGGTGTCCGCATGGGTTGAGGCAAAGCGCAGCAATTTGGCTACGCGTTCCTTGTTGCTATGGTCTTCAATCGGGCCTTCCTTAATAACCGTACCAAACTGAGACCAGAACTTTTCATATTTTTCCGGTTCATTTTTTGCCAAGCCTTCCAGCATGCCCAACACTTTTTTAACCGCGCCCGATTTAATGGAGCTGATTTGTTTGCTTTGTTGGAGGATTTCTCTTGATACATTGAGCGGCAATGAATTTGCGTCAATAATTCCTCTGATAAACCGCAAATAACGAGGCATTAACTGTTCGGCATCATCGGTAATAAAGACTTTACGGATGTACAGTTTCACGCCATGCTTGGCGTCCCTGTCCCACAAATCAAACGGTGCCCGTGATGGCACATAAAGCAACAGGGTATATTCGTTGGTGCCTTCTACTTTACTGTGAACAAACGTCAATGGATCTTGAAAATCATGGCCTACATGTTTGTAGAATTGATTGTAATCTTCATCTGAAATGTCTTGACGAGACTTTGTCCACAACGCCGATGCGCTGTTAATGGTTTCTTCTTCGATTTGTGCAACGGGCTTGGCTTCTTCCTCGCCTTCTTTTTCATCCATTGCCGGCATGATTTCTTTATCCATCACGATAGGTAAAGAAATATGATCGGAGAATTTTCTGACGATGGAACGGATACGATAGCCGTCTAAAAATTCGCTTTCAGCTTCTTTCAGATGCAAGACGATTTCTGTCCCCCGTTTTGCTTTTTCTACCGTTTCAATCGTGTAATCACCTTCACCGGCCGACTCCCAGCGTGTGCCTTCGCTTTTATCTGCACCCGCTTTGCGCGTCACTAAAGTGACTTTATCAGCGACAATAAAGGCCGAGTAAAAGCCTACGCCAAATTGACCAATTAATTCACTGTCTTTGGCTTGCTCACCAGTTAAGGCGTCAAAAAATTGCCGGGTACCCGATTTTGCAATCGTACCGATATGCTCCTGAACTTCTTCACGGGTCATACCAATACCATTATCGATAATGGCAATGGTGCGTTTTTCTTTATCGAATTCAAGACGAATTTTCAGGTCGCTATCGCCTTCATACAAGCCGTCATTCGACAGCGCTTCAAAGCGCAGTTTATCGGCCGCATCTGAGGCATTAG
>Ga0209797_10000577_pt1 | contig 18396 bp, 13 predicted proteins | sample DOMMetBare3Fresh_2_FD_187472 | JGI IMG/M metagenome (GOLD analysis project Ga0209797, IMG submission 187472) | Wetland sediment microbial communities from St. Louis River estuary, USA, under dissolved organic matter induced mercury methylation -... | ecosystem: Environmental > Aquatic >... | reverse complement strand
ACGAGGTCGTAGAGCACGTGGACCGCCATCGCGACGTAGAGTGAGCCCGCCAGCAGGACCAGCCCCTGCAGTGACATGCCGATGAGCGCCACGGCGCCGATCCCCTTCCATCCCTGTACCGCGTGCGCGGCCCCGAACAGCGCGGCCGCAGCGATGGCGGCGACCAGCGGATCACCCGTCAGGCGGCAAAGCAGCACGTACATCACGCCGCGGTAGGTGATCTCCTCGCACGACCCCGCGGCGAGCGACACCGCCACCCACAGCCTGCGTTCGACAGCATCGCGAGGCATGACGAAGTGCACCCGCGGCTCCCGCCGCGCCACCGCCTCCCGCCAGCGCGGCCGGAGCGCCACGATCGTGAGGATCGCCATCAGGGCGCCGACGCCGATCGCGAGTGGCGATGGCAGGACCGCCGGGAACAGCGCGATCCGTTCGACCTGCGCCACCCGGAGCGAGATGATGACGGTGACCCCCTGGACCATGAGGATCGAGAGGAAGTGCGGCTTCCGGGGGCGCTGCGACATGCTGGGGAGACGGCGGGCACTCTGTACCGCCAGGTAGGGCAGGACGACACCGAAGCAGGCGAGGTGGAACCAGCCCCAGGCCCCGATCCCGGCGGCCCCGGCGGGATCAGACATAGGAGCGGCGGAGGAGCCCCGCCGTGTCCTCGTCGAGCATGTCGCTGCGGCGCAGTTCCTCGAAGCGGTCCAGCAGGTCTTCCACCCGCAGCCGGCGCCTCTGGGAGCCTCGCAGGTCGTAGGCGATGCGCCCCCGGTGCATGATGACGATCCGGTCACCAACGCGGACCGCCTGCGGCAGCGAGTGGGTCACCATGATCGCGGTGAGCCGTTCCGCGTTGACGAAGCTCTGGGTCAGGCGCAGGACCTGCTCGCGGCTGCGTGGATCGAGGGCGGCGGTGTGCTCGTCCAGCATGAGGAGGCTGGGACGCACGATCAGCGCCATCAGCAGCGTCAGCGCCTGGCGCTGGCCGCCGGACAACAGCCCCATCGGCGTCTGGAGCCGGTCCTCGAGGCCGAGCCCGAGGGTGCGCACCTTTCCGAACAGCTCTTCCCGCCGGGCCCGGTTCAGGGCGCGGCGGAACCAGCGTGGCGACCCGCGCTTCGCGGCGATCGCGAGGTTCTCGGCCACCGACATGTCACCGGCGGTGCCCGCGAACGGGTCCTGAAACACCCGGGCGATGAGTTGGGCTCGGCGTGGCTCCGACCAGCGGGTGACATCGGTCCCGTCGATCTGGATGGTGCCCGCTTCGGGCCGCAGCGACCCCGCGATTGCGTTGAGCAGCGTCGACTTGCCGGAGCCGTTGCTGCCGAGCACGACCACGAAGGCGCCCGGCTCCAGCTCGAGATCCACGTCCACCAGCGCCGCGTTCTCGCTGGGCGTGCCGCGGTGGAAGGTGTGGGCGAGGCCGCGGATCACCAGGGAGGGCTCACGCACGGGGCACCCGCGCTGCGGCCTGGGAACGGAGCGACCGGATCACCTGTGGCACGGTGAGGGCGGCGAGGACGAAGGCTGCCGTGACCAGCCGGAGCGCGTTGGGATCGAGCCCAGCCCGCACTGCGGCGGCGACCATCAGGCGGAACACCATTGCACCCATGATGGCGGCCATGATCCGCCGCCGGATGGTTCGCTGGCTGAAGAGCGCCTCGCCCAGGATGACGCTCGCCAGTCCGGTGACGATCATCCCCACGCCCATCTGGATATTCGCGAAGCCCTGATACTGGACGAACAGCGCGCCGGAAAACCCGATGCAGCCGTTGGCGATGGCGAGCCCGAACGTGGTGGCGAGTCCGGTGTCGATCGCCGACGCCTTGGCCATTCGGGGGCTGCTGCCGGTCGCGCGCAGCGCGAGCCCGAGATCGGTCCCGACGAACAGCGCGAGCGACAGCGCGTGCAGGCCGACGATGACGAGCAGCGCCACCAGCGCCACCAGGTCCCGGGACAGCTCCACCCCCTCCATGTTGTCCCGATCCGGGAGCAGGGAGGCGGTCATATCGAATACGGTGGGGTGCCCCGCCAGCGAGAGATTGCCGCTTCCCATGATCCACAAGTCGATGGAGTAGAGGGCGGTCGTCACCAGGATGCCGGCCAGGATCACGTCAATGCGCCACCGGGTGTGGATCAGTCCCGTGACGGTCCCCGCGAGGGTCCCCGCAATTCCGCCCCCGATCGTGGCGAACAGCGGGTGGACTCCGGCGACGAGCAGCGCACCGGTGACGGCGCCGCCGGTGGTAAAGGCGCCATCGGTGGTCAGGTCCAGGCTGCGCAAGATACGGAAGGAGAACAGCACCCCGAGGCTGAGCAGCGCGAGCTGCAGCCCGACGGTGAGCGCGCCAAGGAGCAGGTTCACGGCAGCATCTCCGTGCTGTCGATCCGGGCCATCCAGCACACGCCTCGCAGGAGGCCGGTCTGGCCGGTGCCCTCGGTGCCCCGGTCGTCATGCACCAGGTGGAGGACGTCGCGCAGGGGCGACTCCTGGAAGAGCCGATCCAGCAGCGCGGAGAGCAGGACCGTCCGCTGCGGCACCGGGCTGTACGGGAAGATGGCCGCGTGGAAATGGCCGGTCAGGGCCCCCGTCGCATCCATCGGTCGCAGGTACGGCGCCAGCAGCGGGTCCGGCCGGCGCGCGGCGATGCCCACGATGAGCGCGGTGGTCCCGTGGTGAGCCTGCTCGGGGGTGAAGGAGATCCGTTCCCTTAGATGGGCGGCGTCCGTCAGCCCCGCCTCCTGCGCCGATAGCAGCGCGGGTGAACGGCGCAGGCTCGCCCCCACCACACCCCGCATCTCTGCCACGACGGCAAGCGCGACCGCATCCGCGCCGAGCATCTCGACCCCGACCTCCGCGAGTTCGGCCATGGGGATCTCGTCGGCGTCGGGCTGGGTGGAGAATCGGATGAGATCCGAGTACATCCCCCGCCAGGTGATGCCCTGGAGCAGCACCGCTTTCGGCGGGTTCTTGGCGTAGGTCATCATGAAGTCGGGGACGCGATTGCCCTCGGTGGGCAGATACGCCGCGATCCCTTCGGCCGCCAGCAGCTCCCCGAATCGGGGTGCGCCGTCCTCGTAGCGATCCCCCAGGGCCCCGATACCGAGACCAAATGTCTGCTTGGGAAAAGAGACGACCCGGTGCGCCGCCGCGTCGACTGGCTGCCCCAGCGTCGAACCGCCGGGACCCACCAGACCACACTTCACGCCGTCGTCGCTGTAGTGGGAGATCTCGTAGCTGCCGAACCGGGCGTCGACCGCCGGCAGGCCCCAGCGGCTGAAACGGCCGGAGGGGTTGGCGGCGCGGGGAAGGCCGCTCTGCGCGATGATCGTGGAGCCGAGTCCGGCGGCCTCGAGCACGGCGCGCGCCCGTGGTGATGGGGCCACCACATGCAGGGTTCCGCGGAGCGCACTGAGGTCCTCGGTGAACCGCGCGAGGACGCGGATTCCCGCCGAGCTCAGGTATTCGACGTCCGCCATCTCCAGTTCGATGGAGCGGGCCCCCTCGCGGAGTGCGTCCTCGAGGGTATCGGAAAGATTGCGGGCCGCCTCGCCATCGAGGCGGCCCGCAAGGCGCACTACGGAGAACAGCCCGTCGTGCCCCGCGCTTACGCGCATTACTTCTTGGTGCTGTCGCCAACCACCTGGTTGGCCTCGGAGGTCACACCGACCGGGACGGTAACGCCGGTGTTGGGATTCACCGAGATCTTGGTGCGGACGACGCGGAAGAACGGTATGCCCGCCGGGCTCTCACCCTTGAGGATCCGCCCGACCATCTTGCCCGCCTCGGCGCCACCCTCCTGGAAGTCCGGATAGATGGCCGCGATCGCGCCCTTCATCACTTCGAACGGCGACGACGAGAAGACCGGGATCTTCTGGTCCTTGGCAACCTTCATGATGCTCTCGAAGGCGGTGTGCGCCACGTTGCCGTAGATCTCGATGGCGTCGACCTTCTGGCCGAGAAGCGCCCGGGTCGCCTGCTCCGCGTCCGCCACCGCGCTGACGCCCTGGGTCTGTGTCTTCAGGCCGGCCCGCTTGGCCGACTCCGTCATCTTGTCCTTGAGTGTCACCGACAGCTCCTCTTCGGGGCTGAACAGGATGCCGATGGTCTTCGCCTTCGGCAGGATGCGCCTGATCAGATCCACGCGCCGCTCCTGCTCCGGGTCGCCGAAGCCCGGGGCATACACACCGGTGAAGTTGGCGAGGTGGTTCGAGTCGGTAGTGCCCGCGCCGGCCGCGAACGGGTCGGACAGCAGATGGAAGACGACGGGGATGTCCTTCACCCGCTGCACCGCGGCCTGGAGGGTGGGATCCTGCAGGGCGATGATGACCGCGACCTTCTGGTCGCGGGCCTGGTCGATGAGCGTCGGCAGCGTGGCGAGGTCGCCCTGCGCGGAGGTGATCCGCAGTTCGTAGTCCTGGCCTTCCTCCATCCCCATCTCGGACAAGCCGAACTTGATCGCGTCCTCACTCCACTCGTGACCCATCCAGTCGGCGGCGCGGATCATCGCCACGACCGGCTTCGCCTTGGCGGCGGGTTCGCCGGCGGGCTTCTTCTCGCCGCATCCGGCGATCGCGGCGATCACCGCCATGGAGCCGAGCGCACGCGCCCAGGAACTTGCGAGGGGGATCCAACGGTGACCGTCCATGCTGTCCATCCTTCACACTGAGGGTTCCCGAATTCGGATGTCCGCCAAGCCCCGGAACCGGGGGGACCGGCGATACCGCACACGCGCGCGACGGGGGTCAATATACGAACGCCCGCCCCCGGGGGAAGAGCGGGGCGGGCGGGCCACAACAGCGGATGGTGATCTGGCTAGTCGGGCTTGCCCAGGGCCTCGCGGATTTCTCCCGCGGCGAGGATGGCGATGTCGACGTCGCGGGAGAGCGCCCTGGCCTGCTGCGTGGCCATGGTGAGATCACCCAGCGCTGCTGCAGCGTCCGCTGAACGGAGCCGCAGCAGGTCGAATCGCACGTTCTGCATGGCCAGAATGCAGCTCTCCAGCTGGCTGGCGATGTGGTCTCGGCGCCCGCGCAGGTCGGCGATGGTCTTCTTCTGCCGCTCGAGGAGGGCCAGCCGCCGAGCCCGCTCTTCATCGTCGGGTTCCTTCGCGAGGGCCTGAATCCGCTGATCAATCCGGTCCACGCCCTGCAGATCCATGTTGGTGTCCATGGAGTGCAGCGTCTTGGCGTATTCGGCGGCCCGCTGGTAGAGCCCGTCCACCGTGCCCTGCACGTCGTCCGGGAGCATCTGCCGCTCCGCCGCCGACATGCGGTCGAGCAGCTTGAGGATGGCGAGCCGGTCGGCGTGCGCCTGGGTCATCAGCGCCATCTGCTGTCCGTACTCGTCCATCTTCGGCGCCGGCAACTGCCGCGCGACCTTGCCACCCTTTCCCGCCGGAGCCGAAATGGCGTCGGGGGCCGGCGGACGGCTGAGCACGTCGCGCCAGGTGTATCCCGCCTGCCAGAGTTTCGCGTAGTTGTTCACCAGCCCGAATCCCATCCCGGCCATTGGGAACAGAAACCAGGGCGAACTGATGCCGGTGGCGAGGTTGATCATGAACAGACCACCGGTGACTGCGGCCCACTTGGCGAACTGGGCCCGGGTCTTCTGGACGATCAGTGGCTCGCCGGTGTCAGGCACCGGCAGCGGTGTGTCGTCGAGCTTGCTGCCGCCCCGCCGCCCCGCGCGATCCATGCGATTGCTCGCCCGGTCCATGTGACGATCGAGGCGGTCGCGCCAGTCTTCGCCGCTGGAGGGGCGGCGGGGCAGCGGCGGGAGCGGGGAGCGGGGCGGCGGTCCACCGAGGGCGCCGGCGTCGCCGGTGAGCCGGCGGGGTGCGTCGCCCGAGGGCCGGATCGCCGTGCCGCGCTTGGTCTGGCCGGTCGGACGGTACCCCGTCACGGTGCGGCTCTCGAGGGCGCGCCGCAGCGCGTCTGCCGAGGGCCACCGGTTCTCGGGGTCCTTCTCAAGGCAGCGCATCACCGCGAGTGCCAGATCCTCAGGGCAGTCGGGGCGCTTGAGTTCGACCGCGGGCGGCATTTCGGTGATCTGCTTCATCAGGATGCCCGCCACGGTCGGCGCGGTGAACGGCAGTTCGCCGGTGAGCATCTGATAGGTGACGATCCCGAGGCTGTAGAGATCGCTCCGCCCGTCGATTTCCTTTTCACCCGCCGCCTGCTCCGGACTCATGTACTGCGGAGTCCCGATGGCGACCCCGGCACTGGTGAGCGTGGCCCCCGAGCCGCCCGACATCGCCTTCGCGATTCCGAAATCGGTGACCATCACCCGGCCCCGGGTGCCGTCGAGCAGGATGTTGTCAGGCTTGATGTCGCGATGAATCACGGAGAAGGCATGGGCGGCGCTCAGTGCATCGGCCGTCTCCTTCATGATCCGGCGCGCTTCCTCGACTGGCAGCTTGCCGCGGCGCTTGAGCCGCCCGCCGACCGACTCCCCGTCGACGTAGCCCATCACGAAGTAGACCAGCCCGTTGCCTTCTCCGACTGTAAAGATCGGCACGATGTTCGGGTGGGAGAGCCGGGCCGCCGTCTCCGCCTCACGAGTGAAGCGGGCGCGGATCTCCGCCTGGAAGGCGAGCTCGGGCGGGAGAACCTTGATCGCGACCCGCCGCTTCAGCCGCTCGTCGCGCGCGCGGTAGACCACTCCCATACCCCCGCGACCAATCTCGCCCTCGATCGTGAAGGCACTTCCAAGAGCTTCGCTGAGGCGTGGCGCGAGGGACGAGTTCGATTCCGTCATCGGTTATCCAAAGAAGCAACATAGATTTAGCAGCACAGGACGGGGGGGACAAGATGGTCGTTCTGGCCCCGCCCCGCGGGCCGACACAGTGGCAGAATCGAGCGAGTGGGTGTACGAAGTGGCAGGCCGGAACGTTTCGTCGGGTGACGTTGGCGATCCGGTCGCCATCTGAGCTTCCACCCAATGATGACCGCGCCCGCACGGGATCCCGCCTGGCCCGAGCGGGGGAGATCCGTTTGGCCGTTTCCGCCCTGGCGATGCCCGGCCACCCCACCGATCCTTCGTGGCACATGGGGTGCACCCTGAAGGTGGGTTCGCCCGAAGTTCTGCCAATACGCCAGAAAGTCTGGAGTCATCATACATGTCTGAACGCACAGAGCGTCTGGTTCTCCCCGTCCTCCCCCTGCGAGAGGTCGTGCTCTTCCCCGGGACCACGGCCCCAATCGGCGCCGGGCGCCCCGGGACGCTGCGCGCGATCGAGGCGGCACTCGCCACGCCGGAGCGGCTCATCTTCGCGGTCTCCCAGCGGCAAAATGTGGAGCAGGTGAGCGCGGACGGGTTGTTCACCATCGGGACCATCGCCCGCATCGGGCAGATGCAGCGCGGGCTTGCCGGCATGCAGCTGCTGCTGCATGGAGAGCGGCGCGGCATCGCCATGCATGTCGGCGAAAAGAACGGCTATCTGGAAACCATCGTGCTCGAGGCGGAGGAGCTGGAGCCGATCAATCCCGACGACGCCGCCTTCGTTGGCCTCTACAAGGAAGCGCGCGCCCGCGCGGCCGAACTGGGCCAGAAGACCGGCTTGCCTGAAGAGGTGGTGCAGCAGGTGCTCGCTGGGGTGCACGACCCCGGCAAGTTCGCCGATCTCGTCGCCGGCTATCTCGACATCAGCCCGCCGGATCGCCAGGCGCTGCTGGAGACGCTGTCGGTCGAGGAGCGGCTGCGCCGGGTGCTGGTACACGTCCAGCGGCAGATCTCGGTCCTCGAAGCCCAGGAGGACATCAAGTCACAGGTCCAGGAAGAACTCGGCGAGCGCCAGCGCGAGATGTTCCTGCGCGAGCAACTCAAGCAGATCCGCCGCGAGCTGGGCGAGGATGAGAGCGGTGGCGAACTCGAGGAGCTGCGCGAGAAGCTCGATGCGCTTGCGCTGACCCCCGAGGCCCGCAAGGAAGTGGACCGCGAGTTCTCGCGGCTGGAGCGAATCGGCCGCGAGTCGATGGAGGCGCAGGTCATCCGCACCTTCCTCGATACCGTCGCGGAGCTTCCCTGGAACGCCCGCAGCTCGGAGTCGCTGGATCTGCCGACCGCGCAGGCGATTCTGGACCAGGATCACTACGCCCTGGGCGACGTCAAGGACCGCGTGCTGGAGTTCCTGGCCGTCCGTCAGCTCAAGGCGGAGGCCGAAAAGGCGGAGGCCGCCCGGGCGGAGTCGGTCGTGCAGGAGGCGCCCACCGAACCGGTGGACCCGTCAGCGACGACGGCGGAGCGCGAGATCGCGCCCGCCGCCTCGCTCCGTGGCAACGAGGATGAGAAGGCTGCAAAGGGTCCGATCCTGCTCTTCGTGGGCCCGCCCGGCGTCGGCAAGACCTCGGTGGCCAAGAGCATCGCCCGCGCGATGGGGCGCAAGTACGTGCGCATCTCGCTCGGTGGCGCCCGCGACGAGGCCGATATCCGGGGCCACCGCCGCACCTACGTCGGCGCCATGCCCGGACGCATCCTGCAGGGGATGAAGCAGGCCGGCACCCGCAACCCGGTGTTCCTCCTTGATGAGGTGGACAAGCTCGGCGTCTCCTTCCAGGGAGATCCGGCGAGCGCCCTGCTCGAGGTCCTCGATCCGGCGCAGAACGACAGCTTCGTCGATCACTACCTCGGGGTCCCGTTCGACCTGAGCGAAGTGCTGTTCATCTGCACGGCGAACTTCATCCAGAACATTCCGGCGCCGCTGCTGGATCGCATGGAGGTCGTGGATTTCACCGGGTATACCGAGCGTGAGAAGCTCATGATCGCGCGCAACTATCTGGTGCCGCGGCAGCTCAAGGAGCATGGGCTCGACCTGTCGCAGATCGAGCTGCCGGATGAGGCGGTCAGCGAGGTCATCACCGGCTATACCCGCGAGGCGGGTGTCCGGCAGCTGGAGCGGGAGATCGGCAAGCTCTGCCGGAAGGTGGCGCGCAAGATCGCCGCGAAGGATGTCGAGCGCCTCACGATCACCCGTGCAATGGTGGACGACCTGCTCGGCCGGCCGAAGGTGCACCCGGAGCACGCCGCCCGGGAGGATCGGATCGGTGTGACCACCGGCATGTACTACACCCCCGTCGGTGGCGACATCATGTTCGTAGAGGCCTCCGTCATGCGTGGCAAGGGCGAACTGGTCCTCACCGGTCAGCTGGGCGACGTCATGAAGGAGTCCGCGCGCGCGGCGCTGACCTACGCCCGCTCGCACGCCGCCGGGCTCGGGATCAAGGAGGAGGTCCTGGCCGAACGGGACCTGCACATTCACGTCCCCGCCGGCGCGATCCCGAAGGACGGCCCCTCCGCCGGCGTCACGATGGCAACAGCCCTCGTGTCGGTGCTCTCCGGCCGGCCGGTCCGCAATGACATCGCAATGACCGGTGAGATCACGCTGCGTGGAGATGTGCTGCCGATCGGCGGCGTGAAGGAAAAGGTGCTCGGCGCGGTGCGGGCCGGGATCACCAAGATCGTCCTGCCGAAGAAGAACGAGGCCGATCTCGAGGACCTGCCGGAAGAGGTCCGGAAGACGCTCGAGATCTACCCGGTGGAAAGCCTCGGCCAGGTGCTCGCGCTGGCGCTGCGCGGCGCGTCCTTCCGTGAGGGCCGTCTTCTCTTCGGCGACCAGACGCCCGGCGATGTGGCACCGCTGCAGGCGTATCACCACTGAGCGAGCGTTGCAGGGCGGGTAACGAACGAGGCGTGCGGGGGAGTCCCTGCACGCCTCGTTCGTTACCGCCGGTGACGCCTACCTGGTCTTGAGATACGCCCACACCGCGGAAATCTCCTCGTCGGTCATCAGTTTTGTCAGGCGCCACGGCATGAACGGGTTGATGGCGATCCCGCCCGGCCGCATCCCCTCCCGCAGGGCCTTCCGGAAATCGGCCTCGCTCCACGAGCCCAACGCGCCTGCGGGGGTAAGGTCCGTGGACGGCGGGGTCCCCGGTGGCCCCTCCTTCAATCCTCCCTTGAGATCAGGGCCGTGACAGATGGTGCAGCCTCCGACGACGACGAGGTACCCACCGTACTCGGCGGTCGCGCCGGGGGGGATCTCCGCCGGGAATGGAGCGGTATGGTCGAGTGCCGGCGCGGCGATCAGCTTGGTTGGATCGCGCGCGATGATCATCCGCCCGATCGGCCCCACGCTGCTCGGGGGGAGTTCGTTATCGACGGGGGGCACGGAACGGATGTAGGCGATGAGCGCCGCGAGGTCCGTCGTGCTGAAACCCGAGTAGGCCCGCGACGGCATGAACACCAGCGGGCGCCCGTCCGGAGCGACACCGTGACGGATGGCGCGCACCAGGTCGGCATCACTGAGGTTGCCGACGCCGCCCTTGCCCCGGGTGAGGTTGATCGCGGTGAAGGTGCCGACCGGCCCCATTCCCATCCGCTGGCCGTCGAGGTTGTCGCCATGACAGTTCACGCACTTGCCGATCGCGGTGGCGAGGTGCCGCCCCCGGACGATGGCCGCCGAGTCGGTCGGGACGGTCACAGCCTCGGGGGTGACGGCGTAGCGCTTCGCGAGTTGTCGATTGCTCAACGTCCAGACTGTCGTCACCACGATGGCCAGCATCGCAAGCACCGTCACGAGTCCCCGGAACAGCCATCGGCTGACATTCCCTGCCATGCTTCCTCCTGGTTTGCGGATTTGCGACCGGGCGACAGCGTACCCGGCACGGACGTGAGAAGGCTCTACCAGCTTGCCCCGCGGACGATGAGCTCCGCGGCGCGGTCCCGCCAGAGGGACGCCTCCCCCCACCGGCTGGTCACGGGACGCGCGGCGAAGTAGCCGAGGGTCAGGAGCAGCGCCAGCCGGGCCTGGGATTCCGCGTCGAGATCGTCGCGGAAAAACCCCGTCGCCTGGCCATCCCGCAGCAGATCGGCGATCGGACGGATGGCCCGGTCGGCCCACGCCCCGCCCTCCGTGGCCGAGACCAGCACCGCCGTATGGTCGGCGTGCTGCAGCAGGAAATCGAACTGACCCCGCACCAGCCGCCGGAGCCGCTCGACGGCCGTGAGGCCCACAAGCGGGAGCTTCCCCAGCTGGCTCGCGACCGCATCCGCCGCATGCGCGAGCACCGCCGCATACAGGCCCGATTTCGTCTTGTAGTAGTAGTGGATGAGCTGCTTGTTGACGCCGGCCCGTTCGGCGATTCGCTGCGTCCTCGCGCCGGCCTTTCCATGCTCGGCGAATTCCTGCAGCGCCGCGTCCAGCAGCCGATCGGACGCCGGGGGCGAACGGTGTGTCATGCGGCGGTCGGCTGGCTACGTCGCCTTCAACGGCAGCTCCCGCGTGAACTCCACCCGGTCACGGCCGCCCGCCTTGGCCCGGTAGAGGGCCCCGTCGGCCAGCTGGGCGACCTCGTTGGCCGCGGTCGAATCCTCGGGATAGACGGAGACACCGATACAGACCCGCACCGGAATGGTCTCGCCCGCACCGACCACTGCCGGCTGCTCGGCCAGCGCGGTGCGGAGCTTGGTGGCGAGAATCGCGGCGCCGGCGCGATCGGTGCGCCGCAGGATCATGCCGAACTCCTCGCCGCCATACCGCCCGATCAGATCGCTTGCGCGCGCCGTGGTCTGAAACACCCGCGCCACGTGCAGCAGCACCTGGTCGCCGGCGATATGACCGTAGCGGTCATTGACCCGTTTGAAGTGGTCGACGTCGATCATCAGGAAGGCGAACGTCTCGCCATGGCGGCGGGCGTACTCCACGGCATGCTCGAGTTCCGCCATCAATGTCGCGTGATTGAGCAGCCCGGTCAGGCCGTCGCGGTGAACCATCTCGCGAAGCCGGCGGCCGCGCTCGGCCCGGTTGATCACCAGATGGGTGAGCAGTTCCCGGTCCACCGGCTCGGTCAGGAAGTGATCCGCGCCGGCGGAGAGCGCCTCGATCTGATCGGCCACCGTGTCGTGGTGAGTCAGGAAGACGATCGGAGTGAGCCCGAACCGCGAATCCTGCCGCACCAGCCGCGCAAGCGAGAGCCCGTTGATGCCCGGCAGTCTGGTGTCGGTGAGAATCAGGTCCGGCACTTCGCGGATCATCGCTTCCCGCGCCGCGATCCCGTCCAGACAGTGGGTGACCTTCGCGTTGGCCTGCTCCAGCCACTGGATGAGCGTCTCCGCCTGCGAGAGGTCGTTCTCGACGAGGAGCACCCGCGGTGGCGGGCTGCCGATGCGAGCCAGGGTCTTCGCGAAGGTGGGCAGATCGACCGGCACCCGCTCCACGGGGATGATCGTGTCGATGCCGGACGCGAGCGCGCGCACCCGGTCGAGGCTCTCGGACCGGCTCACCAGCACGATCGATCGCGGACGCACCGGACCGGCGCCAGCCCACGCGGTCGCCGCCGAGAAGGCGTCGGGGCCGGTCGGATCCTCGATGACCACGACCAGGTCCGGCCGCTCGCTCAGCTTGAGTTCCCGCGGTTCGCCTGCCCCGCTTTCGGTGCGCACCAGAAAGCCGGTGTTCTCCAGCGCAGTGCCCACCTCGTTCCGCAGTGATCCCTCAAGGCCGATGAGGAGCGCCCGCCAGCCGAATTCGGTGACCGCCGGGCCGCGCGCCGGGAGACCCAGGTCGCGTGCGGCACTGTCGAAGGCGGCCGCCAGCCGGTCGACAAGTTCCTCCAGCCGGACCGCCGCGACCTCTCCCGAGGGCGACACCTCGTGCTTGAGCCACTGTTCGCCGCCGCGGGCGATCTCGCTGATTTCGGGAAATCCGTACGACCCGCCCGAGCCGGCGAGGCGGTGGAAGCGCCGAGCCAGTGAGAGGACTGCGTCGCTCTCGCCGGCGCGGAAGGCGGCCACGTCCTTCCGCAATTCCGCCAGACGGCCCGGGGCGTCGAAGAGGTATTCGCGGCGGAGCTCGGCGAGGGCGTCATTCAGGGCATCCGTCATGGCAGCGTTCGCAACCGGTCGAAGGTAACACGCGCCGCCGCGACGAACGCGGGCGCGCTGCTCCAGTGGCCCTGCACCGCGGCCCCGTCGCGCGCGGCGATGAGGGCGCTCCGCTGGTCCACCACGGCCACCAGCGGAAGGCCCGGCCAGGCATGTCCGCCGGGAATGGCCTCTACCAGGGCAAACGGCAGCTGAATTTGTGCCTGCGCACAGAGAATGACGTCGAGTCCGCCGCTGACGGTTCGCCGCAGTGCCGGCGCGAGGATGGGATAGGCCTCCGCCGGGGCGATCAGCCGTACCGACTCGCGGGCCCGACCTATCTCGTGGGTGAGCAGCTGAAGCAGCCCCTTCGGACTGGAGATCTCGATGATGCTCGGCGTTGCCGGAGCACCAAACCCCTCGAGCGCCTGGGTGAGTGATTCAAGCGCCTCTCCCTGCCCGTTGGCGATGCGGGCCAGCACCGTCGCGGGCGGCTCGGCGCGAAACACCTTGGGCTGGAGATCCTCCGCCCGGGCCGCTCCCTTCGCGACCAGGCCCTCGAGCGCGCTATAGGCGTTCGCCCGTGCGAGCCCGGCATTCCTCGCGATCGCGTAACCGGTCCCTGGACCGCCCGAGAGCAATACCTCGTAGACGCGACTCTCCGTCGGGGTGAATCCGAACGGGGTGAGGTCGATGGAGGACATGGTAGTAGTATGGGATACCTTGCGCAGGCCCGCAATGGGGGAAAGTCTTGGGCCAGCAGGGCTTGGCACCCATCAGCCGAAAACGAAACGACCACCCACGCAGCGGCGTGGAAGGTCGTGAGGTCCTCCGACCTGGAGACCGCTAGACGTATTCGAGAGTCCAGCCCATGGCCTTTGCGACCAGCGCCAACCGGAAGGTCACATCCACCTGCTTCCACTCCGGTGCCTTGGATTCGGCATCCAGTGGGAACATGTGGTAGGTGATCTTGTTGGTTGCCTTCGGCAGCGAGCGGAGGTTCTTGGGATTCCAGACCCCGTTCTCGTCGCAATCCTTGAGGAGCCGGCTCAGCACCTTCGAGGCCGTGGGTGATGCCGCCACGCCGCCGATGCGCGCCAGCAGCTCCAGGAAGTGCAGGGCGAGCGGGATGTCCTTCGGCAATCCCTTGCTGTCAGCCTCCACCGGGTCACCGAGCAGCAGGTGGGTCGGTTTGACCTTCTTCTTGCCGACGGCCAGGGCGAAGGCCTTCTTCGGCTGGGGCTCGGAGAGGTAGTGCGTCAGCCGTTCCTTGAAGCCGGCACGCTCCCGCTGCAGGTTCGGCATCGCCGCGATCATGGCGAGCGAATACCAGGTCGGCGGGTGGGCGTCGGGATGCAGCACGGAGGAGGCGCCGGCCCGGACGAAGGGCTTCTCCGCGATTGGGCTGCGGAGGAATTCCGAGATCTCGGACGCGATCTTGTGCGCCGCGCCACGGACCCGTGGATCCTCGATATGTCCCGCCTCGGCCAGAGCGGAGGTCGCCCCCTCGCGCGTCAGATTGCGCGCCCACAGGGTGTAGGCCTCGTCTCCCTTGGCCGCCTTCTGGTACTCGAAGAGCAGCGCGGGATCCTCGTCGCGGGAGAGCAGGCGGAAGAGCAGCCGGTCAGCCAGCTTGTAGGGGCGCGCCGCATGGCCCAGCCCGAGCTGCAGCAGGCGCCGGTACTGCGGAATGGTGCCGACATCCTTGATGCCCTGTGCGGCAACCGGTGCCAGGCCGAGGAGATTGCCGCCCCAGACACCAGTGTCTTTCTGCTTCTTGACTACCGCGTGGATCGCCTTGGATCCGTCGAGGGCCGCCCGAGCGTGATCGATGGTCTCCTGCGCGATCGTGGCGGCGGGTGCCAACTCGGCGAAGGTCCGATAGCGGATGATCTCACCACCATGGGCGAGCAGCCAGCCGATCGGGATTCGGTGCGTATTCGGGAGATCCAGAAGCGCCCCCGTTTCTGGGAGATGACGGGATTGGAAAATCGGGCGCAATAATAGTGGCGACGGGCCGCTTACGCTACTTGACCCCCACCAGTCTACCGTAAGCAGTTGCTTCACAACGTCTTATGTCGCAAGCCAACTTGTCGCCCACTGCGGAGCGAGCTGGGGGCGGTGGCATGGCTGCAGGTTACCGGACCACTATCTCCGTCGAGCCTCGCCTGCCTGGCGGAACTCGGATGTGGCGCTCCAGACCGGCTGGGCCGGGGCGTTCGCCACCGCGACGGCGGTGCGTATGATCACCCGGATCTGCTGCAGCGCGCCGTCCATGACGAACCAGGGGAGCAGTTCATCCTGCGGCTGGTGATATCGCTTGGCGTTGTACTCCTCCTGCTGCTGATCACCCCACCCCTCCGGGCGATTGACGAAATCATGCCCGCTCTCCAGTGAGAGTGCGGGGACACCAACCTGCGCAAATGGGAAATGATCCGAGCGGAAGAAGGAGCCGCGGATCAGCGACGAGGAATCGATAGTTACTCGGAGGCCTTCCGCGGCCGCCGCGGTAGTGAACAGTCCGCCGAGTGACGATTGGTCCACACCGAGTGCGGCGATATCCCGGGTTCGGCCGTAGAGATTCATCACGTCCATGTTGAGGACGGCTGCGAGGTGCTTCAGCGGCAGCGTCGGCTTCGCAGCATAGGCCTGGGACCCGAGGAGCCCACTCTCTTCCGCGCCGACGGCCATGAACATGATCGACCGCTGGGTCTCCGTCCCGCTCTTCACGAACGCCTCGGCCGCCGCGAGGACCGCAGCCGTCCCGGAGGCGTTGTCCTCGGCCCCGTTGTAGATGGAATCTCCGTTGACCGAGGCACGCACGCCGAGATGATCGTAGTGGCCGCTGAGGAGCACCGCCTCCCTGGCGAGCCGCCCACGGCCGGGTAGTCTCGCCACTACGTTGGAAGTGGCGGAGCGGCGAAGAACGCTGTGGACCCCTGCCTCGATGCCGAAGGGGAGCGGAACGGCCCGGAATCCCTGTTTCCCCGCCTGCGTCATCAGGGCGCTGAGATCGAGGCTGCCGCCAGAGAAGAGTCGTCCCGCGACTTCGTCACGCATCCATCCCGCCACCACCAGCGAGCCGGCCGGCCGTTCGAGCCGCACCTGTTCGCCGGTCCACGAGCCGGTGACGGTGGTCCACGGGTAGGTGGCGCTTTCGGTGGTGTGAATGAGTACCAGCCCGGCCGCGCCCTGCCGCTGGGCCTCTTCGATCTTGTAGGTCCAGCGGCCGTAATAGGTGAGAATCCGGCCCCGGAAGATCGCCGGGTCGTGCAGGCCCGGATCGTTCACGAGACAGAACACGATCTTTCCCTTTACATCCACGCCGGCGTAGTCGTTCCATCCCCATTCCGGGGCCACGATGCCGTAGCCGACGTACACCGCCGGACCGGCCACATTGACCTGCTCGTCGTTGCGCATCGACCAGAGGACGTAATCATCGCGGTATCGAAGCGTCGCCGGGTTGGCGCCGGTGACCTTCAGCGTTGGATCTGGCGTGAGCGCGACGATCGGTACCCGATGGAAGTAGCTGTTGCTGTCCCCGGCGGGTTCGAGGCCAAGGCGACGGAACTGAGCCGCGACATACTTCGCCGCCAGCTCGCCACCGCGGGTAGCAGGAGCCCGGCCTTCGAGGAGGTCATCGGACAGATACTCGAGGTGCGCCCGGTAGGCATCGGCGCTCAGCGCTCGCGTGACCCGAGTTGCTGGGGTCGGGACTTGAGCTGAGAGTCTCGAGTTCCGGGTTCCGAGTGCGCAGGTCGCAAGCAGGAGGGTCAGGCAAGCGACGTGGGCGATTGCGGTCTTGGGCATGGTTTGCCAGGCGTAGTGGTGGACCAGCACGAGGTACACCTGCTTTAGAACTCGGAACTCGGAACTCGGAACTCGGAACTCGGAACCCGGAACCCGGAACCCGGAACCCGGAACCCGGAACCCGGAACCCGGAACCCGGAACTTACAACTTATAACTACCTCTCCCCGCACACCGGATGCCTGAGAAACGCGTCCATCTCCGCTGCGACGGTGTCCGGCAGGGTCTGGTGCGGGCGGTGCAGCGTGACTAGCGGCACGAAGCGCCGGCAGGGGAGTTCACCGGCGATCTGCCGCCCGATGCTCAGCGGAATCGTCGGGTCCTGCTCGCCCCAGATCAAGAGAACGGGCTGCTTCAGGTCGCGGAAGCGGTCCCGCAGGGCGGCGAAGTCGAATTGTTCGAGCACCCGTCTGGCGGAGCGCGCGGTGTTGGAGTCGGCGGAGGGTTCGTAGTCACGGGCGTCCGGCGGTTCGGCGAGCCAGGCGCTGTCGTGCGCCGGAAGCACGAACGAAATCGCCGAGACCACCCATTGGGTGGCTGGTGACGCGATCCCGCCGGTGTCGGTGAGCAGGGTGTTGATGCCCGCACCGGCCGGGTCGATCAGCACGGCCGCGACGACCCGGTCGGGGTGGTCAAGCGCCAGCCCGGCGGCGATCTGGCCGCCCATCGAGTGGCCGACGACCACGACCGGCCCTTTGGTGTGCCGGGAGAGGAACTCCCCGAGCCAGCGGGAGTAGGTGGGATAGTCGTAGGCGACATCCGGCTTGTCACTGAGACCGAACCCCGGCAGGTCGAGCGCGATGACGCGATAGTGTCGGGTGAAGCGATCGAGCAGGAGCCGCCAGGCGAGCAGCGATTCCCCGTAGCCGTGCAGCAGTACCAGCGTGGTGTCGCCGTGGCCGGCTTCGAGCACGCGCAGTCTGAGGCTGTCGTTCTCCACCCACGTCGCGTGATGGACGGGCCGGGCACGGTGGGGCTGGCCCAGGCCGACCCAGAGAAGCACGGCGGCACCGAGGGCGACCAGCAACCGTCGGAGCGCGGTCCTATGCACCGCAGCGCACCACGTGGATCGGGCCGGGCTGCCCGTTGGGGTAGCTCTCGCTGGTCAGGATCATCCGCCGGGCATCGAGCCATTCGATGCCTTCACCCTGCGGCTCGAGACCGGCGACGTTGCAGCTGGTTGGCGTGCCCAGCCGGCCCATCCCGGTCACCGGGAAAAGGTAGATCTCGGTGTAGGTGCGGATCGCGATCGTGCGGCCGTCGGGGGAGCGCGCCGCATCGGTCACCCAGCGTCCCAGCCTCTTGTCCGGCTCGATCGGCAGCGACTGCTGCAGCGCGGCATCGACGGGCACCCCTCGGCCGAACCCGCTGCCCGCCACCCGAAAGAGCTTCACGCCCCCGCTCCGACCCTTGGTGACGAGATAGATCGTGCCCGCGTCATCGAGCCACATCGCCTCGGTGTCGTGCGGCCCGTCGGGGTAGCGGAGAATCAGGGAGTCGAGGTCGATGGGCGCGGGGTCCGGCGCGCCCCGGAAGCGCTCGAACCGTACCGGCTCCCGCACCCGGTAGATCGTGACGGTGGGCTGGCGCTCCGCGTTGTCGCCGGTGTCGCCGATGTAGATGCAGGAGCCGGCCGGGCAAGCTCCAATGCTGATCGCCTCCCAGTCCCGGTCCCGAACTCCCGGCACCCGCCAGCGGCCCAGCGGTCGGCCGCTCGAGTCGA
>Ga0209797_10000576_pt1 | contig 18431 bp, 21 predicted proteins | sample DOMMetBare3Fresh_2_FD_187472 | JGI IMG/M metagenome (GOLD analysis project Ga0209797, IMG submission 187472) | Wetland sediment microbial communities from St. Louis River estuary, USA, under dissolved organic matter induced mercury methylation -... | ecosystem: Environmental > Aquatic >... | reverse complement strand
AGTAGCGCTCAAACTCCGGCACTTCCTTCATCAAGGCTCACCTCTTGCTTGAAGAGATGCGCATAATGCCTTGATTTTACTAACACAGTAAGACTAGAAACCTGGGCGACGAAGGCCGGTCAGGCCTGCAGCGCGAGTTGCATGCGCACGGGCGGCGCGCCCCGCGGCGCGCTCGTGGTGGCCAGGTGTTGCATCGTCAGCAGCGTGAGGCGCTTGAGCGCCGACCAGGCGTCCAGCGGCCATTCGGGGTGCTTCAGGCCCTTGATCACGCCATCGCACACGCTGGCGGCCTGCACCAGGTGCGACAGCTGATGGTCCGCCAGCATCGGCAGCACGCGCTCGAACAGCCGCTCCTTGACGCCCCACACGCGCGCCTCGCGCAGCGCCAGCGGCAGCGGCCGGCCTTCGGTCATCGCGTCCTTGATGCGTTTGAGCGCGCGGATGTCCTCGGCCAGCGTCCAGTGCACGAGCACAGGCGCTTCGCCTTCGGCCTCGAGGCCATCGAGCATGCGCAGCGCGCGGGCCACCTGTCCGGCGAGCACCGCCTCGCCGAGCTTGAACACGTCGTAGCGCGCGACGTTGAGCACCGCGGCCTCGACCTGCTCGAAAGACAGCTCGACTGCGGCGTCGCCCCCGGCGCGGCCCGGCGGCGAAGCTGGGTACAGCAGTGCGAGCTTCTGCAGCTCCTGATGTGCCGCGAGCAAGTTGCCCTCCACCCGATCGGCAAAGAACGCGAGCGTGCGCTGACCCGCCTCGCCCTGCGCGACACGCTGTCCTTGAGCGGCCAGGCGCCTGGCGATCCAGGCCGGCAGGTCACGGCGCTCGACTGCATCGACCCTGATCAATACGCCTGCGGCATCGAGCGCGGTGAACCAGCCGCTCTTGAGCTGCTGGAAGTCGAGCTTGGGCAGGTGGATCAGCGTCACCACGTCGTCCGACAGCGATTCGCAATAGCGCTGCAGCGCCTCCGAGCCTTCCTTGCCCGGCTTGCCATTGGGCAGACGCAACTCGATCAGCTGGCGTTCGGCAAACAGGCTCATCGCCTGCGAGGCGCCGACGAAGCCGTCCCAGTCGAAGTGCGCGGCGTTGCCGACGGTGAAGACCTTGCGCTCGCCGTAGCCCGCGGCACGCGCGGCGGCGCGAACCGCATCACCGGCCTCCTGCGCCAACAGCGGCTCGTCGCCGTGGATCGTGTACAGCGGCTGCACGCCGCGCGCAAGGTGCGCTGGCAGCTGTTCGGGCTTGACCTGCATCGCCGCGCCTCAAGCCGACAGCGACGGGATCGCCGCGAGACGTCGCAACACCTGCGCCACGATGTCGTCGTCCATGGCCTGGAACAGCTGTGTTTCCTCCTGCTGCTTGGCCAGCGCCGCGGTTTCGCTGTAGCTCAGGTCGCGCGTGAGCAGCAGGTCCGACACGGGCAGCAGCAGCCGGCCGGCGGGGGTGGCAACACGAAAGCGCAGCCGCACGCGCAGCTGCAGCTCGCGCACCTGGCCGGCGGCCGTGGACGCGGCCACGGTCCTCTCGCGAGCATCGGCCAGCACATCGAATACCGCCTCGGCCTGAGCAGGCTGCTCGCGCAGCACGACACCGGCGCGCTCGAGTTCGTGGCGCAGCACATTGCGCAACGACGAGCCGGGCTGGAAACCCACGAGCGCGATCGAGCGGAAAGGCAGCGGCGGCGTCCGACGCAGCTGGAAGCCGCAGCCCGCCAGCGCGCCAAGGCCCGTGGCGCACAGCAGCAGGATGCGCCGGCGCATGCTCAACAGACCACGTTGACCAGGCGCCCGGGCACCACGATCACCTTGCGTGCGGGTCTGCCTTCGCCGAACTTGGCCACCTCGGGCGCGGCGGCGGCAGCCGCCTCGATCGCAGCCCTGTCGGCCGTCGCGGCCACGCGCACCGCGCCGCGCGTCTTGCCGTTGACCTGCAGCACGAGCTCGATCTCGTCGCGCACCAGCGCCGACTCGTCGACCTGCGGCATCGGCGCGTCGAGCAGCGGGCCCGCCGCCCTGTCGAAGCCCAGCTCGCCCCACAGCACCTGCGTGACGTGCGGGCAGGCCGGGTAGAGCACGCGCAGCAGCACCGACAGGCCTTCGCGCAGCACCGCCGCGTCGCCGGCCGCGCCGGCCTGGGGCTGGAAGTCCTCGAGCGCGTTGAGCAGCTTCATCGCGCCGGAGACGACGGTGTTGTACTGCATGCGTTCGTAGTCGTAGGCGATCTGCTTGAGCAGGGCGTGGACGTCGCGGCGCAGCGCGCGCGCGGCGTCGCCCAGCGCGCCGAAGTCCTCGCGCGCCTCGCGCACCCGTGCCGCGTGTCGCGCCGCGAACTGCCAAACGCGGCGCAGGAAGCGCGACGAGCCTTCGACGCCGGTGTCGCTCCACACCGAGGCGTCTTCGGGGCCGCCGACGAACATCACGAACAGGCGCGCGGTGTCGGCGCCGTACTGGTCGATCAGGTCCTGCGGGTCGACGCCGTTGCGCTCGGTCTTGCCCATCTTGCCCACGCCGCCGTACTGCACCGGCGTACCGTCGGCCGCCGTGCCGCCGGTGACGTGGCCGGCCGCATCGAGCGTGGGCTTGACCTCAGTGGGCGGCACGTAGTCCTTGCCGCCCTTGGCGTTGACCGTGTAGTAGATGTGGTTGAGCAGCATGCCGTGGTTGACCATGCGCACGAACGGCTCGTCGAAGTGCAGCAGGCCCATGTCGCGCATGACCTTGGTCCAGAAGCGCGCGTACAGCAGGTGCAGCACCGCATGCTCGATGCCGCCGATGTACACGTCCATCGGCATCCAGTGGTCGTTGCGCGCATCGACCATCGTCGGCGCGCCCGCGCTCGCGTAGCGCATGTAGTACCAGGCGCTGTCCACGAACGTGTCCATCGTGTCGGTCTCGCGCCGCGCATCCTTGCCGCACTTCGGGCATTGGCAGCGCACGAACGCTTCGCACTTGGTGAGCGGGCTGCCGCTGCCGTCGGGCACCAGGTCTTCGGGCAGCACCACCGGCAGATCTTCGTAGGGCACCGGCACGACGCCGCACGCATCGCAGTGGATCACCGGGATCGGCGTGCCCCAGTAGCGCTGGCGGCTGATGCCCCAGTCGCGCAGGCGGTATTGCACCTGCTTGTCGCCCAGGCCCTTGGCCTTGAGGTCGCTGGCGATCGCGTCGGTGGCGGCTTCGTAGGACAGGCCGTCGTACTTGCCGGAGTTGACACAGGTGCCGCCCTGCTTGTCCGCGTACCACTCGGCCCACGCGTCGGTGGAGAAGGTCTTGCCGGGCACCGCGATCACCTGCGGGATCGGCAGGCCGTACTTCCTGGCGAACGCGAAGTCGCGCTCGTCGTGCGCCGGCACGCCCATCACCGCGCCCTCGCCGTAGGCCATCAGCACGTAGTTGCCGATCCACACCTCGACCTTCGCGCCCGTGAGCGGGTGGGTGACGTGAAAGCCCGTGGGCAGGCCTTCCTTGTCCATTGTCGCGAGGTCGGCCTCCATCACCGAGCCCAGCTTGCACTTGTCGATGAAAGGCTTGAGCGCCGGCCGGTCCCGTGCCAGGCGCGTGGCCAGCGGGTGCTCGGCCGCGATGGCGACGAAGGTCACGCCCATGATCGTGTCGGCGCGCGTGGTGTACACGCGCAGCAGCTCGTCCTTGCCGTCAATCGTGTACGGGAAGCCGAAGTTGACGCCCGTGCTCTTGCCGATCCAGTTCTCCTGGATCAGGCGCAGGCGCTCGCTCCACCCGGGCAGCTTGTAGAGCGTGCAGTCGAGAAGTTCCTCGGCGTACTTCGTGATGTTGAAGTAGTAGCCGGGGATCTCGCGCTTTTCCACCGGTGCGCCGCTGCGCCAGCCGCGCCCGTCGATCACCTGCTCGTTGGCCAGCACGGTCTGGTCCACCGGGTCCCAGTTGACGATCTGCGTCTTGCGGTAGGCGACGCCCTGCTCCAGGCACTTCAGGAAGAACCACTGGTTCCACTGGTAGTACGCGGGGTCGCAGGTGGACAGCTCGCGCGACCAGTCGATCGCCAGACCGAGGGCCTGGCACTGCGCCTTCATCGAGGCGATGTTCTCGTCGGTCCACTTCGCGGGCGGCACCTGGTTCTTCATCGCGGCGTTCTCGGCCGGCAGGCCGAAGGCGTCCCAGCCCATCGGCATCAGCACGTTGAAGCCAGCCATGCGCTTGTAGCGCGCGAGCATGTCGTTGATGGTGTAGTTGCGCACATGGCCCATGTGCAGCTTGCCGCTCGGGTAGGGCAGCATCGAGCAGGCGTAGAACTTCTTCCTCTTCGGGTCTTCGCTGACGCGGTAGGCGTCGGCCGCCTTCCACGTGGCCTGCGCGGCGGCTTCGACTTCGGCGGGGACGTATTTCTCGTTCATCCGCCCGATTGTAGGAAAGGGCTACTTGGCGGGCTGTTCAGTGACGAACCCGATGCGACTCAAGCCCGCCTGCTGCACCAGCGCGATCAGGTCGGCCACCTGGCCGTAGGGCACCTTCTGGTCGGCGCGCAGCTGCACCTCGAGCTGGCGGTTGGCCTTGGCCGCGGCGCCCACCCGCTCGGCCAGTTGCTCGCGCGTCAGCACCTCGTCACCGAGGTAGAGCTTGCCCGCCGCGTCGATGGCCACCGCGATGAAGCTGGGCGCGGAGGTCGGCGTCGCGGCATCGGTCTTGGGCAGGTCGAGCTTGAGGCTCGAGGTCATCAGCGGTGCGGTGATCATGAAGATCACCAGCAGCACCAGCATCACGTCGATCAGCGGCGTCATGTTGATATCGCTCATCGGCGAGGGACCCGAGGTGCGTTCGAGGCGACCGAAGGCCATCGGGTCAGCCCTGCTTGCGCTCGTCGAGCAGCATCTGCCGCAGGTCGTGCGCGAAGCCTTCGAGCTCGGCCTCGGCCGCGCCGACCCACTTGCCGAACAGGTTGTAGGCCAGTACCGCGGGAATGGCCACCGCCAGGCCGGCGGCGGTCATCACCAGCGCCTCGCCCACTGGGCCGGCGACCTTGTCGATCGTGATCGAGCCCGACGACGCGATGGCCACCAGCGCGTGGTAAATGCCCCAGACCGTGCCGAACAGGCCGATGAACGGCGCTGTGCTGCCGATCGAGGCCAGCAGCACCTGGCCGAACTGCAGGTGCGCCAGCCCGCGGTGCAGCGCGTCGCGCAGGCGGCGTGTGAGTTGCGAATCGAGGTGCGCGTCCGATCCCAGCGTGCCGGCCGCAGGCACCGCCGTGGCGGCCTCGATCAGCGGCAGCAGGACCTGCTCGCGGTCGAGTGCCGCGAGGCGGTCGCGCCCTTCGGGCAGCGCCGGCGCGGCCCAGAAGGATGGCACAGCGCGCTCGATGTCGCGCCTCGCGCGCTTGAGGACCCACAGCTTCCACAGGATCGTGACCCAGCTGGAGATCGACATCGCCAGCAGCAGCAGCGCGACTGCGCGGCCGATCGCGTCGCTGGCGTTCCAGAAGGTGCCGAAGCCTTCCATCGTGTCGATGCCCGTCAGGCCAGGCCCAGCACGTCGTTCATGTCGAACAGGCCATGGGGCTTGTCGGCGAGGAAGCGCGCGGCGCGCAGCGCGCCTTGCGCGTAGGTGGCCCGGCTCGAGCTCTTGTGCGCAATCTCGATACGCTCCCCGGTGCCGCAGAACATCACCGTGTGGTCACCGACGATGTCGCCGCCGCGAACGGTGGCAAAGCCGATGGTCTTCGCGTCGCGCTCGCCGGTGTGGCCTTCGCGTCCATAGACCGCGCAGTCGGCGAGCTTGCGCCCGAGGGCGTTGGCGACCACCTCGCCCATCTTCAGCGCCGTGCCGCTCGGCGCATCGACCTTGTGGCGGTGGTGCGCCTCGACGATCTCGACGTCGTATCCCTCGGCCAACGCGCGCGCGGCGGTGTCCAGCAGCCGCAGCATGACGTTCACGCCCACGCTCATGTTGGGCGACCACATGACGGCCAACGCGCGTGCATGGGCCTCGATCTGCGCCTTGTGCTCCTGGCTGAACCCTGTCGTGCCGATCACGGCCTTGACACCGAGTTCGCGGCACGCGGCGAGGTGCGCCATCGTGCCCTCGGGGCGCGTGAAGTCGATCAACACCTGCGCGCCGGCCAGGCCAGCACGGATGTCACGGCCGATATCCAGGGTGCCCGACAGCGCGCAATCGTCGCTGGCCTCGACAGCCTCGATCAGCATGCGTCCCATGCGTCCCGAAGCCCCGGCCACCGCGACGCGCAACCGCGTCATCGAACACCCGCCACGTCGCGGCCGGTGCGCGCAAGGGGCAGCGAACGGCGCAGCCTCATGCGGGCTCGAGCGGCGGATAGGTGCGCGCGGCGCCCTGTGGCTGCACGGTCGCCGGCGTCTCGCTCTTCACGGGAATCGGCAGGGCCCTCTTCTGTTCGTCGCTCAGCACCAGCACCGGCTCGCTGCCACCGCCCCGCGACGCGGGCCGCACCGAGCTGACGAACTCGCGCTCGGAGGGCAGGTCGGGCGCCTCGAGTCGCTCGAGCTTGTCGTCCTTGAAGTACGCCACGACACTGCGTCGCTGCGGCTCGACGCCCTGCCGGCGCAGCGTGAACACATAGTCCCAGCGGTCGCCATGGAACGCGCTGGACAGCAGCGGCGAGCCGAGCAGGTCGCGCACCTGTTCGCGCGACATGCCGGGCTTGACCAGCGCGGCCTGTTCCTTCGTGACCACGTTGCCCTGCATGATGTCGATGCGGTAGGGCGTGATCACGCCCAGCAGGCGATCGGTCTGCGGCTGAAACGACGAGCAGCCGGCGAGCGTGGCCACGATGAGGGTAAGGCACGTGCGGTACATGGGCATCGAGGGCGACCGGGCACAGCGCCGGCGGTCGTGGCTATGATGCGCGCGATTCTACCGAGCCATGACGCGCGCCGACGACCTCAAGAGCAGCGGCCTGAAGGCCACCGGTCCGCGCCTGAAGATCCTCGATGTGTTCCAGCGCTCTAGCGAGCGCCACCTCACGGCCGAGGACGTCTACAAGGTCCTTCTGGCCGAGGATGCCGACATCGGCCTGGCCACCGTGTACCGCGTATTGCTGCAGTTCGAGCAGGCGGGGCTGCTCTCGCGCAGCCACTTCGAAAGCGGCAAGTCGGTTTTCGAGCTCAACGAAGGCCACCACCACGACCATCTCGTGTGCCTGACCTGCGGACGCGTCGAGGAGTTCTATGACGCGCAAATCGAATCGCGCCAACGCACGGTGGCTTTGGCGCGCGGCTTCGAATTGCAAGACCACGCGCTGTCGCTGTACGCGAACTGCACCAAGAAGGACTGCGCGCACCGCCCGAAGTGACGGGCCCCGGCCCGCCTGGCTGGTTCCCAGGAGGGCAGAGCGCGGCGCCGGAGGGGGCGGCCCGACATCGGCAAGCGGCTGCGCTGGTGGCGGCCCAAGCGCCTAGGAGTCCGTCGGCCCTTCCATGGCCTGCTGGTGGCGGCGTACGAACTCGCCATAGGTGTCGATGCCCCGCAACTGCAGTATCGAGTTGCGCACCGCCGCCTCCACAAGCACCGCGAGGTTGCGCCCCGCGTCCACCGCGATCACCACCTTGCGCACCTGCACGCCGAGGATGTCCTCGTACAGCGGCTCGTAGGGCAGGCGCTCGAACTCGCGCTCCATCGTCTCCTTGCGCACCAGGTGCACGAGCAGCTGCACACGCATCTTCCGGCGAACCGCGGTCTCGCCGAAGATGGCCTTGATGTCCAGAAGGCCGATGCCGCGCACCTCGAGCAGGTTGGCCAGCAGCGGTGGGCAGCGGCCCTCCAGCGCGGTCTGCGAGGTGCGGTAGATGTCCACCGCGTCGTCGGCAACCAGGCCATGGCCGCGCGAAATCAGTTCCAGCCCGAGTTCGCTCTTGCCCAGGCCCGACTCGCCGGTCAGCAGCACACCCAGGCCCAGGATGTCCATGAACACGCCGTGGCGCGTCGTGCGCTCGGCGAAGCGCTGTCCCAGATAGGCTCGCAGCACGTCGATCACGTGGCCGGCCGATTCTGCCGTGACGAACAGCGGAATCTCGGCGCGGTCGCACATCGCGACCAGCCGGTCGGGCGGCGCTTGCCCGTCGGCCACGATCAGCAGCGGCGGCTCGAGCGTGACGATGCGCGAGATGCGCGCGTCGGTCACCTCGGGCGCGGCCTGGCTCAGATAGGCCACTTCGCGCCGGCCGACAATCTGCACGCGGTACGGATGGATGTAATTCAGGTAGCCGATCAGGTCGGCCGCCGAGCGCGCATCGCGGATCGCGGCCTCGTCGAAGCGCCGTTCGGGGTGGGCGTGTCCGGCGACCCATTCCCAGCGCAGCGCCTCGCGGTGGGCTTCGAACAGCGCCTCGGCGCTGATGGAGGTGGGCTTCATGCGCGGCGCAGAAGCCGGGCGCTCACGCGACGGACTTCAGCGGTTCCCAGTCGGCGATGAGCTTGTGCAGCGCCGCGGCGTCGGGCGCCGATTTCAGGCGCTCACGCAGTTCGCGATCGGACAGCATCTCGGCGATCTCCGACAGGATCTCGAGGTGGCGCTGCGTCGCCGCCTCGGGCACGAGCAGGAAAATGAGCAGCGAGACCGGTTCCTCGTCGGGTGCGTCGAAGGCAATGGGCTGCTGCACGCGCAGCACCGCCGCCAGCGGGTTCTTCAGGCCCTTGATCCGGCCATGCGGAATCGCCACCCCGTGGCCCAGCCCGGTGGAGCCCAGGCGCTCGCGGGCGAACAGGTTGTCGGTGACCGTCGCGCGCGCAATCGCGTGCTGATTCTCGAATAACACCCCTGCCTGCTCGAACGTGCGCTTCTTGCTCGTGGCATCCACGTCGATCAGCACGTTGGTAGCGGGCAGGATGGCGGCGAGGCGATTCATGCGTTGCAGGCCCTTTCCGAGACCTTCAACGCGCGATCTCTTGCGCGGCCGACGGTCGGACGTGTGACGAACGAATGAATTATGGGAGCTCGTGTGCGGCGCGCCATAGAGGCGACACCCGGCGTCGTGTGATGTGTTGCTCGCTTGCTGCACTGCCGCAATGCCCATGGCACGCACCCAAACAAAAGCGGCCCGCAGGCCGCTTTGAAGTATTCGCTAACTTCTCTCTAGGCACCCGCCTCGAGCCGCTTCGCAGTCGCGTGGTGATGATCCTGGACGCGGTCCTTGTGGCGGCACACCTGACGATCCAGCTTGTCGACGAGCTGGTCGATGGCGGCATAGAGGTCTTCACTTGCATGCTCGACGTAGATGTCGCGCCCCTTCACATGGAGGTTCACCTCGGCCTTCTGCCTTCGTTCCTTCTCTTTCTGTTTCTCGACGGTCAGCAAGACGTTGATGTCGACCACCTGATCGAAGTGCCGCGTCACGCGGTCCAGCTTGTTGATCACGTATTCACGCAAAGCCGGGGTCACTTCGAGGTGGTGTCCGCTGATCGTCAGATTCATCAGGTCCTCCTTTCGAGGGGTGCAAAGGGCTGGCAGCCGACGGCTGCAGAAGGAACAAGGGGGAGGGAATGAGGCAGATGGAAAGGGGTAGCGGGTTGTGATCCAGTGTGCCCAGGGTCGTCCTCGAAGGCAAGCCGACCGTGATGGCGAGCAAACCATCTTGGCACCGTTTCCTGCCGAAGGCGGTGACATAATCGTTCGTCTTTGTCCGGAGACAGATTTGGACTCGAGTCACCCTCGGTGACCGTCCGCTCCAGGCGCGCCGCCCGTCGCTGACGAGGCACGCAACCCCGGGGTGGGACGGTGCATCGACCCTGCCACCCCGCCCCTGGCACCCCAGGGTTCGCTCCCAGCGCTGGAGCCTCGTTCCATGCTCAACGTCTTCACGCTGGTCAATGGCCGGCTGGTCCAGGAAGAAGTCGACGGCGCCGAGGCGCTGGCGCATGTGCAGCCGGTGTGGGTGGACCTCGAGGCCCCGACTGCCGAGGAAAAGGCGTGGTTGCGCGCGCGCTTCGGCCTGACGCTGCCTGACGACATCGTCGATGACGACCTCGAGGAGTCGGCGCGCTTCTACGAAGAGGACAACGGCGAGCTGCACATCCGGTCGGACTTCCTGATCGATGACGACGAAACACCACGCAACGTGCGCGTGGCCTTCATCCTGTACCAGCAGGTCCTGTTCTCGGTGCATGCCGAAGACCTGCCGGTGTTTCGGCTGCTGCGCCTGCGGGCGCGCCGCATTCCCGCTCTGATCGAGGATGCGAAGGACGTGCTGCTCAAGCTCTATGACGCCGACGCCGAGTACAGCGCCGATGCACTCGAGAGCATCTACGACAAGCTCGAGGCGGTGAGCATGGGTACGCTCAAGCAGAACGTGGACGACAAGGCCGCAGGCGCGGCACTGGCCGCGATCGCGCGCGAGGAGGACTTGAACGGCCGCATCCGGCGCAACGTGATGGACACGCGTCGAGCGGTCAGCTTCATGATGCGCAGTCGCTTGCTCAATGCCGAGCAATTCGAGGAAGCGCGCCAGATCCTGCGCGACATCGACTCGCTGGACTCGCACACCGCGTTCCTGTTCGACAAGATCAACTTCCTGCTGGACGCAACGGTTGGTTTCGTCAACATCAATCAGAACAAGATCATCAAGATCTTCTCGGTGGCCAGCGTGGGGCTGCTGCCGCCAACGCTGATCGCGAGCATCTACGGCATGAACTTCAAGGCCATGCCAGAGCTCGACTGGCCCCTGGGCTACCCGTTCGCACTGATCCTGATGCTGGCCTCCGTGGCAGCGCCGTTCATCTACTTCCGGCGCAAGGGCTGGCTGAAGTGAGCCCCCCGCGTGGCGGGGGCTGCCACGGTGCCGCAAGGGGGTAACACCGGCAGCAGCACAACGGCCGATACGCGGCGCGCGCGGTGGCAAAGCGTGCTCGAAGGCACCTGAGGATTTCGTCGCAGTAACGAATCGCAAGCCACGACGCGGCGTGCACAACGCACACCACGGACGCTGGGGCGGTTCCTAGACTGCGCCGCATGAACACCCCCCGCCTCGCCCTTCTCGCCGCCGTGACCACCGCCGCCGTCCTGGCTGCGCCGCTGGCTCATGCGCAGTTCAAGAACACGCCCGCCGTTCAGAAGGCCGCCAACGCGCCGTCAAACGCCGACTCGGCCACCGCGTACAAGAAGGACGCGGCACGGCATCTGTACGCGGCCTATGCCAAGCAGATCCACAAGGGAAAGATGCCGCCGCTGCTGTACGGCGTGGCGATCATCGAGACCGAGATCGATGCGCACGGCTTCGTGCAGGACGTGCGCGTCGTGCGCCAGCCGGCCGCCGCCGAGGTGACGCCCTGGGCGGTGGAGATGATCAAGAAGGCCGCGCCCTTCCCCGCACCGGCCAAGATGGGCAACGTCAAGTACACGGACATCTGGCTCGTCGACAAGAGCGGCCGCTTCCAGCTCGATACGCTGACCGAAGGCCAGCGCTAAGGCAGCGGGCCCAAACCGCAGATGCGGCACTCGCCGCAGGATGCTGAAGCGCGAGAGCCATCAGCGGCCCGCGCGGTGCTTGAGCCAGCGCATCAACGCGCCGACGGCCGGCAGCTTCTCGTACAACTCCTCGGCCGCGTCCCAATAGTCGCGGTGCAGCGCGATGCGGCCGTCCTCGGCGAACACAAGGTGCGAGGCGCCGCGCACCGTCTGGTCCGTGCCGGGCGCGAAACGCCGGAACCGGAACAGGAACTCCCAGCTCAGAAAGCAGTGATCGCCCTCGGCCACGATGTCGCGCACCACGAACCGCGGTTCGAGCAGCGCCCGGTACATGTGCTCGAACACTGCCGCGATGGCCGGCGTGCCCCGCACCTCGTTGAACGGATCCTTGAATTGCGCGTCGTCCAGATAGAAGTCGGGCAGCCGTGCGATGTCCGCCGGCGTCAGCGACTCGAACAGCGCCACCACGCGTGCCACGCGCGCGTCGGCATGGCGGGGCGCCGTCATAGGCCCGTGGCGCGACGGATCGCCGCGAAGTAAGGGCCATCGCCGAGCAGGCGCAGCGCCTTCAGCCACAGGGTGAAGCGTTTCGGGAAGTGGACTTCGAAGCGCCCAGCCTCCCAGCCGGCCACGATGTGGCGCGCCGCTTCCTCGGGCGTGATCAGCGCGGGCATGTCGAACTGGTTGCCGGCGGTCAGCGGCGTTTGGACGAAGCCGGGATTGATGACCGACACGCCGATCCCTTTCGGCCGCAGGTCGAGGAACAGGACCTCGGCCAGGTTGATCAGCGCCGCCTTGGTCGGCCCGTAGGCGAGCGCGTTGGGCAACCCGCGATACCCCGCCACGCTGGCCACCAGGCTCAGGTGCGCCGACTGACCGGCCGCCGCCTGGCGCAGCAGCGTGGGCAGCACCGCGTCGATCAGGTGGTAGGCGCCCACCACGTTGATCTGCTGGTGCCTGAGCATCTCGTCAAGATCGAACGCGGTCGCCCGCAGCGCCTTGTAGTGGCCCGCGCAGTACATCACGAGGTCGATTCGGTCGTGCCTGTCGACGATCTCACGCGCTGCTCGCTGCATGGCTTCACGGTCCGTGACATCCACCGGCAACACCTCGGCTCGCGCGCGGTCGCGCGAGAACTGCAGCAAGGCCTCGCGGTTGCGCGCCGAGGCGACGACATGGGCTCCAGCATCGTGCAGACGCTCTGCCGTCGCGCGACCGATGCCGGTGGAGGCGCCAACCAGCCAGACCACCTGGCTGCTCCAGGCGGCGATTCGGGGATTCAGGGACATGTCGTCGCGCGCGGGCGCCTCACGGTTTCGAGAATGCGAGCGTCACTTCGCCCAGGTAGATGCCGAACTTGCTCATGACGGCCTTGTTCAGCATCACACGCTCGTCCATCAGGTACATCCAGTCGTCGAATTGGACCTCGATGACCCGCCCGTCGACATTCAAGGCCAAGGTGTAGCGCCAGTTCAGCGCGTTGCCCGCGGCCAGGCCGATCGCCTCACCGACGACGTCGTCGGCGCGCCCGCTGTAGCGACCGTTGCCCAGGTCGGTGAGGCGCCAGACACGCCTTTCCTTCTTGCCGTCGCTGTACGTGAAGTCCTCGTCGAGAACACCCTGGTCGCCGTTCCAGGTGCCGGTCATCTTGACATTGAAACGCCGCACCACCTTGCCGGAGCGATCGGTGAAGATGCCGTGCGCGGTGATGGGGCCGTCGAAGTAGCGCCGCAGTTCGAGCCGGGGCGTCTCCTTCGCATAGTCTTCCGGCGTCGGCGCGCTCGCGCAGCCGGTGAGCAGCGCCGCGCCGAGCGTCATCGCCACGACGGCGCGACCTGAGATCCGAGTCCAGCTGCTCATCGAGTGTCTCCGTAAGGCGAGCGAAGCCACAGGCGCCACAGCAGCGCTGCAGCCAGCATCTTCAGGACGCAGGGCAGCACGCAGTAGGCGCCAGTCAAGGCATCGAGCGCTGCGCTGTCGCGCGCGCCCGGGGTGTAGCCGAAGGCGGCCAGCAAAGGCAGCGCCAGGCCCGCAGCCAACGCCAGGTTGAGCTTGATCGCGAAGTTCCACCAGCCGAAGTAGGCGCCTTCGGAGCGGCCCGAATGACCGGCGCGCTGGATCACGCCGGCCAGCAGTGCGCTGGGCAACGCGAGGTCCGCACCGAGCGCCAGCCCGCTGGCCACGCACACCAGAAGGTAGCCGCGCAGACTGCCGGCCCCCAGCAGCGCGGCCCAGACGAATGCCGCAATCGCGAGCATCATGCCGACCAACCACAGGCGAGCAAGACCCATCCGAGGCACCGCGCGCACCCAAAGCGGCATCGACAGCGCGCCGGCCGCGAAGTAACTGAACAGGAACAGCGGCTCCCACGCGGTGAGCTGGAGCCTGTCGCGGATGAAGAACAGCACCAGCGTGGCCGGCACCGCGCTGGCAATCCCGTTGACCACGAACACGGTCAGCAGACGCCGGAACGCGGGGTTGGTGAACGGCAGGGTCAATGGCAACGGCGGCGCGTGCGAGGCGATGCTTGCGGGACGCGGCGCCGTACGCAACCACAACAGCCCCATCAGCAGCGCCAGTGCGAAGACCGCGCTGGTGGCGCCGAGCCCGGCCAGCGACGGCAGCACGCTCGCGACCAAGACCCCCGCAAGCGCGAGACCCTCGCGCCATGCGACAACGCGGGCCTGCTGCGCCGAACCTCCGCCCAGGCGAGCACCCCAGGACTGGTGCACCACACTGAGCACGCTGTAGGCCAGATAGGTCACTGCCAGGCCAAGCCCGCACCACAGCAGCAAGGCCTCGTTGCCAGCCACTGCGGGAAAGAACAGGGCATGAAACCCGACGGCCGCGCACAGCGCGGCGATCGCTGCCGCACCCAGCACACGGCGCGCCGAATGCGCGAACCAACGATCCGTCCAGCGGCCGATCCAAGGGTCGGCCAGCGCGTCGAGCAAGCGCGCGCCCAGCAGCAGCGCACCCAGGGCCGCCAGCGGAACGCCGAAGACGGTGGCGTAGTGGTTGGGCAGCACGATGTACAACGGCAGTGCGACAAACGCCAGCGGCAGGCCCAGCGCTCCATACGCCAGCCCGGAGCGCGTGTCGCCCAGCGCGGCGGTCAAGTCGCGGCCCCGAGCAGCGCAGCGCGCAACTGAGGCTGCGACGTGCGCGCAGACAACCAGATGCCGAAGAACAGTCGCGCGAACGTCGCGTCGGCGACTTCGCCGACGAAACGCCCGTTGACATGGAATCGCGCCCCTTCGCCGGGCCGGTGCACGCCGGTGATGCGGTCACCGGCTGCCACGTCGGGGAACAGCCGCTTCATGGCATCGAGCCATCGCTCGGCCGCCGCATCGTCGACCTCGCCGACCCGCCTCATCTCCACGAGCGAGCGCTCGGCGATGAGCGGGCCCCGCAGCGCACGCGCGTAGCGCAACTCGAGCGCGACCGCGGCACGCTCGGCGTCAGTCGCCGCCACGGTATGCACGCTCCACAGGAACGCGTCGTACAGGTGCAGGCCGAGGAATCGCAGCCTGCCCTGGCCCTGCAGGCGAGCCCCTGGCAGTTCACGCGCGACTTCGGGTGGAGCCGTCGAGGCAAGCGCCCCGGACGTGAACCAGCCTGCCAGCGCGACGAGCGGCAGCAAGCGGAGGAGGCGGCGGCGCGATGCGTCAGGGCCGGCGCAGCGTGAACTGGACGACATCGGTGTTGCCGCCCGCAAAGGCGGCCTCGCAATAAGCCAGATAGAACTCCCAGGTTCGCAGGAATCGCGCGTCGAACCCGAGAGAGCGCACGCGCGGCTCTTCGGCGAGGAAGCGCTCGCGCCAGCGCACGAGGGTTTCGGCGTAGTCGCCTCCGAAGGACAGCTCGTTGATCACTTCCAGGCCCGCCTCGCCCGCCGCGGCACGGAACTCGCGCGGACTGGGCAGCAGGCCTCCCGGAAAGATGTACTGCTGGATGAAGTCGGTGCCCGACACGTAGCGGTCGAACAGATCGTCGCGGATCGTGATGCTCTGGATGCAGGCGCGGCCACCGGCTTTGAGCTTGTCGCGCACCGTCGCGAAGAAGCCGCCCCAGTACTCGCGCCCGACGGCCTCGAACATCTCGATCGACACGACGGCGTCGAACGCGGCGTCGGGGATTTCCCGGTAGTCCTGCAAACGCAGATCGACGCGGTCGGCCAGACCCGCGGCAGCGACGCTCTCGCGCGCCCAGTCGAGCTGTTCCGTGGACAGCGTGAGGCCAGTGACCTTGACATCGAAGTCGGCGGCCGCGGTGCGCGCGAGTGTGCCCCATCCGCATCCGATCTCGAGCAGGCGGTCGCCGGGCTTGAGGCCGCACTCGCCCAGCGCCCGCTTGACCTTGGCATGCTGGGCCTGCGCCAGGTCTTGCGAGTGGTCGCCGCCGAACCATGCACTCGAGTAGCTCATCGTCTCGTCGAGCCACAGGCGGTAGAACGGATTGCCGATGTCGTAGTGCGCGTGGATGTTCTTCTTGCTGCCACGCCGCGAGTTGCGGTTCAGCAGGTGCTTCACACGATGCAGCAGCGAACCCCACCAGGTGCCGTAGACGACCGACTCGATGGCATCGCGGTTGGCGATGAACAACTTGAGCAGCGCGCCGAGGTCGGGCGTGGTCCAGTCGCCGGCGATATAGGACTCGGCGAACCCGATGTCGCCCGAGCGCAGCGCCGCTGCGCAGACGTTCCAGTTCGCCAGGCGGATCGCTCCATGCGGGCCGGCTGCATCGGCAGCGCCAAAGCGCGCCATCGACCCGTCGGGCAACTGGACGTCGAGTCGTCCGACTGCCAGCCGTGCGAGCAGTTGGAACACCGCGCGCGCGGCAGGCGGCAGCGAAGCGGCGGGCGCCGCCATCGATTGGGCGTGTGCATTCATCGGGCGATCGAGTTGGGGCTGGTCGCGCGGGGTCCCGTCGCATGCGTGACGAAGGCCTGCGGCGCGCGAGGTTTGTGGAAAAAGGGCACACGCTTCACCCACAAGCGCAGCGCTTGCCAGTGGATGCGTGCGATCACGGCGAGGGTCATCAACGGCTGGCCGAAGAAGGCCGCGCGCTGGCGTGCGGCGCCGGCCGGCGCCATGTCGCCGCTCAGGCTGGTCAGCAGCAGCGGACCCTGGTCGTCGTCGTGCTCGACGCGCGCGACGATGCGCCGCTCCGTGCGGGCAAAGCGGAATCGGTACTGGCCCTCGACGCGACAGAACGGCGACACATGCAAGGCCTTGCGCGCGCGCAGTTCGCGGCCCCATGAAAGGTCTTCCCCGGCCAGCAGATAGCAGTGGCGCTCGCCGAAGGTGTTGTTGACCTCGGCCACGATCGCCGCGAGGGAGCCATCGCGGCGATGGCAGTACCAGAAGCTGACCGGCTTGAAGACGTAGCCCAACACGCGCGGATAGGTTTGAAGCCAGACCTCGCCCTCGGCATCGCGCACGCCCTCGGCGCTCAAGCGCTCGTCCAGCCAGGCCAGGCAATCGTCGCGGCCGTCGCCATGGTCGCGGTCATGGAAGGACATCAGGCCGAACCGGTTGCGCGAAAGCGCGGGCTCGGGATGCGCACGCAGCGCGCGCAACGGCAGCATCAGGAAGTACGTGCTGTACTCGAAGGCATGCGCGCTCGGCCGCAGCCGCTCGTGGCGCACGCTGCCGATGGCCAGTTGCGCCAATGCAGTCATGCGGCCGACCTCGCCTGCGAGTCGAAAGCCCAGCGCTCGCGCAGGCCGCGCAGCACCGCCAGGCCGGACATCAGCCCGTCCTCGTGAAAGCCGTAACGCGTCCAGGCGCCGCAGAACCACACCCGCGAGCGGCCCTGGATGCGTACGAGCTCGCGCTGGGCCTGCACGGCGGCGCGGTCGAACACCGGATGCGCGTAGTTCCACTGCCCGAGCACCGATTCGTCGCGGATCGGCCGCAACGGATTCATCGACACCAGCACCGGCGTCTTCCAGGGCAGGGGTTGCAACCGATTGATCAGGTAGTGCAGGCACACGGCGGCCTGTTCGCGAGAACGGTCGGCTGCACGCTCGTAGTTCCAGGCGGCCCAGGCGCGCTCGTGCCGCGGCATCACACCCGGATCCGTGTGCAGCACCACGCGATTGTTCTGGTAGCGGATGCGTCCGAGCAGTTCGCGCTCGATCGCGTCGGCGTCGGACAGCAAGGCGAGAGCCTGATCGGTGTGGCACGCGAGCACGACGTCGTCGAAGCGTTCTGCACCGGCGTCGGTGTGGACCATCACGCCGCCCGCGCCGTCGCCGGGCGGCACCCGGCGCACCGCGCGAACAGGCGTGGCGCGCCTTGCATCCGGTACCGCCGCGATCATCTTGCTCACATAGTGCTTCGAGCCGCCGCGCACGGTGCGCCACTGCGGGCGGTCCGTCAGCTGGAGCAGTCCGTGGTTGTGGCAGAAGCGAATCATCGTGCCCACCGGGAACTGCAGCATCTGGTCCGTCGGACAAGACCATATGCAGCCGATCATCGGCAGGAAGTACCCCTCGCGGAACGCGCTGCCGAAACGATGGCGTTCCAGGAAGGCACCGATCGGCTCGTCGAGTGCATCGTCTGCGTGGCCCTGTGCCAGTGCGGTGGTAACGCGGTTGAAGCGCACGATGTCGGTCAGCATCCGCCAGAAACGGCCGGAGACGAGATTGCGGCGTTGCGCGAATACGCCGTTCAGGTCGCTGCCGCACCACTCCCAGCCGGCAGCCGGCGCCTGTACCGAGAACGACATATCGGATGCGGCACTGTCCACGCCCAGTTGCGCGAAGAGCCGGATCAATTCCGGATAGGTGCGCTCGTTGTAGACGAGAAAGCCGGTGTCAACCCCGTGTGTCACGCCCTCGAGCCGGACGTCGACCGTGTGCGCATGGCCGCCGAACCAAAGCTCGGCTTCGAACAGACTGACCCGCGCTTCCGCCGCGAGGCCATGCGCAACCGCAAGGCCCGAGATGCCGGATCCGACGACGGCGATGCGGCGCATCGCTCAGCACCCCAAGAAACACAAAGGGGCACGGCGAC
>Ga0209797_10000575_pt1 | contig 18432 bp, 21 predicted proteins | sample DOMMetBare3Fresh_2_FD_187472 | JGI IMG/M metagenome (GOLD analysis project Ga0209797, IMG submission 187472) | Wetland sediment microbial communities from St. Louis River estuary, USA, under dissolved organic matter induced mercury methylation -... | ecosystem: Environmental > Aquatic >... | reverse complement strand
GCGGCGGGGGCGTGTTTCGTAAGACAATTGGTCTGGCGATGGTTGAATGAATTCGCGCCGCCGCGTCAACTCAGACGTTATGCGCACTATCTTATGTTCCAGTTAGAAGAAATGAGGGTCAGCGACTTTGGTCCTTGCGAATGTTGCGGAGACGTGAGTCGCCGTGCCAGCGGAATGGTTCGTCGCGACGGTGACCCGTACGCTATCTAGCACGTCGAATGGACGTCTAACCAGGTTGCTCGGCACGGAGCCGAGTTTTACCTTTTGCTTGGCCGTTTTGGCGAAGGGACAACTGCGGCCGACAAATTTGCCGTTGCGTTACATTTCTTCGTTGAGCCAGAGAGGTCTGGTTTCATGATAGTTGACGCTGATCAAACGCCGCTGGCATCTCATCCTTTGGTTGGTCGCGCCTTGGCGCGCGATGATGTCGTCGACACGCCTTTGGCTCAAGAAGCTTTCGATCTCGTCGACGCTATCTGGTTCAATGACGCGAATATCGCGGAGGTTACGGACTCCGTCACACCCACGTGCGCATAACAATTCGTTTGAAGGCGAGCGGCGGGGGCGCCTCTCGCAACTTGCGCGGTGCGGCGCAGGGTGCTTTGATCCGCGCCGCCCGTCAACTCCACCGTTCGGTGCTACTTATTCATGAGAAGCGCGCTGTTCACTATTTTCGTTCTCGTCCAACTTTCCTCGGTTGGTTTGGCGCAGGTCGACGAAGCTTCTGACAAAGTTCGGACCGGCACACGGTACAAAAACACGCTTACTGTCTTTCGGGAACCGGAAATCTTTCCCCGCACAGCCGATGATTCCGAAACGTATCGTTTATTGGTAACGGCAACTTTCTATCATCCTGTGATTATTCGTATCGAACGTTCCGGAAGGCGACACGTCTTGCATGCCAAATGGCTCGACGGTCAGGTCGGCTATGACTGGGGCAAATTTCAGGGCGAGAAGACGCGCCTACTCAACCAAAAAGAATGGCGACAGTTGAATGTTCTACTCAAGCGAGCGTCCTTCTGGACGACTCCCCGCGAACAGAAGCAACCTGAACCCAACGAAAAAGGTGAGGTGACGGTTTGCTTAGATGGCGTTGATTGGTTCCTTGAAGGTAGCGCCCACGGCAAATACCATGTTGTCGATCGATACTGCCCTGACGAGGGCGCCTTCAAGGCTGCGGGAATGTACATGGTGAAACTGGCGCGGCTCAATATCGGGTTGCGCTTGAAATAATGCCGCACCGAACTTGCTGACCTATAACTCGTTGGACGCGAGCGGAGTCAGCGGGTCTCTTATCGGCAACTTGTCCGTAGCACAGTTGCTTCCCGCAAGCGTCAACTCAAACGTTATGTTTCTTCTTTGTCTGAATCGAGAACAATGCGAACTTTGCACATCACTGGTTGGCGCGAAGGATTATTGAAAATTTCAATGAACGATGTTCTTCGCGAACATTTATCGCTCTCGTTATCCGAGAGCAAAGCGACGGTCGATTCGATTCTTCCCTTAAAAACAGGTATTGGGTAAAGCAGGATGATTATCCTGCTGGAGACATCTGCGGCTTGAAGATAATTTGTAGCCCGTACTTTCATATCGCACCATGGACGCGAGCGGCGGGGGCGTGTGTCGTAACTTGGAGGAGTTCAAGAAGCTTCTCTAATCGCACGCCATCCAACGGCGTTGAACCGGGGCGGTAGCGCCTTCTAAGGCGGCATCCAACGTATCGTTGGACGCGAGCGGCGGGAGCGTGTTTCTCAACTTGCTTGGTGCGGCGGAGGGTGCTTTGATTCGCGCCGCCGCGTCAACCCAGACGTTGAGCGCCATATGTAGCCAAAACAAGGAGATGCCATGTTTGCCTCGGCGAAGTTGCAAGCGATTATCTGCACGTCCAGGATTCAGCAGGCCGAGCAGTTTTACGGCGGCCTCTTAGGTCTGCCTCTGAAAGCGCGGTCACAGGGTGCTTTGGTCTATGACGTCGGCGGCACGCCTCTAAGAGTTTCGCCTGTCCCATCTACCCGTCCCTCCGAACATACCGTTCTGGGCTTCGCTGTTCCAGACATAGCATCTGCTATCACAGTGTTGCGGGAGCGTGGCGTCACATTTGAAAGGTTTCCTAGCTTCTCTCATGATCAATCAGGCGTCGTGCGCGCGCCAGATGCGAGCCGGGTAGCCTGGTTCCGTGATCCGGATGGCAACCTTCTTTCTGTTGTTCAGTATTCAGAACCGTGAGAGGATGATGAGACGTGGGGCGTTCTGAAATTAGGTCGCGCACAACAACTCGTGAATTTGCTTGTCGCCGGTGGAGTGTTCACTCGACACCAGTCCGAGAAAGCCGGCAATCGAGCGCACGTTGTCGATCTCGCGCCAGTCTCCTAAGCGAGCCACCAGGTGTGCGGCCACAATCCAGCCAAGGCCGGGAATGCTCTTGAGCAAATTAATCGAGTGGCGCAGCTCCGGATCATTTTGGCAGTAGCGGCGAATTTCCTTCTGCATCGTGGCCGCGGCATTAAAATGGAAATGCAGGGTACCGATTAGATGGTCCAACTCAAAGTGCACGGCTGGGGAGCAGGGCAAGGCATGTAATTCGAGCAACACCCGCGCCGACCATTGACCGTTCCCAGGAAAGACCATTCCTTCATAGGTCAGCAGCGCCTTGATCCGGCATTTGGTCGCCGTCAATTGGCGCACGTGCGTGTCGCGCAAGTGCACCAGATGGCGCAACTCGCGATAGTTGCACGAGGGTACATGAATGCTGCGCAGTTGACCGCCGCGCAGATTCTCCGAGAGTTTCCGGGCATCGAGTCGATTAGTCTTCACCTGTTGCCCCGGCGCCGTCGGCACCATCGCGGGCGCCACTACCAAACAAGGATAGCCTTCAGCCGCCAGCTCATCGTAGAGTCCGAAGCCGGTAGGTCCGGCCTCGTAAGCAAACGCTACCCGCTGACCCGGAAGATGCTTCCGCACGTAATTGACCAGCAGCTCCGCACTATAGGGTAGACGCAGCACTTGCTTCAATTGCTGGTGATCGGTAAAACTCACTGCCATACTCTTCTTGTCGACATCGAGACCGGCAAAGAGATCATAGTTACGGGGCACAAACTGTGTTTGAATCGTCATCGTCGTTGCTCCTCGAACGGGCTGCTCAATCGCTGTCATTCTAGACAACCGACCTGACATTCAACATACATGTCTCAATCGTTAGCTCAATCGTTAGCTGGCCCGCGTGGGCGAGCCGCTGAAACGCGGCGTTAGCTGACGCCACCGATTGGTTGCGGCCACTGATCATCAAACGTCTGCGATTCAACCTCTGCACAACCCTTGTGGTTCTGTTGAGTCTTCCGACGACGCAGTCTGCGCAGACACCGGTCATCGACTACCACCAGCACCTGTTCAGTCCGGCCGCCGCAGCTCTCGCCACGGGTAATCCAAATTCGCCGGGCATCAGCGCACGCAACCTGGTCGCACTCCTCGATTCAGCAGGCATTCGGCGCGCGCTCGTACTGTCGGTGGCGTACACGTGGGGCAAGGCTAGCCGTGCGCCGGTCGAAAACGAATACGAGCACGTGAAGGCCGAGAACGACTGGACTGCGCAGCAAGTCGCGCAATACCCGGACCGACTGCGCGCGTTTTGCAGCTTCAACCCGCTCAAGCCGTACGCGCTCGAGGAGCTGGCGCGCTGCAGCAAAGATCGGCAACTGCACTATGGACTGAAGCTGCATTTCGGCAATTCCGACGTCGATCTCGATAATCCGAATGACGTGGCGCAAGTCAGAAAGGTCTTCAAGGCTGCGAACGGTTATCACATGCCGATTGTGGTGCACCTGCACACGTCAATCGATAACCAACGGAGATACGGTGCCGATGAGGCACGTGTGTTCCTGAACGAACTGCTCGCGGCTGCGCCAGACGTCCAGGTGCAGATTGCGCACCTGGCCGGAGCAGGTGGTTATGACAACGCGACGGACTCGGCGCTCAGCGTGTTCACGGATGCGATCGCGCAACATGACTCGCGCATGAAGAGCGTGTGGTTTGACACGACCGGAGTGGTTCGACCCGACATGTCGCCGAATGAGCTACAGCGTATCGCGGCGCGCATCCGACAAATTGGCGTCAAGCGCGTACTGTATGGCTCGGACGCGCCAGCGAGCCCTCTCATGTACCCGAAGGCTGGCTGGGCCGCGTTCCAACGACTCCCGCTGACCAAGGCCGAACTCCGCGGCATCGCGAACAACATCACGCCGTACATACGTGATTTCGCAGTGCGATAATCGGAACCTCAACCGCACCACGGAGGATTCACGGGTGAGAACGCCAGCTAACAAGTGGTTGCAGCGGAGGCCGCGAAGCTAGTTTCTCATGCTTCGGCCAGTGCCGTTCGCGGCCCCGCCGAACGGGGGCGTTGGGCGTCTATTGACCAAAGTCACGCATCACAGAGCTCATGCGTCTGTTGTCTATCATCATTCTCAGCTTGTCGTTGCTCACAGGCGGCGCTCAGAACGCCACCGTCAAAGCAAAGTTTCAAATTGATGGCAAGGAAACGAAAGACAAATTCAGAATTGTTCTTTACGTCGATGATGTCGCTACGGAAACGACGATCTCGGACGACGGAACCTTTTCTGTTCCCGCATTGAATGTTTCCAAGGTCAACGTGCGCTTCATTTCGGGACCGTATGATCTTCTTTACGAAGGTGTTTAAGTGGTTAAACTGCGCGGCACATTGACTTTTGGCGTGACGAAGACTCTGTCCGGTCATCAAGCGCTTTGCAAACGAGGCCACAAACTGGTCTCGTCTCATTCCCTTGAGTTTGACCCTGGCGACGGAGACGGAACCGCTATGACCGTCACCGTGTGTAAATGAACGACGCATAACGAATTAAGAATTAGTGTGGGGCGTGGTGGCAGTGGGAGAGCGTGGGAAGAGGAAGCCGCCACACAATTCTGTGCTGGACTAAGCCGGGTTAGAGGCCACTTGGAGTTTGAGTAAAGAAGTTGAGGAGACGAAGCGTGGATTGAAGGCGAGCGGCGAGAAGAAAAAGAGGCGTGAGGCCAGAGATGTAGGGTCGGAGGAAGAAGAAGCCAGCCACCGAGGCTGGTTTTTTTTGCGGTCGCAGACAGAGTTCGGCGGTGACGGCGAGAGTTGTTCGCCACGGTAGGCGGGACAATCGTAACGACGACAAAAGCGGGCAGCCGGAGTTTCATGGGGCGCGACCTCTGGGAGCGAGTGGCGAGAGCAGTGTGAGCGGCCCACCCGCCGAGTGCTTCGGTGCGGCAGGTTTCAATGTCCTGCATGGCCGGCCGGTGTGAGGGCAGCATCCGCGCGCTGAACTTGGCTCGATACGCTGGACCATGCAGCCGCAAGATGTCGGCCACCTCCAGCATGAGCAACTCACGATCACAGGTCGCTCATGAGTTGGTTGATGGCCGCGGCGCCGAGCTGTTCGGCTTTCACGGTCAGGTGCGTGTAGACGCTGGTGGTCGCGGGCGAACTGTGGCCCAACCACTCCTGGATCAAACGCAGGTTGAGGCCGGCTTCGAGCAGATGAGTGGCCCAGAAATGTCGCAGCGTGTGCACGGAAGCGCGTTTGTTGTTGCCGCTCGATTTCAACGCCGCGCGGAAGGCTTGCTGCACACTGCTCTTGGACATCGGCTCGGTGGCCTGCGCCAACTCGCTATGGTTGCGGCCTTCAGCGGGAAAGAGCAGCGTGGGATGGCGATGTGTCTGCCAATACTCCGCAGCAACTCGAGCGGGCGTTCCGGCAAGGGCACATAACGATCCTTGGCGCCTTTGCCGTGGCGGACGTGAATTATCATCCGCGCGCTGTCGATGTCGGAGACGCGCAGATTGGTGCCTTCCTGCAAACGCAAACCGCAGGAGTAAATGGGGGTGAGACAAACTCGGTAGCGCGGCAGTCTGAGGCGCGCGAGAATCTGGCGCACTTCGGCGACGCTGAGGATGACGGGCAGCTTCTGCTCGGGCGCCGGGCGCACGATGCCGAAGATGTTCCAGTTGCGATTGAGAGCCTGTTGGTACACAAACTGGATGCCACAGATGGCGATGGTCATGGTGGGGCGCGAGTACTGCTTGACGTTCATCAGGTAGGGGAAGTACTGGCGCAGCTCTTCCTCGGTGATCTGGTCGGGCGACTTGTGATAATGTTCGCTCAGTTGGCGCACGGCTCGGACGTACGCCTCCTGGGTGCGCTCCGAGGACCTCGGAGTTGCAGACACTCGATCATTCTCTTTCGTAGTTCAGTCATGGCTATACCTCCAAAGAAAAGTTGAACGGCCCTGCTTCCTGTCACAGAATCTCGGGCTGTTTACTGAAGTGTAGCGGGAATGGATTCGTGAGAGAGAATGATCGGGTTACTCAGCGCCGCCGCAGGAAAAACTCTTCCCTGCGCGCAGCGCTTAGTTCAACAAAGCCTTACAGCTGAGGGCGCGATAGCATGTCTCTAAAGTACTTCTCTCCTTCAGCTTGAATGCTGGTAGCGCGCCGCAGCTGAGACTATATGGCAACCGTTCGCTTGGATACTTCCTCAATTTCCGATTGGGACTCGTTCCACCAAACTTGCCGTGAAGTATTTGGCTTCCCCGATTTCTATGGCATGAACATGAACGCTTGGATCGATTGTTTGACTTATCTCGACGAAGGCGACGGGATGTCGCGGTTTCACCTTGCGCCGGGCGAGACGCTGAACATCGAAGTACCCAATATCGAGTCGTTCAAATCGCGGCTACCTGAAATCTTTGATGCGCTCGTCGTGCGTAGCGCGGATGTGAATCAACGTTACTTGGAGCGCGGGAAATCGCCGTTGCTTTCGTTGGTCTTTCTCTAGCGCGCTTCTCTGGAACCGCGCCGTCGAATAAACCGTTGGACCGGCGTCAAGGGATGGCCTTCTATCTAAGGAGAAACCATGAAGGTTCATTATCTCGAAATCGTGACTAGAGAAGTCGACGCAGTCAGTTCCGCTTACGCCTCAGCGCTCAAGGTACAGTTCGGTGAGCCAGACGCTGGACTCGGTGGAGCGCGCACTGCTTCATTGGCAGGCGGTGGGCTCGTGGGTGTCCGTGCACCTTTACGCGACACTGAAGATCCGGTGGTGCGGCCTTACTGGCTTGTCGCCGACATTGAAGCGGCCCTTGCCGCAGCAGTTCAAGCAGGCGGCGAGATCGCCCATCCGCCCATGGAGATCCCAGGGCATGGCAAGTTTGCCATCTATCTTCAAGGCGGCAATGACCACGGTCTCTGGCAGTTGTAAGCGATTTCCGATCGTAGGACAGCGGCCTGACAATTCCTTCAAGCCGACGGCGCCTCGCGGCGCGGCTTAATTCAGACGTTAGGCGGCAACCTCATGGGGTAAATGCCTGAAGACAAGTAAAACGGAAAGGCCTTGTCATAATAACTATGGACAGTTCCGACCCCAAGAAACAATTCAAAACCCCTGTTAATATCCATCCGGAGAAGAGTAACGGAACAACCCGCCAACATTCAGATTCCGTGGACGTGGCAAGCTCGGAAGCATTCGGTTCTATAGCGTATGCCTACACTGTAGATTCGGATTCAGCTACTGCTAAGATTGGGTCCTTTGACAAATCTGAACTCTATGTTAGACAGCTTACCGCTTGCCGCAAGTTTAAGTTATTGGAGGTTCATAACGATGCATTTCTGATCGACTTTGAAAGGTTTATTTTATGAGAAAGCTCATTTGCATTATTATTGGGTCAATATCGGTCTGTTGCCTTCCTGGCAGCCATCGTTTTAGTAGAAGTAATGAGTTCAGTCAACCTCAGACATCCACAGAAGAACCAAGATTCACTCCACCTCCGGGTGAAGAAACAGCTGAGGTCAAGGGCCTCATCGATAAGGCGCAAGCGTCCCTTGCGGGCGGAAGAACCAGCCCGATCAATCTGCTTACTGATCCCGCATTCATGATGGCACATGAATGGCCCCGCTTTAGAAAACTGATTCGTCAGTATGCAAAGACAAATCAGATAACTATTGTCGTGCCAGAAGAACCTGGGGAGCCGTTAGTTGTGAGCGGGAATATTCGTAACAAACAGGGTGAGCCAATCAAAGATGCTCTGATCTATATCTATCAAACAAGCTCAAAGGGTTGGTATTCTGATAAAGCGCCGCACATCTCCGGGACGGCTGGTGATGAGAAATCCGCGCGACTATTCGGCTATCTGACGACAAATCAGAATGGTCAATACGAATTCCGTACAATCCGGCCGGTTGGTTACCCGCGCTCCAGTCTTCCGGCGCATATCCATATTGAAATAGAAGTTGCGGGCAAAGATCCCCGCAGATTCGTTTCAGAGATTTTATTTGCAGACGACCCGCGCCTGACAAAGGAGATGCGAGAGAGGGCTTTGCGAGAAGGGCTGTTTGTCTTTGAGGTAAAGCGAGACACTAATGGGGTACAGCATGTGAACGCAGATTTCCAAATATAACCTTACTTCCCGGCTGGGTAGTTGTCGTGAGGAGGAAGATACAGATGAGTAAATGGATGAGATTCAGTTTCGCGTTCGTGGTTATGGTCATCAGTTTGCCAGCGATGGCCCAGGGGCCGGGTGTTATCAAGCCCCAATTACTCCTGAGCGAGATCGTCCAGGGGATGCCGAAAGGCGAGAGGCAGGAGGTACGCGTCCTCAGGGCGAGCTTCCAACCGGGCGATAAGACGATGTTCCATACGCACCGCTTCCCGGTGACTGTCTTTGTTCTGGAAGGCGCATTCACATTAGAAATGGAAGGGCGCGACCCAATCACGATCAAAGTTGGTCAGGCGATGGTGATGCCGCCGCGCGTGAAAATGACGGGTTACAACCGCAGCAGCATAGAGCCGTTGCGGCTGGTGATCTTTTCTGTGAGTGATCCAGACACACCGTTCCTTGACCCGATACATTAGTCAATCAATAACTCCGCGTGGCGTGTGTGAAAGCCGCATCTAACAAGCGCTTGGAGCTGACGCCAGGAAGCATAGTTCGAGTAGTTTCTTTTAATGCCGTTCGTGTGCGCTGAACCGAGGCGTTCGCCCGTCTCTTTTTGTTATGGGAATCCGGATTACTCTGGTGTATTTGGGACTTCTTTTCAAAGGGACGAGGGACATTATATTCTTTTGTCATTTGGCGAACACAGTCAGATTCACAGTGCGCAAACAATGAGGGACCAAAGCGCGGATCCTCCCGCAAGTCCGCGCGTGGCGGCCTTGCGCAACCAATTACAGAAGGGCAATCGCTCCGCTGTTACTGAATTTTGGGAAGATGTTCGAAAGGCCGGGACTCCGCTCTTAGAACCGATTGCCGGCGATAGGAAGCAGGTTCTCGTTACTTTCCTTTGGCGTGAAGTGGGGGATACTCGGAACGTTGTCGTGTTTTTGCAAACAGGTGGACTGAACCCCGCCGATAATCAGATGACACGTTTGTCTGACAGCGACGTGTGGTATCGAAGTTATGTATTCCGTAAAGATGTTCGCTTCCTCTACACTCTCTCGCCGAATGATGATCTGACTCCGTTGAATTTACCTAACCTTGATTGGCGAAAGCGCTTTGCCAAGTCCAGACCGATCCGTTCAACCCGAAGCGTTATCCAGCGACTGCGGGCGCAAACGAGCGAAATGTTCAGTCGGTTGCAGAGTTACCTGAAGCGCCATCGCAACCTTGGGTGGGGCGAGTAGCAGGAGTGCCTGCCGGGAGAGTGGAGCGACAACAGATAAAGAGTAGCATCTTAAATAATGAAAGAAATCTCTGGGTATATCTCCCCGCTGATTATCGAGCCAAGCCCAAACCCCATCCATTGCTCATAATCTTTGACGGCCAATCATACTTAGACGTGGTACCGACAACTACGATACTTGATAATCTCATAGCCTCCGGCAAAATACCGCCAACTATCGCTGTCTTGATAGATAATCCGAGTCCGGCTGACCGTGAACGGGAATTACCATGCTACAGGCCATTTGCTGATTTCCTGGCAAAAGAATTACTTCGATGGGTTAGGGAAAGATATCGAGTAACAGATGACCCGACAAAAACAGTACTCGCTGGTTCCAGCTATGGCGGCCTGGCCGCGACTTGTGCGGCAATGCAGTATCCGAAAAACTTCGGCAACTTTCTGTCTCAATCGGCCTCTTACTGGTGGAAGCCGGAAGGTGCTTCTGAATATGAATGGGTCAAGCAACAGTTTTCCACTCGCCCAAAACTGCCTCTTAGAGCGTTCCTTTCCGTTGGCTTACTTGAGACACTGCCCAAGCCTGGAAACACCAACCAGTTAGAAGTCAACCGTCGTTTTCGTGACGCATTGAAAGCGAAGGGATATGAACTTAAATACATCGAATTTGACGGTGCGCATGAGTATATCAATTGGCAGGGCACACTGGCTGACGGCTTAATAACGCTACTGGGCAAGCAGGCACGTTGAAAGGGACATAGTCTTTTCTTGTTTGAGCCGCCGTGCGAAGACCTTCTTTAGAACGTGATTGATAACGGTTAAAGTTTGGATGTAATCGCTGTGAGAAGGAATTATCACTTCGCGGGATTACTTAATCGCCAGGCGGCAAGAGAAGACTGTAGCGTGTTAACACCGGTCATTGGTACCAGCCTGGACGGCTTTATGGCCCGAGCAAAGGGTATGCGCGGATAGTGAGTTGTAATCCGGGTGCGGCGCTCGGTATGATCCCCGGGCCACGCGAGCCGAGTGTGACTTCCGAACGCTGGTTACGACACGCCGGCGCGTGGCGCAAGTAAGTCAAAGCTTGCCTGGGAGTCTTACCTTTCAGGAGCGTTAGCGCGAGGATAATTTCCATCCCAATAAGATTGAAGGTCTCATATCTCGTGCTTCTGTTCCTATTCTCGAATGGACACGGGTCGGCTGAAAGAAAAACGCGCCGCCCGGTCACCTCAACCGCTGGGCGCAATTCTGTTGGCTAATAACGCTTTGCTTGCAATTGTTTTCGCTTCGATGTAAGTGTTTTCCGTTTTATCCCAAAGAACAGGCAAAGGAGACACTCCACAGAGTCAAATGAATGCGATGCGAATATTGGAGATAGCAATAGGCATCATCCTGTTAGGGGGAGCGGCGTGGACTACCGTGAGAACTTATAAAGGTCGCGGTACATCATCATGGCTCATACTCGCCTTCGCCATCTTTCTCGCAGCCCTGGGTTTGTTCTTTATCTTTGGCGCTTTCAGCGCAGCGTTGCGGGAGTTCAGGATAGGCGCAGATTGGATCAGGTGAAATCAGAAATGGGCGGCATGAGTGAGACCTCACGCAGGAGCATGAGTTGTCATTCTTAAAGATGTAGATTTAGCGTAGGGAGCGTAGTTTCAGTTGGGCTGCGCCTAACAACTCATCCAACCGGAGCGGGATCAGCTTGGCTGTCTTTCGCAATATTTTACGCAGTTCGCCAATTCTTCACGGCAGTTAATTCTTGGTTTATTAAACGCGATGCCCAGCAAATCGTTGGACGCGAGGGATGGTTCAACGCAACCGTAAGGCCGAGAGACGAGAGTCACTGCCGATATCGACGCCCAGTTTGCCCATCGGCTATAGGTCATCACTCGAACCCCAGGAGGAACAGCATGATCGTTGAAGCACAGGTAACCATCAACGGATCCAAGGAGGCGATCTGGGCCGCAATCACCAACATCGAAAACGCCGCGGAAACGCTCAGCGGGGTCGAGAACATCGAGGTTGTCGGAAAACCGGCGAACGGGCTCGTAGGACTGAAGTGGCGAGAAGCCCGGATGCTGTTCGGAAAACCGGCTACCGCAGAAAAGTGGATCACGGATGCGGTTGAGAACGAGTTCTACAAAACCAGAGCAGAGAGTGATGGATGGGTATTCTTATCCACCATGCGCATTTCAGGGAGCGGTGACTCCCTTACGTTGACCAGTTCTCATGATTCGATGCCTCAAAGTATCGTTGCAAAATTAATGTCGCTCCCCATGGGATTGTTCTTTAAGGGCGTGGCGAAAAAGGCCCTCCTGCAGGACCTGAATGACATAAAGTCCGCAGTTGAACAGGTATGAGCGATTGCGGCCTGATAAGGGCAAGCAGGCGACGCGCTTCACGCGCGGCTGAGGAGGAACGTGCGGCAGCTTCCGTCGCCATAAATTGAAGGCCCAAAGGAAAACTTACGATGGATTATCACGTTGTCACCAAAAGCGTCAGGGCTCAGCCGCTCGCCGCAGTACGGCGCCACGTGCGCATTGGGGAGGTGGGGAGAGCATGGGGCCCGGCGCTTGATCTTGTCTGGGAGTTTCTTCGCCGCCATGAAGGTCTGCGGACGGACGGTCATAATTGCTTCCTTTACCACCACCCTGCACATGGCGAAGCAGCGATGATCGTTGACTTCGGCGTGCAAGTCATTCGGCCCTTTCAGGACGAAGGCGAAGTAGTTTGCACAGAGACTCCTGCAGGCGAAGTTGTTATGACTACGCATATCGGTGGCTATGGCAAACTGGCAGCAGCACATGAAGCGATCAATTCGTGGCGCGCGGCGACCGGGCGCGCCGGCGGCGCGTGTTCGTGGGAAATCTATGGCGATTGGACCGATGACGAAGCAAAGCTTGAGACCCAGGTCGTCTATCTGTTGAGTTAAAGCCACGTTCTGTACATGTGCCGCCGAACAGATCCTGAACGCAGGCGGCGGGAAGTGCTTTCGCAAATTGCGTGGTGCGGCAAAAGGTTGCTTTTATTCGCGCCGCAAGAAGCAGAAGTACATTCAACTTAAGACGGCGTCAGATCTCAATCGCTCGGCTATCAAGCAACTTATGGAAGCTGCATACGCTGCCTGCAGCAGCGGAACGCGTAGGGACGAACGGCAATGAAGGAGCGGCAAGCGGCGGCGTTATCGCCGCAACTCAAACGAACTCCAACGGCGCTGCGGGGCGATTGGCATCGCCGGTGGGAACGGAACATTTGGGAGGGCACAATTTCCTGTGACGAACCATTTGTCACGCTTATTGTCGCACGTCGCGAGACGAAATTATTCTGGGCAAAGTCGCTTCCCAGCAAAGATAATTCAATCCGACTCCAACTCGATCTAATGCCAACGTCCAACACGGAATCGGTGTTTCAACTTCATTTTCTTGCTCCGACAGGTGCATTTATCCAGAACATCACGGCCAAATTTACCGACCGCGACTATCGACCAACGATCTCCACGCCAGCTGAATTTGAAACGGGTCTCGTTGTTCCGTTTGCAATGTTCAGCTCGCGGCTGGAGTTTTCGTTCGTATGCTTTGCGAAAACCGACGCCGTGGTTCGGCGACGTTATGTCTGGGGATTGAAGCCTCGGTTTTTAGATGGCATTGAGTCGCCGTGGCGTGAAATACTCACGCGCGGACGCAACGGAGAAACCGTTTTTCCGGCGGCGGCATAACAACTCCTCCGGACCGTAGCGCCTGACAACCGTGCTGTCACGCCGTCAAGGCTGTCGTGAGACGGCATCCTGCTGTCGTGCGCCAACGTCCAAAGAGGAAGTATAGGTGAAAATCTTGACCGTTAAGATGCTCGGTGCCGCGGAGGGTGCTTTGCCTCGCGCCGCCGCGTCAACTCAAAGGTTTGGTTGCTTAACCGGGAATGTCTCATGATACTGATTGTTCAACGCACAGGTCAGCGAAGGTACGCGATACAGGCGCAGCGCCCGCAGTTGCCTGACGTCGTGATGAACCCGGCTCCTGGCTACGACCCCGTAATGCCCCACGACCTGCTACACCTCGTGGTCGAAGCGCAGCTCAGCCTCAAGGGTGGGGTGTTCGGCCAACTTGCCGCAGGTGGCCACGCTGGGACATTCCATCCGATCCAGGAAAGCGGCGCCTCCGCGCGAGCGGGTGCCCGCCAGCGACATCGCCTGAACAGACGAGGGAAGAAGCTGATACATGAGGGGCGAGATGACTCAATGCAGTCTGAACGAGCGACATACATTTGCTGGTACGAGTGGCTCGCTCGATCGCCGTTAGCGGAGCGACGAAAGGCGGCCCGCGGCATGAGCGAGCAGGCAAATCACATCCGCGGAACCGCCCCGGCGAATGAGATGCGGGCCCTTAACGAAAAGAACATCGAGCTGATCTGCCGACACCTTGATGAATTGAGTTCGCACTGGTCTCGCCTGGCCGTCGGCGAGTCCATGGCTGTCCGCTGGCCGGACCTGGCTGTTTCGAGCAACGCGTCTGTCTTGTGACTTTGCGGTAAGCGCACTGCCAGCTTTGCCAGAAAAGTCCGCGTTGCGGACGGCTGAAAATAGTCCAGCGATTCATCGCTGGGAACCGATACCCCTGAGTCTCAGTCCGTGAAATGGTCGGCTGAAGAACCTCCGGTTATCCATTGTTTGACAGCCGTGCGTTTCACGGACTGAAACTCAGGTTGGACCTCCCACCCAGCAGTGAACCTGCTGGGCTACTTTCAATTGTTCGCTAACGCGGACAATGAGACAGCACTTTTCGGGCAAGGCTCGTACTCCGAACCCAGCATCGCAGGCGGGCGAGTCGTCGATGCTTGACTGTTTGCGCTTGAATGCGGAATAGATCTGAAACCCCATCGGCACCCAACAACTCGTTAAAGCGGACGCCACGGTAGCGCCTCCCTCAACTTGAAAGATAGAATCTAACTTGCGTGCCGGCGCGCCGGCCACCTGAATTCGATCGTTGGCTGCATCTTCGGACTTCCATGACAGAACCCATTGTTTACGATAAAGCGAAATACCATTACGATGGGGATTTCCCTGCTGACCTGGAACCCGAACAGGGATTTGTTCACGCTGGAATGTTTCTCGGATGGATCATTGATCATGATCTTTACAGTGATTGGTTTGGTCCCGAGATGCGTGGTTACATCAGCGCCTTCAAGAATCGCGAAATGACTGGGGCGAAAGTGTTTGAGGCATGTGATGGTGTTCTCGTTGACGATATGTTGACCGACGAAGGGAACGCGTTTGCGCGCGACTATTTTGACTTCGAGCGTGGCAAGTATCTTGCGGATTACTCGGAACTGCTTACCAGGGGCTTGCCCAGCATGTATCACGTTGCCGATACCTGGCCGAACTATGAGAAACTCAAGAGACGCATCGATCAAAGATATCGTGAATGGAAGGGTGAAACTCCAGGCGGTTGGCGTTCTCTCTTTCGGAAACGTCGCTAACTACCGGATGTAACCCAAAAAACTCATTGGACCAGAGCGGCTGTAGTGCATTTGGTAACCTGATTGGTCCCGCGCAGCTCGCGTGAGATGGTGCCGCCCGGTCAACCCGGACGTTCGTGCCGCGCCGTTGCACCGAATCGTTCGGCGTACGCACACGCAATTGCGCGGCAAAATATAGTATTCCAGTATCAGCGTATGGGTAAGGAGATAGTTGATGATTATGCGTGGACTGAAAATAGTTGCAGTTGCAATCCTGTTACAGATGCAAATCGGCGCCGGATACCTCTCCGCCCAAACAGGAAATATCACTCGTCAAGAAATTCTTCGCGGCTCAGTGACACCTGAACGTGAATGGTGGGACGTATTGCATTATCACCTGAAGGTGGAGTTCTTACCTGCTAGCAAAAGTTTGAAAGGGTCAAACATCATAACTTTCAAGGCGCTGAAAGCGGGAAATAGAATGCAAATTGACCTGCAGCCACCACTATCAATTACAAAGATTACTCATGGCCCATCGGAGCTTAAATTTGAGCGAGAGGAAAATGTCTACTGGTTAACTTTCGAGAAGGATATTCCCAAAGGGACAGAAGACAGAATCGAGGTATTTTACGAAGGCGTACCAGTAGAAAGTAAGAACCCGCCTTGGGTTGGCGGCATAACCTGGGGCAGAGATGATCTTGGGGAAAATTTCATTGTCACTACGTGCGAGGGGATTGGCGCAAGTATCTGGTGGCCGAATAAAGATCACGGCTATGACGAGCCTGATCGTGGGATGCAGATCAGTGTAACTGTGCCAGAGCAGCTGGTGGCCGTTTCGAACGGTCGCCTGAAAAAAACAGACCATGATGTTGCTGGCAAAACGAAAACCTTCCATTGGGAAGTCCTGAATCCGATCAATAACTATGGAGTCAACGTTAATATTGGCAATTATGTGAACTTCTCTGAAAAATATCACGGCAAGGGTGGTGTGCTGGATATTGACTATTGGGTTCTTGCGCACCAAAAAGAAGCTGCGATAAGACAATTCAAAGAAGTCCCGCGTATGTTGGAAGCCTTTGAACATTGGTTTGGGAAATACCCTTTTTATGAAGACAGCTACAAGCTTGTGGCGGTTTCATATCCGGGAATGGAGCATCAAAGTTCGGTTACTTATGGCAACTGGTACAGGAACGGTTATCGCCAAAGAGACGTGAGTGGCACTGGAATCGGTTTCAAATTCGATTTCATTATTGTTCACGAATCAGGACATGAATGGTTTGGCAATAACATTTCAATGAAGGATGCAGCTGATATGTGGATTCACGAGGGGTTTACGAATTATTCGGAAAGCCTCTTTGTTGAATACCACTTCGGCAAAAAAGAAGCGGAAGATTATGTTCTTGGAAGCCGCCACAATATCAAAAATGATCGCCCGATTATTGGCGTTTATGGGGCCAACAGAGAAGGATCGGGCGACATGTATTATAAAGGCGGAAACCTGCTGCACACGATTCGCCAGGTCATAAATGATGACGAAAAATGGCTCTCAATACTGCGAGGCCTTAATGCTGAATTCTGGCATCAGACAGTTTCGACCGAGCAGATTGAATCATACATGGCTAAGAGGGCTGGTGTTGATCTCAGTAAGGTATTTGACCAATACCTACGGACAACGAAAATCCCATTACTAAAATACCGCCTTAGTGGAAAGAGCCTGTCGTTCAAATATGAAAGAGTCGTGCAGGGATTCGCCATGCCGATTCGCGTACTTATCAATGGCAAAGAAGTTGTGATCACACCGAACGAGGTAAAACAGACTATCGAGTTCCCTCAGGAAATCAAGGCATTTGAGGTCAATCGCAATTTCTACATTGAGACCGAGAAACAGGATTTGTAATGTGACTGATTCGCCGATGTAGTCGCCGATAGTGGAACTATACGATGAGATCCGGCGGGAGTATGAACACGACGCCGGCGCCGCCATAGGAGTGGCGCGGCGCGAACGAATCAGCGGACTGGTCAGCGCAGGAATAGCGTATTCGGGAGTGTTTGGAAAAGCACAGCCCTAACAGCTATTGACTTACTTAGATCGTTGGGATAAAAATTCCTTCCTCAGTTTCTTTGAAACAGGTTAATAGAATTTTTCACCAATACGTCGTCCACATTGCCCTCGCATGCAGTTCCGGACGATGAGCTCCTTTGTCCGGCGTTTACGTGTAAGCCAATCGCATTCTCACGCAAGCGGAGACATAAATATGAAAATTGAAAACCCGGTTACGCGGCCTCTCAAGGCTTATGCATTCGATCCGAGCGCGGGCAAGCTCATCGGCAACGAGATGTCGATGGCCGTTCGCTTCCAGGAGCTTGATCCCGGACCAGTCGTGCGCGATCGCCGGGCTCCCGATGCAATCGCCATCGTCGACTATGACGGTGCGAATAAGAGGTACTATGCACCGGTCAACCTCGACGACAGGGGTATCTTGCTTCGTGGTGGGCTCGATCCGAGGGAGGCCGATCCATACTTTCATCAACAGATGGTCTACGCCGTCGTAACCGATACGATTCAGCATTTCGAGGAAGCCCTTGGACGTCGCATCCACTGGCGTCGCGGCCTTCGCGAGGGCGATCTCGAGGCGGCGCGCCGCGAGGACATTTATACTCTCAATATCTATCCTCACGCGTTCATCGGGCAGAACGCCTTCTACAGTCCAGGCACGCACGGCATTCTCTTTGGCTATTTCCGGGCCAGCGCGAAGAATGTCGGGCGAAACCTGCCGGGACAGACGGTCTTTACCTGCCTCTCGCACGATGTTGTGGTGCACGAGACTACGCACGCGATTGTGGACGGCATTCGCGCATTCTTCTCGGAGCAGACGAACCCGGACGTGCCGGCGTTCCACGAGGCGTTCGCCGATCTTGCCGCACTCTTCCAGCACTTCACTTACGCGGAAGCGCTGCTCGACACGATCGAGAGGACTGGTGGCAGGTTGTATCAGTACCAACTGAGGCCGGAGGCCGAAAGAACGGGTTACGATGACTACTCGAACGCGACCGCCGCAGAGAAGCAGGATCCATTGCTCAGCGCGCAGCTCAGTGCGCGCAATCCACTGATTGAACTGGCACAGCAGTTTGGCGAAGCTACCGGGAAGGATCGGGCCTTGCGATCCGCTCTCGGCACAAAGCCAAACTCGGACGACATAAAAAAGATCACCGAACCGCACGGTCGAGGCTCGATCCTTGTGGCCGCGGTGTTCGATGCGTACTTCGGGATCTACGTAAAGCGCACCGCCGACCTGTGGCGCATCTTTCGCGCC
>Ga0209797_10000573_pt1 | contig 18486 bp, 16 predicted proteins | sample DOMMetBare3Fresh_2_FD_187472 | JGI IMG/M metagenome (GOLD analysis project Ga0209797, IMG submission 187472) | Wetland sediment microbial communities from St. Louis River estuary, USA, under dissolved organic matter induced mercury methylation -... | ecosystem: Environmental > Aquatic >... | reverse complement strand
TGATCGACCCCGAGATCTGCATCCGCTGCAACACCTGCGAGGCCACCTGCCCGGTGGGCGCGGTCACGCACGACTCGCGCAACTACGTCGTCGATGCCGACAAATGCAACCACTGCATGGCGTGCATCCCGCCCTGCCCGACCGGCAGCATCGACAACTGGCGCATGTTGCTCAAGTCCGAGGCCTACAGCGTGGCCGAGCAGCTCGGCTGGGACACGCTGCCGGCCGAGAAGGCGCTGCCGGAGTCGGCCGAGACCATGGTCGAGGCGGTGATGCACACCGCCCCGCTCGTCGACAGCGCGCCGATCATGACGGGCAGTTTCGACGGCACGCAGTACAACGCCACGCTGCCGCCCTGGTCGGCAGCGCACGCCTACACCAACCTGTACGGCCCGAAGGCCGCGCAGAAGTCGGTGACCGCGCGCTGCGTGGGCAACGTGCGCGTCACCGAGGTCGGGCGCGAGTACGACACCCACCACATCATGCTGGACTTCGGCGCGATGCCCTTCCCGGTGCTCGAGGGGCAGTCGATCGCCATCGTGCCGCCCGGCACCGATGCCAACGGCCGGCCGCACCATCCGCGCCAGTACTCGATCGCCAGCCCGCGCAACGGCGAGCGGCCGGGCTACAACAACGTGTCGCTGACGATCAAGCGCGTGCTCGAAGACCACCAGGGCAACCCGGTGCGCGGCGTGGCGAGCAACTACATGTGCGACCTCAAGGTCGGCGACGCAGTGCAGGTGATCGGGCCGTTCGGCAGCAGCTTCCTGATGCCCAACCATCCGAAGAGCCACATCGTGATGATCTGCACCGGCACCGGCAGCGCGCCTATGCGCGCGATGACCGAGTGGCGGCGGCGCCTGCGCGCTTCGGGCAAGTTCGAGGGCGGCAAGCTGATGCTGTTCTTCGGCGCACGCACCAAGGAGGAACTGCCCTACTTCGGCCCGCTGCAGAACCTGCCCAAGGACTTCATCGACATCAACTTCGCGTTCAGCCGCACGTCGGGCCAACCCAAGACCTACGTGCAGGACCGCCTGCGCGAACGTGCCGCCGACCTGGCCGCGCTGCTGGCCGACCCCAACGCCTACTTCTACGTGTGCGGCCTGAAAGCGATGGAAGAAGGCGTGGTGCTCGCGCTGCGCGACATCGCGCAGGGCGCGGGACTGGACTGGGATGCGGTGGGCGCGGCTCTCAAGCGCGAGGGCCGCCTCCACCTGGAGACCTACTGATGTCCAGCCTCGCGGTCATGACGCGGACACCGGGCGTGGCCCAGGTCACGATGTCGCGCCCGGCGGTGTTCAACGCGTTCGACGAGGCGATGATCGCCGAGATCGACGCCGCGTTCGCGCAGCTCGAAGCCGATCGGAACACCCGCGTGATCGTGCTCGCCGGCGAAGGAAAGCACTTCTCGGCCGGTGCCGACCTGCAGTGGATGCAGCGCGCGAGCCAGGCCGCGCACGAGTGGAATCTCGAGGACGCGCGGCGGTTCGCTTCGATGCTCTCGCGCATCGAGGCGTGCCCCAAGCCGACGGTTGCGCGCGTGCAGGGCGCGGCGCTCGGCGGCGGTGTGGGGCTGGCTTGCGCTTGCGACATCGCGGTCGCGGCCGACAACGCCAGCTTCTCGGTCAGCGAGGCCCGATTCGGTATCCTGCCCGCCGTGATCGGCCCTTACGTGACGAACGCCGTCGGCAAGCGCCAGGCCCTGCGCCTGGCGCTCACCACCGCGCGCATCGGCGCGGCTGAAGCCCTCGCGATCGGATTGGTGCAGCAGGTCGTGCCGCTGACGGATCTCGACACCGCGGTCGATGCCGTCACGGCGCAGTTGCTCGGCGGCGGCCCGAACGCGCAGCGCGAGATCAAGCGGCTGTTCGCGCAGCTCGAAGTCGGCCCGATCACCCCGGAGGTGCGCGAACTGACCGCGCAAACGATCAGCCGCGTGCGCGGCACCGATGAAGCGAAGGAAGGCTTCGCGGCCTTCCTTGGAAAACGTCCACCGAACTGGGACCACGCGTCATGACGAACAATCTGAAGGGCACGCAAGTGCTGGTGGTTGGTGCGGGCATCATGGGCGCGGGCATCGCGCAGGTGGCCGCGCAGGCGGGCCATGCGGTGATGCTGTTCGATGCACGTGAGGGGGTGGCCAAGGAGGCGAAGGCCACGCTGGAGACAACGCTCGAGGGCCTGGTGGCCAAAGGCAAGCTGACCGACGAGGCAGCGTACACGATCCTCTCGCGCATCGAGCCGATCGGTTCGCTCGAGATCGCGACCAACGTGCGGCTGGTGGTCGAGGCCATCGCCGAGAACCTGGAGCTCAAGCGGGGCCTGTTCCAGCAGCTCGAGTCGCTGGTTGCTCCGCACTGCGTGCTGGCCACCAACACCTCGTCGATCTCGGTGACCGCGATCGCCAACGGTCTCGAGCACCCGGGGCGCCTGGTGGGCATGCACTTCTTCAACCCCGTGCCGCTCATGAAGCTGGTAGAGGTGGTGTCCGGGCTGCAGACCGAACCGGCAACGGCCGAGGCCGTGTTCGAGCTCGCCCGCGCCTGGGGCAAGGTGCCGGTGCATGCGAAGAGCACGCCGGGCTTTATCGTGAACCGCATCGCGCGGCCCTTCTACGCCGAGACCCTGGCGCTGCTGCTCGAACGGGCCGCCGCGCCGCAGGTGCTCGATGCGTGCATGAAGGCGGCGGGCTTTCGCATGGGTCCGTGCGAACTGATGGACCTGATCGGCCACGACACGAATTTCGCGGTCACGAACTCGGTGTACGAGGCCAACTTGTACGACAAGCGCTACCAGCCCTCGCTGGTGCAGCGCGAGATGGTCGAGGGTGGCCTGCTCGGCCGCAAGAGCGGGCGCGGCTTCTATCGCTACCAGGGCGACAGCATCGGAGCGCCGCCGCTGCCGATGGCGCTGCACGAGGCGCCGGCCACCGCGCGCGAGGTGGTGGTGCACGGCGACGGTGCGATCGCCGACGCGCTCGAAGCCGCAGCCGCCAAGGCGCTCGCGGCACAGGGCTGGGGCCCGGCCCGGGAGCGCGACGCCGCATGGACGGGCCTGTCGATCGACGGCGCCTTGCTCGTGATGACCGACGGGCGCACCGCGCAGGCAGTCGCGGCCGATCTTGGCGCACGAGACGTCGCGGTGTTCGACCGCCCGCTCGTGCTGCCCGTCCCCGCGGGTGCAGCGCTCGCCTACGCCGTGTCGCCCGCCGCGAGCGCGGCGTGGCGCGGGCAGGCCCCGGCCTGGCTCACCGCGATGGGCTTCGCGCCGCTGCCGCTGGCCGACGCACCGGGCCTGGTGGTTGCGCGCACGGTGGCGATGCTGATCAACGAAGCTGCCGACGCGGTGCAGCAGGGTGTGTGCAGCGTCACCGACGCCGACGCGGCGATGCGCCTGGGCGTCAACTACCCGCGCGGGCCCTTCGAATGGCTGGCCTGGTGGGACGCGCGCGAGGTCGTCGCGCTGCTCGACGCGCTCGATGCGTACTACCGCGGCGAGCGCTACCGCGCCAGCCCCTGGCTGCGCAGACAATGACCACCCTCGTAGCGCCTTCGGCGCTCCCCCTCAGGGGGGCACCGCCGGCGGACCGGCGAAGCCGGCTCCGCGGCGGCCGCCCGGGAATGCGCTCTTCACCCGCGATGGATGCATGACATGAACCACGCCTTCGTCTGCGACGCGATCCGCACGCCGTTCGGCCGCTACGGCGGTGCGCTGTCGTCGGTGCGCACCGACGACCTCGGCGCGATTCCGCTGAAGGCGCTGATGGCGCGCAACCCCAAGGTCGATTGGGGTGCCGTCACCGACGTGCTGTTCGGCTGCGCCAACCAGGCCGGCGAGGACAACCGCAACGTCGCGCGCATGGCCCTGCTGCTCGCCGGGCTGCCGCAGGAGGTGCCCGGTGCAACGATCAACCGCCTGTGCGGATCGGGCCTGGATGCGGTGGGCACGGCTGCGCGCGCCATACGCAGCGGCGAGGCGCATTTAATGATCGCCGGCGGCGTGGAGAGCATGAGCCGCGCGCCCTTCGTGATGCCCAAGGCCGAGAGCGCGTTCTCGCGCGCCAACGCGGTCTACGACACCACCATCGGTTGGCGCTTCGTCAACCGGCTGATGAAGGAACGCTTCGGCGTGGACTCGATGCCCGAGACGGCCGAGAACGTCGCCGCCGACTTCGGCATCGAGCGCGAAGCGCAGGACCGCATGGCGCTGGCCTCGCAACTGAAGGCCGTCGCCGCGCAGAAGGCCGGCTTCTTCGAACGCGAGATCACGCTGGTGTCGATTGCACAGAAGAAGGGCGACCCCATCGTGGTCACGAAAGACGAGCACCCGCGCGAGACGAGTCTCCAAGCGCTGGCCCAACTGAAGGGCGTGGTCAAGCCCGAGGGCAGCGTGACCGCCGGCAACGCCAGCGGCGTCAACGATGGCGCCTGCGCGCTGATCCTGGCCAGCGAAGGCGCCGCCGCCAGGCACGGCCTCGCGCCCCGGGCGCGCGTGGTCGGCATGGCCACTGCGGGCGTGCCGCCGCGCATCATGGGCATCGGCCCGGCGCCGGCCACGCGGCGCGTGCTCGAACTGACGGGCATCAGCCTGGCGCAGATCGACGTGGTCGAACTCAACGAGGCCTTCGCCGCGCAAGGCCTGGCGGTGCTGCGCGAACTGGGTCTGGCGGACGACGACCCGCGCGTCAACCCCAACGGCGGCGCGATCGCGCTCGGCCATCCGCTGGGCGCCAGCGGCGCACGGCTGGCGACCACCGCGGTCAACCAGCTGCACGCGATCCAGGGCCGCTATGCGCTGTGCACGATGTGCATCGGCGTCGGCCAGGGCATCGCGGTGATCCTGGAGCGCGTCTGAGTCCTGCAGCGTAGGGCCGTGTTGCTCGTGGCCCACTGAGTGACCGGTCTGTTGCTTCCGCTGTTGTCGTCGTGCATCGGGCGGCGCGAGCAAGGCGCCGGTCGCTGGCGGCCCCGGCGTACCCGACCCGCGCCAACAGCGCCTTCCACGGCCATCCACAATCAGCATCGAGAGCGGTCCTGGGTATCTCACCCCAGCGGCTCGCCTTGACGCATGTTCACTGCCCTGCCCATGGCCCTGCGCCGCGCCCGTCAGGAGCGCCTGCTCCAGGTCGCGGGCAGCCTGTCGTTCACGACGCTGCTGTCGGTCGTACCGCTGCTGGCGGTGAGCTTGGCGCTGTTCACACACTTCCCCATCTTCGCCCGCTTCGAGGCCGCGCTCGAGGAGCATCTGCTGAAGAGCCTGCTGCCCGAGGGCATCGCGCGCACGGTGCTCAGGACCCTGCACCAGTTCGCTGCCAATGCCGGCAGCCTCACGCTGGCGGGCTCGGCCTTCCTGCTGGTCGCGGCGGTGGCGATGCTGGTGACGGTGGAGACCGCGTTCAACCAGATCTGGAACGTCAAGCGAAGCCGGCCGCTCGCCAAGCGCGTGGGGCTGTACGTTGTCGTGCTGGTCGTCGCGCCGCCGGTGCTGGGCGTCGGCCTGTGGGCGATGTCCACGGCGGTCGGTGCGTCGATGGGCTTGATCGAGGCGTTGCCGCCGTGGGCCCGCACGGCGCTGGACCTCGGGCCCGCGGCGCTGGCGTGGGCAGGGCTGGCGTGCCTGTTCTACGTCGTCCCCAACACGCGGGTGCGGCGGCGCGACGCGATAACGGCGGCTGCGCTGGCGTGCATCGCGCTCGAGCTGGGCAAGCAGGGCTTCGCCGCCTACCTGCTCAAGCTGCCCACCTACAAGGCGGTGTACGGCGCATTCGCGGCGTTTCCGGTGTTCGCGCTGTGGGTGTACTTCTCGTGGGTCGTCACGCTGGCCGCGGCGCTGCTGGCGGCCAGCCTGGGGCGCGCCGCCCGCTGATAGGCAGTCGACGCCTGGTTCAGCGGTAGCTGGTGAGCAGGATGCTCGTCTCGCTGTTGGCGATGCCCTTGATCAGGCGCACCCGTTCGAGCGCCTGCGACAACTCGGCCATCGATTGCACGTGCAGCTCGGCGAGCAGGTCCCAGCGTCCGTTGGTGTCGTGCAAGGCCGCCACGGCGGGCTCGCCGAGCAGGCTGGCGATCACCGCGCGCGTCTGGTTGCCGTCGACCACCACGCCCATCCAGGCGCGGATGTGGTCCGGCTGGGCATCGGGGCGCAGCTTGACGGTGTAGCCCACGATCACGTGCGCGTCCTCGAGTTTGCGCAGCCGGTTGGTCACGGTGCCGCGCGAGACCTTGAGCTTGGCGGCCAGCGTGGCCACCGCGGCGCGCGCGTCGGCGCGCAGCAGCGCGATCAGCGCACGGTCGGTATCGTCGAGCGAGAGCGCCATCGGCTCAGGCGTGCCGTTGCGACGGGTGCGGCAAGCGAACCCGCATTTCGGCGACCGGCTCGCAGGAGTGCATCCAGCCCATGGGAATCATTCGTCAGTCGTTGCCATCGGATCGCGCCCAGGCGCTTCGCAGCATGCCGGCGCGCCCGTACTTGCACAAGGGTTGAACCACCGAGAAGACGATGCCCGTCGCGACTGCCGACATCGCTGCCGCGTGGCCGGCCCGGCGCCTGCATCAACGCCGGTTGCCGGCACCGGTCAGCGCGCGGGGGTCGCGCGCCGCCGTGCCACGCGGTACACGGCCCCGGCGGCGCCGTAACGCTCGGCATGCGGCGCCTCGCGCACGAGATCGAAGCGATCGCCGGCACGCAAGTGGCGCGTGACGCCACCGCACTCGAGCCACATCTCGCCTTCGGTCACCAGCGCCATCACGTCGAAGTCGTGCGTGTGCGCGTCCAGCACGGTGCCCGGCGCCCAGCGGCGGTCGAGCACTTCATCGAAGCCGGCGGCGCGGGCCTGCGCTTCGAAGGCGGCGATCGTGGAGGCATCGGGGCTCATCGGTGAAATCCTTTCATGATCGGCGACTGTGTGCGAGCCTGCACTCAGGCCCCTTGCGACCGCCGCTCGCGTGAGGACAACGTGCGTGGCAGATGCCGTCGGCACGTGCTCGCTGCAGCGCCAGCCCAGCGACGGCAGATCGAGACCGGCCAGCAGCGACTCGCCGCGGCCCAGCAGCACTGGCGCGATCGCCAGATGCATCTCGTCGACGAGGCCCGCAGCGAGGTACTGGCGGATCGTCGCCACGCCGCCGCCCAGACGCACGTCGCGGCCTGCAGCGGCGGCGCGCGCCCGCTCGAGTGCGGCGTGGATGCCTTCGGTGACGAAGTGGAAGGTCGTGCCGCCCTGCATCTCGATCGGCGCGCGCGCGTGATGCGTCAGCACGAACACCGGGCAGTGGTAGGGCGGCTCGTCACCCCACCAGCCCTTCCAGGCGTCGTCGGGCCAGGGCCCGCGCACCGGGCCGAACATGTGGCGGCCGAGGATCCAGGCGCCGAGGTGGTCGAAACCGCGCGCGGCGAAGCGGTCGTCGACATCCGTGCTGCCGCCGTCCTGGCCGAACATGCGGCGGAAGGTGCGCGTCGCGAACGCCCACTGATGCAAGGCCATGCCGCCCTCGCCGAGCGGCTGCTGCAGGCTCTGGTTCGGCCCTGCGCCGTAGCCGTCCAGCGAGATCGAGAAGCTCTGCACGCGCAGGCGCGTCATCGGCATGTCCCCTTCAGCCCTTGACGTCGGCCTCGACCAGCTGCGCGAGCAGCGCGAGCGATTCCTGCCAGCCAAGGTAACAGGCCTCGGCCGGGATCACCCCGGGAACGCCCTCCTGCACCACGTTCAGCTCGGTGCCGCAGAACACCGCGCGCAGCGTCACCGTGGTCACCATCTCGCCCGGCAGGTTGGGGTCGTCGAAACGGTCGGTGTGGCGGATCCTTTCGTTCGGTAGCAGCTCGAGGTAGCGGCCACCGAATGAGTGGCTGTGTCCCGTGCTCAGGTTGGTGAACGACATTCGGTAGCTGCCGCCGACGCGGGCATCGATCTCGTGCACCTGGCCGGTGAAGCCGTGCGGCGGCAGCCACTTGGCCATCGCCTGCGGGTCGAGGAAGGCGCGGTATACGCGTTCGGGCGGCGCGCGCAGCACGCGGTGCAGCCGGATGGTGTGTGTGGACATGGGGCAAACGCTCCCTTCTCACTTGATGCCAGCGCGCATGAAACTCTGCACGAACTGGCGCTGGAACAAGAGGAAAGCCACCAGCAGCGGCGCGGCGCTCATCAGCGTGGCGGCAGTGATGATCGACCAGTCGATGCCCTGATCGGTCGAGGAGAACACCTGAAGCCCGACGGTCAGCGGCCGCGCATTCTGCGTGTTGGTGATGATCAGCGGCCAGAGGAAGTTGTTCCAGTGGAAGCTCACCGACACCAGCGCGAAGGCCACGTACACCGGGCGCGCCAGCGGCACGTAGACGCGCCACAGGATCTGCAGCGCATTCGCGCCTTCGACGCGCGCCGCCTCTTCCAGCTCCTTGGGAATGCGCATGAAGGTCTGGCGCAGCAGGAAGATCGCGAATGCCGAGGCGAAGTAAGGCAGCCCGATCGCCAGCAGCGTGTCCACCAGCGCGAGCCGCGCCATCGTCTTGTAGTTCTCCACCAGCAGGATGTCGGGCGTGATCATCAGCTGCACCAGCACCAGCGCGAACAGTAGCTTCTTGGCCGGGAACTCGTAGCGCGCGAAGGCGTAGGCCGCCAGCGTGGACAGCACCAGCTGGCAGACCAGCACCATCGTCACCAGCGCCACGGTGTTGACGAAGTAGCGCGCGAACGGGGCCGCCGCCCAGGCGCGGGCGAAGTTCTCCAGCGTCAGCGGCGCCAGCAGCGCGAAGCGCGTCGAGTACTCGCCCGCGTGGAAGGCCGTCCACACCGCGTAGGCCAGCGGCAGGACCCACAGCAGCGCGAGCAGCCAGGCGGCGATGGTGTCGAGCCAGCCCGGGTCGTTGTAGACGAGGCGGGTCGCCCGCACGCTCGGGTTCACCGGTAGTGCACCCTGCGGTCGAGCACGAAGAACTGCAGCAGCGCGACGCTGCCCAGCAGCGCCAGCAGCACCATCGTCAGCGCGGCGGCATAGCCGCTGTCCCAATAGCGGAAGCCGACCTCGTAGAGGTGGAACAGCAGCAGCGTGCTCGCGTTGTCGGGCCCGCCGCGCGTGAGGACCACGATGTGGTCGACCATGCGCACCGCGTTGATCACCGCGTTGACCATCACGAACAGCGTGGTGGGCATCAGCAGCGGCCACTGCACGCGGGCGAAGAAGGTCCAGCGCGACGCGCCCTCGATCGCCGCGGCCTCGCGCAGGCTCGGGTTCAGACCCTGCAGCGCGGCGAGGTAGAAGATCATGAAGAAGCCCGCCTCCTTCCACACCGCCACCGCGGTCACGGCCGCGAGCGCGGTGCGCTGGTCGCCGAGCCAGTTCTGCGCCGGCAAGCCGAAGGCGCCGCGGATCTGTTCGAGCAGGCCGTACTGCGGCGTGTAGAAGAACAGCCAGATGTTGGCCACCGCAACCATCGGCAGCACGGTCGGCGTGAAGTAGGCCATGCGCAGGAAGGCGCGCCCCGCGATGCGCTCGTTGACCCACAGCGCCATCGCCAGCGCCAGCCCGATCGACAGCGGAATCGTCGCCAGCGCGAACCAGAAGTTGTTGGTGAGCGCCTTCCAGAACACCGGGTCGGCCGCCATGACCTGGTAGTTCTCCAGCCCCACCCACACCGATGGCCGGCTGCCCTTGGGCGTGGAGAAGAAGCTGTCGATCAGGGTCGCGATCGCCGGGACATGCGTGAAGCTCGCAAGCAGCACGAAAGCGGGCAGCAGCAGCAAGTAGGCGTGGATACGTGTGTCGCGCATGCGTTGGCTTACTGCCTCAGTGCCGGGTCCCGGCCCGGCGGCCGGGTAACTTTGGTGTTTGCATGACTTCGCTTCGCGAAGTGAGCAAACCCCCGCTGCGCGATCATTTGCGGCCCCAAATGAAAGTCACCAAAGCAAAGGGGCTCAATGCAACACCCTTCTTGCGTTCTTCGCGCTTGGGCCCGTCGGCCCGGCGGGCCACTTGGACACACCGCCGAAAGTCGGACCTTCGGTGCACTCGACGGGCCTCGCTGCCCGCTTCGGCCTGAGTCCAGCGCACGTGCGCTGGGTCAGGCAGGCGAGGGAACCCGAGGCCTGCCCGTCGAGTGCGCTGTCGGACCGAGCAACAGCGCCCTTTCCAAGTGGCCCGCCGGGCCGCGGGTCCGCGGCGTGACGCGCGGATGGAGAGCGCCTCTTTCTTTGCTTACCTTCTTTCTGGCGCGACAGAAAGAAAGTATGCCGCCCGCCGGGGCGGGACCCGGCACACAAGCAGTCCACCGCACTCACTTGTACGACCGCAGCAGGCGATCCGCCTCCGCCTGCGCATCCTTCATCGCCTGCGCCGGCGTCTTGGTGCCGGTGAGCGCCGCCTGCAGGCCATCGTTAAGCGCCTTGGTCACGCGCTGGTTGTCGTGGGTCGAGAACTCCGCGAGCGCGAAGGGCAGCTGGTCGCGCGCCACCAGTGCCGGCGGGAACTCGCTGCCGTACTTCTTCAGTGCCGCGGTCTCGTACGCCGCTTCGCTGACCGCGACGTAACCGGTGTCCATGCTCCACTTGGCCGCGCGCTCGGGCTGCGTCATCCACTTGGCGAACCTGAAGGCGGCTTCCTGCTGCGCGGTCGTGGCCTTCTTCGAGATGTAGAAGTTGCCGCCGCCGGTGGGCGAGCCACGCTTCTTTCCGGCGGGCAGCATGGCCACGCCGAACTCGAACTTGGCGTTGTTGCGCACGTTGGTCAGGTTGCCGGTGGTGGTCCACATCATCGCCACCTTCTTCTCGAAGAAGTCCTTCGGCGTGGTGCCCCACTCGACGATGCCCGGCGGGTGCACGCCCGACTTGGCCAGGTCGACCCAGTACTGCAGCGCCTCGATTACCGCCGGGTCGTCGAACTTGACCGCGTTGCCGGCGTCGTTAGCCATCGCCACGCCGTTCTGGATTGCCAGGCCCTGAAACAGCCAGTACGGGAAGCCCGACGAGGGGATCTGCACACCGTACTGCGTGACCTTGCCCGAGGCGTCCTTGACGGTCAGCTTGGCGGCCATATCGCGCATCTCGGCCCAAGTGGCCGGCGGCTTGTTCGGGTCGAGCCCCGCGGCCTTGAACAGCTCCTTGTTCCAGTACAGCACCACGGTCGAGCGCTGGAACGGGATGCCCCAAGTCTTGCCGCCGGTCTGGCTGTTGAGCATGAAGGCCTTGTAGAAGCCGTTCATCCAGGCGCGGTCTTCCGGCGTCTTGACGAAGCCGTCGATCGGCACGATCGCGTCCTCGTCGATCAGCGTGAACATGTCGGTGGACAGCAGCACCGAGGTCACCGGCGGGTTGCCGGCCTTGTGCGCGGTCAGCGCCTTGACGATCGTGTCCTGGTAGCTGCCGGCGTAGATCGGCGTGACCTTGATGCTTGGGTTCTCCTTGGTGAAGTCGGCCGCGTACTCGTCGATGATCTTGGTGATCGGGCCGCCGACGGCCACCGGGTAGTAGAACGAGATCTCGGTCGCGGCCTGCGCCAGCGCCACGGGAGCGAGCGCGGCAAGCGTCGCTGCAGTGGCCAGGTGCTTGAGGAACGAGCTTCTGCGCATGGTGTCTTCTCCTTCGTTGTGTTGGGCTGGGTCAGTCGATGCGCGCGCCCCGCGCATCGAAATAGTGTTCGTCCTCGGGCCGCCAGCCGAGCGCGACCGCCGCGCCCTCGGCCACCTCGGCGCGGCCCTCGGCGCGCACGACGATCTGCTCGCTGCCGACGGCGCAGCGCAGCACCAGGTCGGCGCCGAGGTATTCGTGGCTGTGCACGGTGGCCGGCACACGACCGCCGAGCGTCACCGACTCCGGACGCACGCCGATGGTGTGCGCCGCGCGTGACACCGCGATGTCGCTGCCCGCGATGCGCGAGCCGTCGAGCCTGAGCAGGTTCATCGCCGGCGTGCCGATGAATCGCGCCGCGAAGGTCGAGGCCGGCCGCGCGTACAGCGTGCGCGGCGTCGCGGTCTGCTCGATGCGGCCTTGGTTGAGCAGCACCACCTGGTCGGCCATGCTCATCGCCTCGGCCTGGTCGTGCGTGACGTAGACCACCGTCAGGCCGAAGCGTTGCTGCAGCTCGCGCAATTCGTGGCGCATCTCCTGGCGCAGCTGCGCGTCGAGGTTCGACAGCGGCTCATCCATCAGGCACACGCGTGTCTGCGCCACCAGCGCGCGGCCCAGCGCGACGCGCTGCTGCTGCCCGCCCGACAGCTGCGAGGGCTTGCGCTGCAGCAGACCCGACAGGCCGAGCAGTTCGGCCGCTTGCGCGAGGCGGCGCGCCGTCTCGGCCTTGCCGACCTTGCGCACCGCCAGCCCGAAGGTGATGTTGTCGGCCACCGTCAGGTGCGGGAACAGCGCGTAGTTCTGGAAGACCATCGAGATGCCGCGCTGCGAGGGCGCCATCGCCGTGACCTCGCGTCCGTCGATGAAGACCTGTCCGCCGCTGGCCGCCTCGAGCCCCGCGATGATGCGCAGCGTGGTCGACTTGCCGCAGCCCGAGGGGCCCAGCAGCACGCAGAAGCTGGCCGGCGCGATCTCGAGGTCGATGCCGTCCAGCGCCCGCGTCGCGCCCCAGTGCTTGCTGACGTGGACCAGGCGGATTGAAGCCATCGGGCGCGCGGGTAGTGTGTGGAGGCAGCAACACCCGCAAGTATCCCGCCGAGTGCGGCCCGCGGGGCGCGCCGGGCGCCCGAGCTATCCCGAGGTATTGCGCCGTCGCGTTCGATGTCCGGGCGGGCGCGCCGGCATTACTCGACAGTCACGCTCTTGGCCAGGTTCCTGGGCTTGTCGACATCGGTGCCGCGCGCCACCGCCGTGTGGTAGGCCAGCAGCTGCAGCGGCACCACGTGCAGGATCGGCGACAACGGGCCGTAGTGTTCGGGCATGCGGATCACATGAGTGCCGGGCGCGCTCTCGATGCGCGTGTCCGCGTCGGCGAAGACGTACAGCTCGCCGCCGCGCGCGCGCACCTCCTGCATGTTGCTCTTGAGCTTCTCGAGCAGCTGGTCGTTCGGCGCGATCGTCACCACCGGCATCGCGGCGGTCACCAGCGCCAGCGGCCCGTGCTTGAGTTCGCCGGCGGGGTAGGCCTCGGCGTGGATATAGCTGATCTCCTTGAGTTTCAACGCGCCTTCCAGCGCCACCGGGTAGTGCAGGCCGCGGCCGAGGAACAGCGCGTTCTCCTTGCTCGCGAAGGCCTGCGAACAGGCGACGATCTGCGGCTCCAGCGCGAGGACGGCCGCCACCGCGGTGGGCAGGTGGCGCAGGGCCTTGAGGTGCTCGGCTTCCTGCGCGTCGGCGAGGCGGCCACGCACCTGCGCGAGCGCCAGCGCCAGCAGGAACAGCCCGACGAGCTGCGTCGTGAAGGCCTTGGTCGAGGCCACGCCGACCTCGACGCCGGCACGCGTCAGGTAAGCGAAGCGGCACTCGCGCACCATCGCGCTGGTGGCCACGTTGCAGACGGTCAGCGTGGTGGCCATGCCCAGCGCGCGCGCGTGCTTGAGCGCGGCCAGCGTGTCGGCGGTCTCGCCGCTCTGGGTGATCGTGACCACCAGCGTGCGCGGGTTGGGCACGCTGTCGCGGTAGCGGTACTCGCTCGCGATCTCGACGTTGGTCGGCACGCCGGCGATGCCCTCGAGCCAGTAGCGCGCGGTCAGGCCGGCGTAGTAGCTGGTGCCGCAGGCCAGGATCAGCACCTGGTCGACGTTCTTGAACGCGCTGTACGCGCCGTCGCCGAACAGCTCGGGGCTCACGCCGGCCACCGCGTCGAGCGTGTCGGCGATCGCCTTGGGCTGCTCGAAGATCTCTTTTTGCATGTAGTGGCGGTACGGCCCGAGCTCGGCCGCGCCGCTGTGCGCCTGAACCACGCGCACCGGACGATCCACCGGGCGCAGGCTGCCGTCGGGCTGCCTGCCGACGATCCAGTGCTTGCCCATCTGCACGTCGACCACATCGCCCTCCTCCAGGTAGACGATGCGGTCGGTGACGCCCGCGAGCGCCATCGCGTCGGAGGCAAGGAACGTCTCGCCGTCGCCCACCCCCAGCACCAGCGGCGAGCCCGCGCGCGCGCCGACCACGCGGTGCGGCTCGTCGCGGCAGAACACCGCGATGGCATAGGCGCCCTTGAGCCGCTGCACGGCCTGCTGCACTGCCTCGAACAGGTCTCCCTGGTACAGGTGAGCCACCAGGTGCGCGATGACCTCGGTGTCGGTCTGGCTGGTGAACGCGAACCCCTTGGCCTGCAGTTCGGCGCGCAACTCCTCGTAGTTCTCGATGATGCCGTTGTGCACCAGCGCGATGCGTCCCGGCGCATCGGCCGCGGCGTGGGCGCCGGGCGAGAAATGCGGGTGTGCGTTCATCACTGCCGGTGCGCCGTGGGTGGCCCAGCGCGTGTGGGCGATGCCGGTGCCGGCGTCCAGGTGCTCCGCATCGACCTGCGCCTGCAGCTCGGTCACGCGCGCAGTGCTGCGGGCGCGCCGCAGTCCACCGCCCTGATGTACCGCCACGCCACAGGAGTCGTATCCGCGGTACTCGAGCCGCTGCAGGCCCTGGACGAGGATCGGAACGATGTTGCGCGCGCTGACCGCGCCGACGATGCCGCACATGCGAAAGCTCCCTGACGTCGATGGCCGAATGCTATGGCGCGTCCATTGAAATAGGATTGCAATTTCCGTTTTAGTAAGAAATCATTTGCTTGATACAATCTTCAATGCATTCTGATTTCATATGATCGATATTGATGAAATCGACAGCCACCTGCTCGACCTGCTTCAGGCCGATGCGGGCCGCGCCAACCAGGACCTAGCGGCCGCCGCCCATGTGTCGCCGGCCACCGCGCTGCGCCGGCTGCGGCGCCTGAGCGAAGCCGGCGTGATCGAACGTCGGATCGCGCTGCTGTCCGTATCGGCGCTCGGCGCCGGCTTGCAGGCGCTGGTGGAGGTGCAACTGGACCGTCAGGGTGTCGAGCACCTCGACGCCTTCGAGGCGATCGCGGTGGCCGACGCCGCCGTGCAGCAGTGCTGGCGCACCAGCCCGGGGCCCGACTTCATGCTCGTGCTCTGGGTGGTCGACATGGCGGCCTACAACGCGCTGGTGCAGCGCCTGTTCACGCAGCAGGCGAACGTGCGCAACGTGAGAACCTTCTTCGCCACCAAGCGTGCCAAGTTCGAGCCGCGCGTCGATGTGGGCGCGCTGCTCGCTAGATCCGCAGGATCGCCAGCCCCTTGAGGTATTCGCCTTCCGGGAAGAACAGCGTCGTCGGGTGGTCGCACGCGGCCTCCAGGCGCGCGATCAGCGCGCCGTCCACGCCGGCATCGATGCCTGCGCCGGCGACGATCTTGTGGAACAGCTCGGCGCCGACGCCGCCCGAGCACGAGAAGGTCAGCAGCAGGCCGCCCGGCGCCAGCAGCTTCAGCGCCAGGCGGTTGATGTCCTTGTAGGCACGCGCGGCACGGTCGGCGTGCGCCGCCGTCGGCGCGAACTTGGGCGGGTCGAGCACGATCGCATCGAAGCTCGTGCCGGCGTCGAGCTGGGTGCGCAGGAACGCGTTGACGTCGGCATCGACGAATGCCGCGCGCGCAGCATCGAAGCCGTTGCGGTGCACGTGCGCGCGCGCCCGCTCGAGCGCCGGCGCCGACGAATCGACGCTCGTCACCTGCTGCGCGCCGCCCGCCAGCGCGGCCAGCGTGAAGCCCCCGGTGTAGCAATAGCAGTTGAGCACGCGCTGCAGTCCGAACTGCCCGACCCACTGGGCGAAGCGCGCGCGGTTGTCGCGCTGGTCGAGATAGAAGCCTGTCTTGTGGCCTTCGGTGACGTCAAGCGTCAGCTGCCACGCGTGCTCCCAGATCGCGACCTCGGTCTTGCCGTCGCCGCGCAGCCAGCCGGTCGTCGGTGCCAGGCCTTCGAGCTTGCGCACACCCGAGTCCGAACGCTCGTACAGACGCGCGCAGCCGGTGGCGGCGGCCAGCGCGTCGGCGATCGCGCCCTTCCAGTGCTCGGCACCGGCCGACAGGAACTGCACGCACAGGACGTCGGCATAACGGTCGACGATCAGTCCCGGCAGGCCATCGGCCTCGCCATGGACCAGGCGCACGCCGTCGCTGGCGATCGGCAGCCGCGCCCGCAGGGCGACGGCCGCGGCGATGCGGCGCGCAAGGAACCCGGCGTCGATGCGTTCGGCCTCGTCGAAGCTCCACGCCCGAAGGCGGATCTGCGAGCGCGGGCTGAACGCGGCCCAGGCCAGGAAGCGGCCGTCGGCGGCCTGCACCCGGACCGTCTCGCCGCTGTCGCCGCCGCCCTTGTCGACGCTGCCGGCAAACACCCACGGATGACGCCGCAGCAGTGAGCGCTCCTTGCCTTCGCGCAGTCGAACCGTCTTCATCGGCGCGATTGTCCGCCGTGGGATGGACGACCCGCTCTCACGGGTGCAACATCGCTGTCCCGAATCCCTGGAGGACTGCCATGAACCGCCAAGTTCTACCCGTCGGAATCGCCGTTGCGCTCGCACTGGCCGGCTGCGGCAAGGTGCAAGAGAAGGCCGCGGAGAAGGCCACCGAGAAGATGATCGAGTCGTCGATGTCCAAGGACGGCACGCAGGCCAAGGTCGACCTCTCCCAGGGCGGCATGAAAGTCACGACCACCGACGCCTCGGGCAAGACGGTGCAGATGGAGATGGGCAGCGCCAAGATCAGCGAGTCCGAGATGGGCCTGCCCTTCTACCCGGGCGCCCAGCCCACCGAGGGTTCGGGCATGCGCATGGTCAACGGCGGCAGCAGCTCGCTGCAGATGGGGCTGCACAGCGATGACGCCGTCGACAAGGTGGCCGCGTTCTATCGCGAGAAGCTCAAGTCGATGTCCGAAGGCAAGCAGCTCATGGACATGAGCAGCAACGATGGTGCGTCGATCAGCCTGGTCGATGACAAGACCAAGAGCGTGCTGCAGGTCCACGTCAGCAAGGCCGAGAAGGGCAGCGACATCGCGCTGGTGGCAAGCCGGGAGGGGGCCAAGTAGGCGCTACTTCCTCTTCGCGCGCGGGTGCGCTGCGTCGTACACCTTGGCGAGGTGTTGGAAATCCAGCTTCGTGTAGATCTGCGTCGTCGCAATGCTGGCGTGGCCCAGCAGCTCCTGCACTGCGCGCAGGTCGCCGCTGGATTGCAGCAGGTGCGACGCGAAGCTGTGGCGCAGCATGTGCGGGTGAACATGGGTGGGCAGGCCCGCGGCCAACGCCATCGCCTTCAGGCGGGCGCGCACCTGGCTCGCGGTCAGGCGCGTGCCGCGCCGGCTCACGAACAGCGCGGGCTCGCCGCCGCGCGCGAGCTCGTCGCGGTGCGGCAGCCATGCGCCGATCGCCTGCATCGCCGCTCGACCCACCGGCACGCTGCGGCGCTTGCTGCCCTTGCCCAGCACATGCGCGGTCGCCTCGGCGCCGTCGATCCAGCCTGCCGCATCGCGGCCGGCGCGCGCATCCAGGCCGATCAGCTCGCCGACGCGCAGGCCGGCGCCATAGAGCAGTTCGACGATCGCATGGTCGCGTGAGGCCAGGCGCGCATCGCCGCGCTCACCGTGGTGCTCGGCCAGCGCCACCGCGTGGTCCACGGACAGCGCCTTCGGCAGAGGCTTGGCCGCCTTGGGTGCGCGAACGCCGTCGACGGGATTGAGCTTGAGCTCGCCTTGTTCGCCCCACCAGCGGTACAGGCCGCGCCACGCCGCCAGACGCAGCGCGAGGCTGCGCGGCGCGAGCCCCTCGCGGTGCGCCTGCGCGATCCAGCGCCGAACGTGATGCGGCAGCACCGCGTCGAGGCCGACGCCATGCACGGCGGCGGCATCGGCCAAGCGCGCGAGCGCATCGCGGTAGGTCTGCAAGGTGCGAACGGCCAGGCGCCGCTCGACTTCCAGGTGCCGCAGGTAGCGCGGCAGCGGCTCGGGCAGCGCCGTCGCGTCGTTCACGTGCGCGGCAACAGCCGCACGAGCGCGGCGCTCGCCACCTCGCCGATGCGGGCCAGGAAGTCGGTGGCCATGTCGGCCGCATAGCGCGTCGGATCGGGCGAGCCGAGCGCGAGCAGGCCGAAGGCGCCATTGGCGGTGGAGCGGCGCAGCGGCACCAGCGCGAGCGACGCGACGGTGCCGGCGTCGTCGAGCCAGCGCGCGGCTTCGACGCCACTGCTGGCCCCGCAGTACGGTTGCGTCAGGCTGCTCGCGAAACCCTTCGCGTCGTCGCTCACGCCGGCGGCGAACGCGGCGCCCGCATGGACCGCGTCGACACCCCACACGCGCAGCGCGGCCTGCGGCACCAGGAACTGCTGCTTGAGTTCGCGCACCAGCACCTCGGGCAGCGCCGCCGCGTCGGTCGTCAGCATCAACGCACGCGTCCAGCGGTGCAGCCGGTCGGCGATGGCCATGTTGTCCTGGCCGTTGCGGATCATCTCGACGATCTTCTTCTCCAGGCCCTTGATGCGCTCGCGCAGCATCTCCATCTGCCGCTCCTGCAGCGACACCGC